>Ga0172362_10000742_pt1 | contig 27447 bp, 19 predicted proteins | sample LakKivs1_kivu2a2_FD_114534 | JGI IMG/M metagenome (GOLD analysis project Ga0172362, IMG submission 114534) | Sediment microbial communities from Lake Kivu, Rwanda - Sediment s1_kivu2a2 | ecosystem: Environmental > Aquatic > Freshwater > Lake > Sediment | place: Rwanda: Western Province, Lake... | reverse complement strand
TGGTTCGGGTGATTGTCGACCGGGCTGACCCGGACGGCGGCGTATTGCGAGTCGCCGAGGAAGGCCTCGTTGAAAGCGGCCTTGACGGACTCGGCCGAGCGCGCGTAGCTCCGGGCGTCCTCGTCGCGGCCGACGACCGCCGCGAGGCGGGAGACGATGAGCAGGTCCTGGTAGTAGAACCAGGTCGAGGTCAGCTCGACCGGCGTCTTCTTGGGCCCGACGCTCCCGGGCGGGCACCAGTCGCCGTATTTGCCGAGCCTGCGGATGATGCCCCGGTCGGCGTTCTGGCCGAGAAAGTCGACGTAGCGCTTGAGCGGCGCGTAGTGCCTGGCGACGAGACGGCGGTCGGCGCAGTGCTCCCACAGGAGCCAGAGGATGATCCCGTAGGCGGCGCTCCAGGCCGGGTCGGCCGGGTAGAGGCGGGGGAGATAGGGCGGGGCGACGTCGGGCAGGCTGCCGTCCTCTTTCTGGGCCAGGCGGATGTCGTCCAGGAACTTGGCGTAGAAGGCGGCCATGTCGAAATTGAACAGGGCCTCCTCGGCCGAGAGGTGGGCGTCGCCGAGCCAGCCGTGGCGCTCGTCGCGCTGGGGGCAGTCGGTGGGGATGCTCATCAGGTTCGAGAGCTGCCCCCAGACCGTGTTCCGGTGGATGGCGTTGACGAGCGCGTTCGAGGTCGAGAGCTCGCCCGTCCGGCCGACGTCCGAATGGACGAACCGGCCCACGAGGGCGTCGGGGCCGGGCTGGCCCGGGAAGCCGGTCATCTCGACGTACCGGAAGCCGTGGTAGGTGAAGCGCGGCTCGTAGATCTCCGGGCCGCCGCCGCGGAGGATGTAGACATCCGCGGCCTCGGCGTTCTCGTTGGGCCCGACGTTCGGCGTGCCGTCCTCGTGGAGGAGCTCGGCGTGGCGGAGCCGGACCTCGGCGCCCATCGGACCTTCGACCTTGAGGCGGGTCCAGCCGCTGAAGTTCTGGCCGAAATCGAAGACGAAGGACCCGGAGGCGAGCCGCGCGACCGAGCGGGGAGGGAGGCTCTCGACGGCCCGGACGGGCGGCATCACCTGGGCGGCCAGGGGATAGCCGGGGACAAGGACGGCCTTGTCCCAGGTCCGGTCGTCGAAGCCCGGCCGGTCCCAGCCGTCGATGAGGATCCGGGCGTCATAGCGCTCGCCGTAGTAGAGACCGTTTTCCTGGAGCGGGCCGCCGGAGGTCCGCCAGCTCTCGTCCGAGAAGAGGACCTCGCGCTCGCCGCTCTCGTACTCGACCTCGATGCGACAGGTCATTCGGGGCGCGTCGTAGCCGTAGCTCTTGATGTGCCGGCCGTTGCCGAGGATGAGGCCGACCGCGTTCCGGTCGCGGACGAGGGCGGTCACGTCGTGGGCGGCGTAGAGGGCCCGCTTCTTGTAGTCCGTCCAGCCGGGATCGAGGACGCTCGTCCCGACCTTCTCCCCGTTCAGGCGGAGCTCGTAGCAGCCCAGGCCGGAGACGAAGATCATGGCCAGGGCGGCCCGTTCCTTGAGGGCGAACTCCTTGCGCACGTAGACGGCGCACGCCTGGACGTCGTCGGCCCCGGGGTGGCCGAGAAGGACGGTGCCCTTGGAGCGGAACTCCCGGACCTCCCGGGCCCCGATCCACTTCGGCTTCCAGTCGCCCGGAGCGAGGAACCCGGTGACGAAAGAGGCCGGCTCGCTCCACGGGCTCGCGGCGCCGTCCCGGTCCCACCAGCGCACCTTCCAGACGCAGCGGGCGCAGCTCGAGAGGGGCTCGCCGCCGTATTCGAGGCGGGGCAGGGGAGGGGCGTCGATCCGGCCGGTGTCCCAGAGGTCGCCGATGTCGTTGCGGAGGAGCTCGGCCGCGGAGGCGACGAGGATGTGGACCGACCTCGGGCTCTCGCCCCGGACCGGGCTCTCGAGGGACCACGCGAGCAGGGGCGTCGCGGTATCGACGCCGCGGGGCTCGTCGAGATGCTCGCAGCGGAGACGGGCGGGCGGCTGGGGGGACATGGAGGACCTCGCCTTCTTACGTCTGGGCCAGGAAATAATCCGCGACCTCGACGCCGTACTCGGCCGGGTTCAAGGCCTTGGAGATCGTCCGGGCGTACCGGCCGGTCGCGGGGTCCCGCTCGGCGAGATCGACGGTGTCGCCATCGATCTTGTTGCCGGCGGTGTCCGTGATGAGCTTGACGGTGGGCCGGAGGACCAGCTTGGGTTCGGGGTTGAGGTCGGAAACGATCCCGATCTCGCCGGTCGTCAGGGCCACCAGCGAGCCGATCGGGAAGACCCCCATGAGGTTGACGAAGGCCTTGAGGATGACCGGGTTGAACTCGGCGGCGGCCTGCTCCATCATCAGGCTCAGGGCCTCCGACCGCGTGAAGACGTTGGGCCGATAGACCCGCTTGGTCGTGATGGCGTCGAAGAAGTCGACGATCTTGACGATCTTGCTGAAAAGGTTGACGTCGGCCTTGTCGTAATAGCGCGGGTAGCCCGTCAGGTCCTCCTTGATGTGGTGCTCCATGGCGACGTGGATGGCCCGGAGGGGCAACCCCCGCGATTCTTTGAGGAGGACGAGCTTCTCGGCGCCCTTGAACGGGTGCTGCTCCATGATCTCGCGCTCATCCGCGTCGAGCTTGTCCGGCTTGTTCAGGATCTCGAGCGGCGTCTCGAGCTTGCCTAGGTCGTGGAAGAACGCGGCGATCCCGAGGTCGATGAGCTCGCCCCGGTTGAGGCCGAGCCGCCGGCCGAGCGCCGTCGCCAGCAGGCAGACGTTGACCGAGTGGTTGAGCGTGTACTCGTCGTAGTTCTTGAGGTTGGTCATGCCGAAGACGAAGGACTCGTTGTCGACGATGTGGTTGTAAATGGACTGCATCAGCCGCCGGGTCGTGTGGACCTTGATCCCCTGGCCTTCCTGGTTCCGCTTGAAGGACTCCTTGAGGTGGACAATGCTGAGGAAGAAGATCCGGGCCGTGTTGCGGTTGAGGTTCGAGGGGGTCTTCGTCTCCGAGGCCTTCTCGAGCGCGACGTGGGAGATGTCGGCGGCATCGAGCTCGGCCTGGAGCCGGGCGTACATCGAGCCCTCTTTCTTGTCCCGCCGGGCGAAGATCGGCATGAAGCGGTAGAGCTCGTCCTTGGTCAGGCCATGCTTGAACGCCACCGCGTCGAGCTCGCGCAGCCGCATCTCCTCCATCACGGACTTGAAGATGGGGTAGGTCCCGAGCGAGAATTTCAGGCGAACGCCGTTGAGGAGCAGGGAGCTGTGGCGGATGCGGAGACAGGCGTCCTCTTCTTCCGCGGCCAGGAGGCGGTCGAGGGAGTCGAACAGGAGCCGTCCCTGTTCCTGAAAGGCGTCGTTCTTCGGATCGTGGATCTTGGCGATCTTCTCGAGGACGTGGAAGCGGATGAGCAGTTCGACGGCGGCCTTTTGGAAGGCCTTGACGTCGGCGTCGCCGGAGGGCCACCGCTCGACGCGGGTCTTGCTTTCCTGCTCTTCGGCCATGGTCACTTACCCTTGGGGCGCTCCCGCGGACCCGATCCGGGCCAGCGCCTCGGCGCAGGCCTCCCGGACTTTCCGCCCCCGCCCTCGTGTCCCGTCCTCGAGGGCCGTCGAGGCCTCGGCGGTGCCCATGCTCTCGAGCCCCGCGATCGCGGCCAGGCGCATCTCCATGTTCTTCGGAGATGGGAAGAGGGTCGTCCGTCCCAGGGTCCCGACGAGAAAAGCGAGCGCCTCGGCCGAGCGGGTCCGGCCCAGGAACGAGAGGATGGCCTGCTTTTCCTTGAGGCTCTTCTTCCGGAAGGCCGGGTCGGACGCTTCGTGGATGAGATGGACGATCCGGGACTTCTCCTCGGTCGGGTTGAGCTTCATGGCCGCCTGGATCCGGAGCTCCTCGTCCGGGTCGTTCAGGAAGCCCATCAGGATCTTGTTGGACATCTCGTCCCGTCGGCTTCCGAGGGCGTGGATGACCTCGAGCTTGAGGTCGCGGTCCTTGAACATGAGGAACGCCGAGAGATGCGAGATCCCTTTCTCTCCGGGCAGGCCGACGAGGATGCGGATGACCTCCAACGACAGGGCCGGCCGCGAATCGTTGGCCAGGCGGGCGATGAGGCCGGGATCGTCGCGCCCCGTGCTCTCGATGAAGGCGAGGATATTGGTTCGGACCCCCGGGTCCTTCTGGGCCTCGTAGAAACCGGCCGCCATCGGCAGGGTCATCGGTCCCAAGAGCTGAAAAAAGGCCAGAAGCGCGGTCCAATCGACCGAACCAGGGGTCGTTATCAGGGCTGCCACGGCTTCAAGCGCCTTGGGGCCGAGGAGCTTCTTCAGGCAAGAATCGATGAGGGCCTGCTTCTGTGACTCCTCCGCCCCGAGATGGGACCTGAGGTCGCGGACCTTGCCGATGACCATCGCGGCCACCGTGAACAGGCCCTGGCGGAGCTCGTCGAGATAGAAGTCCAAAAGCACATCGAGGCTCGCGGCGCAGGTCGACAGGTCCTCCTCGAGGTAAACCACCTCGGCGGTCATCTTGACGAATTCCTCCTCGGGCCAGAGGACCCTGTTGGCATGGATCATGGCGTCGAGCTCGCGGACTTCGGCTTCGTTGAGGTTCGGGTCCGCGGTCGCCGCGGGGCTGGGCGCCGCCCCCGAGGGCTCATCGGGCGAAGGACTCGGCTCGGCCTCGGGCTCGGTCCCGACCGGGGCGGCCGGCGGCGTTTCCCCATCGGCGCCCGGGCGCCAATGGAGTTTCTCCTGGTCTTCAGGCTTCAGTTCGATCCGGCCCTGGGAGAGCTTGGCCAGGTCGACCTTGACCTCGAGCGTCTCGTGGGCCAGGTCGGACGGGAGCTCGGGGAGGTTCTGTTCAGACTGGGTCTCGCGTTTTTCGGCCAGGATCTGGTTCTCCAGGAACTCGTCGGGAGCGTAGTACTGGATGTTCGAGAAGTCGCTCTCCCAGAGCGCGGCGACGATGTCGTTGTCGCCGCCCGGCTTTTGGGCGACGGCTTTGACGAGCTCGAGGAACTCCACGAGCTCGCGCCGGTCGAGGCCCCGGTAGAAATAAAGGATCCGGGTCCCGTCCTTGAAGAAGAAGAACGGCAGGCTCTTGAGCGTCGTCTCGTCGGTGTAGACGACCTGGCCGGCGCAGGTGAAAGAGAACTCGTCGACGCCGACCTCGAGCCGGGCGTAGGTCTTGAAGAAGGAGTCGAATTTCTCGCTCAGGGCGTCGACGAAATTCCTGACCGTGGCGTGGTCGGAGGGGAAGAGCTTCATGGCCGAGACGGCGTTGGCCATGCAGTTGAGGATGTCCTCAGCCCTCCGGATGAGCTCCTTGTCGGTCAGGACGAGGTCCTCGTCGTCTTGAGGGGACGTCGGGGAGATCGGTCGCATCGTTCCCGCGGTCATCGGGGTCTTTCTTGGTCCCGGCCCAGTTTAGGCGATTCGGCGGGTCCGCGTCAACAGCGATCGTGTCAACGCCGGCTGAGGACCCGGCGCTCGTAGGCCTCGACCTCCCGCAGCCACTCGTCGGCGGGCGGGACGCCGTTCTTGAGGCAGTGGTAATCCCAGACGGCCCCGAAGGGCAGGGCCTTGAGCTCCTCGAGCAGGGCCAGCCGGGCCAGCGTCTTCGGGCCGGCGTCGAGCTCCCTGAGCTTGTCCTGGGGCTCGAGCAGGGCGATGAGCAGGCCCTTGAGCATGGACCGGGCCCCCAGGACCCAGGCCCCGATCCGGTTGAAGCTGGCGTCGAAGTAGTCGAGGGCGATGAAGATCCTTTCGAGGGCTTGGCTGCGGACGATCTCGGCCGCGAGGTCCCGGACCTCGTCGTTGAGCAGGACGACGTGGTCGCTATCCCAGCGGACGCCGCGGCTGACGTGAAGGAGGATCTCGCCCGAGAACGGCAGGAGGGCCGAGAGCTTGTCGGCGACCGATTCGGTCGGATGGAAATGCCCGAGATCGAGGCAGATGATCTTTTTGTGCGTCAGGGCGTAGCCGAGGTAGAACTCGTGCGAGCCGACGACGAACGATTCGCTGCCGATGCCGAAGAGCTTGCTTTCGAGCGCGTCCTTGATCTGCTGAGGGCTGTATTCGACCTCGAAGATCTCCTCGAGCGATCTCAGCAGAGCCGCCCGGGCCCCCCACCGGTCCGCCCCGACGTCCTTCGCCCCGTCGGGGATCCAGAGGTTGTGGACGCAGGGGGCCTGCTGCTCCCGGCCGATCGAGGCGGCGATCTTCCGGCAGCGCTTGACGTGCTCGACCCAGAACTTGCGCGTGCCGTTCTCGCGGCTGCTGAGGGTCGAGCCCGCGGCGGCCCTGGGATGGGCGAAACAGGTGGGGTTGAAGTCGATCTTCAGGCCCTGGCGCCGGGCCCATTCCTGCCAGCCCCGGAAATGCTCCGGCTCGATGGCGTCGCGGTCGACGGCCTGGCCGCCGAACTCGCCGTACATGGCGTGGAGGTTGACCCGGTGGCGTCCGGGGATCAGGGCGAAGGCTTGGGCCATGTCGGCCCGGAGCTCGGCGGCGTCGCGGGCCCGGCCCGGGGCGTTGCCGGTGACCTGGAGGCCGCTCCCGGCCAGGCTATCGCCTCGCTTTTCGAAGCCGGCGACGTCGTCCCCCTGCCAGCAGTGGAGCGAGAGCGAGATCGCCTGCAGGCGGGCCAGTGCTTTTTCGGTATCGACGCCGCGCCCGGCGTATTTTTCGCGAGCGGACGCGTAAGATCTTTCGATCGCGGCAGGATCCATCCTCATCCCTCCTCGCAAGAACGCCATTCTTATAGGCTTCCTTCCTTATCCTGTCGAGCGCCCCGGAGCTCGGAGAAACGGACCGCCGCTTCGTCCCAGGCCGGGCCGCCGGCCGGCTCGTAGGTCCGGAGCGGGAAGGACTCGCGGATGATCGACCGGATCCCGTCCGGCGAGGCGAGCCGCCCGACGGCCATGGCCTGCACGAGGATGTTGCCGATGGCCGTGGCCTCGGCCGGGCCGGCCACGACCGGAAGCCCCGTCGCGTCGGCCGTGAACTGGCACAGGAGCTCGTTGCGCGAGCCGCCGCCGATGACGTGGATCTTCCGGATGGGCCGGGCGGTCGTCCGGCCGAGCTCCTCGATGACGAAACGGTACTTGAGGGCCAGGCTTTCGAGGAGCGACCGGATGAGCGAGGCCCGCGACTCGGGCTGCGCTTGGCCGGTCCGGCGGAAAAAGGCGGCGACAGCCTCGGGCATATCCGGCGGATTGAGGAAGGACGGGTCGTCCGGATCGACCAGGGCCGCGAACGGCGGGGCCCCGGCTGCCGCCCGGGCCAGCTCTTCGTAAGAGGCGGCCCCTTCGTCCGACCAGGCCTTGCGGCAGCCCTGGACGAGCCAAAGCCCGGTGACGTTCTTGAGGAAGCGGACCGCGCCGCCGACGCCGCCCTCGTTGGTGAAGTTCGCGGCGAGCGACCGGGGCGAGATGAGAGGCGAGCGGGTCTCGACGCCCACGAGAGACCATGTCCCCGAGGAGATGTAGGCCCAGCCGTCCCCTTCGGCCGGGACGGCCGCGACGGCCGCCGCCGTGTCATGGCTGGCTGTGGCGACGACGGGAACGTCCCTGAGGCCGGTCGCGGCGGCGACCTCGGCCGAGAGCGGGGCCAGGACCGTCCCGGGCTCGACGATGTCATGCAGGATCTTCTTCGACAGCCCCATGGCCTGGAAGAGGCCGGGGATCCATTGCCGGGTCCTCGGGTCGAGCATCTGGGAGGTCGAGGCGATCGTGAACTCGGCCGCTTTTTGTCCGGTCAGCAGGTAGTTGAAGAGGTCGGGCATGAACAGGAGGTCCGCGGCGGCGTCGAGCAGGGGCGAGCGCTCGCGGACCATGGCATAGACCTGGAACAGCGTGTTGAAGGGCATGAACTGGATGCCCGTCGCCTCGTAGAGGGCCTCGCGGGGGACGAGCTTGAAATAGTCCTCCATGGCCCCGTCGTTCCGGGGGTCCCGGTAGCAGAAGGGCAGGCCGAGGAGCGTGCCGTCCTTGGCCAGGAGACCGAAGTCGACGCCCCACGTGTCGACGCCCACGCTCGCAGGCCGGGCGCCGATCGCGGCCGCGGCGTCGCGCATGGCGCCCTTCATCTCGTCGAGCAGGCGGTAGACGTTCCAGTGGATGTGCCCCGCGAGCGGAAGAGGGGTGTTGGGGAAGCGGCGCACCTCGTGGACCGAGAGCCGGCCTCCGGCGAGCGTGCCGAGGACGGCCCGGCCGCTTTCGGCGCCGAGATCGAAGGCCAGGATGTGGGTAGCGTCTTTCGGGTCCGTCATGCTTGCTCGCCTTTCATCTTATATTCGGAATGGCCGGCACTTTCAAGCCTGAGAAGGGGGACAGGGACCCGGTACGCGTCCCCCTTCTGTGTGGGGCGAGACAAGGGGACATGTACCTCCGGTCCGTGTCCCGGCTCTGTGTGGGCGCGTGCCAGTATTTTTGATAGAATGGGCCCATGCCGCTCGAGGACAAGCTCAAACAGCTCCGGCGCGAACGGGAGGCCCGGAGCCGGCCCCGGAGCGTCGAATCGGCTTGGGAGAAGATCGACGAAGACGCCGGGCTGACGATCAAGCAGAAGCTCGAGCGCCTCATCGCTTTGACCGATAAAGGCCGCGGCCCGGCCCTCCGGACCGAACCCAAGCCCGTCGAGATCAGGCGCCGCGAGCCCGTCCAGGTCTTCGAGAACGCCTATGTCCTCGGCGCGAGCTACGGCCAGATCCCGATCGCGATGGGCCTCCAGATCCCGGCCGACATCCTGGGCTTTCTCAGCCGCGAGGCCGCGTTCGAGGGCCTCGATCTCTCGTCCGCGATCTTCCTCGACCTCGAGACGACAGGGCTGGCGGGCGGGACGGGCACGGTGCCGTTCCTCGTCGGGCTGGCCTATTACCGCGACGAGCGCTTCAAGGTCACCCAGTTCTTCCTCAACGAGATGGCCGAGGAAGGGCGCCTTATCGACGAGCTCGGCCGGTTCATCCGCGAGATGGGCTTCAAGTCGCTGGTCACGTACAACGGCAAGGCTTTCGACCTGCCGCTCATCGAGACGCGCTTCGCCCTCCATCGCGCGCCCTGCCCCCTGCGCGGCCTGCCGCACCTCGATTTCCTATTCTCGGCCCGGAGCCTGTGGCAGCACAAATACGAGAGCTGCCGGCTGTTCAGCCTGGCCCAGGAGATCGTTCAAGCCCCGAGGTCCGAGGACATCCCCGGGGCCGAGATCCCGCTGCGCTATTTCCAGTACATCCGGAGCGGCGACTTCTCGCTCATCGAGCCGATCCTCTACCACAATCAGGAGGACCTGCTATCGCTCCTGGGCGTCGTCGTGGCCGGCGCGGTCCTCGTCGAGAGGAACCGGGAAGCCGCGGCGCGGGGCGAGGCCGACGCCATGGACCTCTTCGGCGTGGCCCGGCTGTTCGAGCGGGCCGGCGACACCGGGCGCTCGGCCGCGCTCCTCGAGCAGGCCCTTTCGGGCGGGCGCGGGCTGACGGCCGAGGTCACCCACGCCGCCCGCAAGAAGCTGTCGCGCCACTTCAAGAAGAACAAGGAGTGGGACAAGGCCCTCCTCGTCTGGCAGGAAATGGCGGCCGGCGAAGAGGTCGATTGCTTCCGCGAGCTGGCCATCTATTTCGAGCACACAGCCAAGGACTACGGCGAGGCGGTCCGAGTGGCCACGGAGGGACTGGCCCTGTCCAAGGGGAAGGCGCCCGCCGCCGAAAAGGACTTCGAGAAGCGGATCGCCCGCCTTAACGGCAAGATGGCCAAAGGGAAAGGGGGCCCGGCGAGATGAGAGCCATGGTCCTCGGGTCGGTCCGGCCGGTCGAAGAGAGGCCGCTCGAGCTCAAGGACATCCCGGTCCCCGAGGTCGAGCCGGGTGACATCCTGATCAGGGTGCGCTGCTGCGGCGTCTGCCATACGGACCTCCACGTCGTTACGGGCGAGCTCCCGCCTCACCGGATGCCCGTCGTGCCGGGTCACGAGGTCATCGGGACGGTAGAGAGGGCAGGGGAGCGGGCGAGGCGCTTCAGGATCGGACAGCGGGTCGGCGCCGCCTGGCTGAGATCGACGTGCGGCGAGTGCCGGTTCTGCCGGAGCGGGCGCGAGAACCTCTGCGAGCAGGCCCGGTTCAACGGCTACGACGCCGACGGCGGCTACGCCGAGTTCGTGGCCGTGCCCGAGAAATTCGCCTATGCCGTCCCCGACGGATTCACGGACGAAGAAGCCGCGCCGCTGATGTGCGCCGGGATCGTCGGCTACCGGGCCCTCGTCCTGAGCGGGATCGAGCCGGGCGGGACGCTGGGGCTGTACGGCTTCGGCGGCTCGGCGCACATCGGGCTCCAAATCGCCAAGCGCCGGGGAGCGCGGGTCTTCGTCTTCACCCGGAGCGCCGCCCATCAGGAGATGGCCCGGAAGCTCGGGGCCGACTGGGTCGGGAAGGCCGGGGGAGAGCCGCCGGCCAGGCTCACCAATGCGATCATATTCGCCCCGATCGGCGCTCTCTACCTTGATGCTCTGCGGCTCCTTGACCGGGGCGGGACCGTCGTCTCGGCCGGGATCCACATGTCGCCCATCCCCGAGATCGATTACGGTTCGCTTCTCTACCATGAGCGGAAGATGCTCAGCGTCGCCAATGCCACGAGGAAAGACGGGGAGGAGCTGCTCAGGGCCGCAGCGGAGATCCCGGTGCGGACGACCGTTCAGGCCTTCCCGCTCGAGGCGGCGAACGACGCCCTAAAGCTCCTTCGTGCGGGCAAGGTCAACGGCGCCGCCGTCTTGAAGATCCAATAGGGGCCATGTACCGCTTCGGTGCGTGTCCCCATTCTTTCTTGAATGGTTTCGCCCAATACGCTATAATTCCCCCGCTTTTCCGCCCTGCGCGCCCGTAGCTCAGTTGGATAGAGCGTCTGACTACGAATCAGCAGGTCGGGTGTTCGAGTCACCCCGGGCGCGCTTTCCCTTTCCTCTGTAGGGGTGCCGCGATGAACATCAAGAAACTCAACGCTTCTGATTTCACCGGTTAGTCGGCCGCGCTGGATAGCTACCGGTCAGCTCGTATCCGGATCCACTTGACGTTCCGGAATCCATCGGCCTCTAGGAAGAACGTATTGACCCGGGGCGGTCCGTCGGCCTTCGTCAGCGTTACGCTGATCTCCTCCGGCCTGAACTCATTGACCGCGCCAGTAATTGCGTAATCAAAGAATGTCGTCAAGAACAGCCCGGTCCCTAATCCGATCAAGGCCCAGGTCCTCACGTCCTTCCCTTCGGTCTCGATGTCAAGCAGAAGGGGCAAGGCTCCCGTCTGGATCCCGTTGACGGCCACCAAGGCCCCCGCGGGGGAGGAGGTCACGGGGATCTTCTGCGTGCTTCTCCGGGTGATCGACGCGCAACCCGGGGCGGACCAGACGGCCGCCAGGGTCACGGCCAGAAGCAGAGCCGTCCTCTTTCTCTACATGTCAGCTTCACTCAGTATATTCCCGCAGAAGTGCAAATTGTCAACAAGATGTCAATTCTGGAGAAGGAGCCATGAGAGGGCGAGGAGAGTCCAGGCCGACTTCTCGCGCCTCCGGGATGAGCCATTCAGTTCCAGAATGGATTGACAGATCGAGGGGTGTTGGCATCTAATGAAACCGGGGCGAGTCATGCCGGCACGGAACGGGACCTTGAGAAAAGAGGCGGGGAGCCGTTTATGGAAGACGACCGGCCCCGCGTTCATTTTCGCGGGGCTGGTTCTGGCGACGATCGCGGCCATTTATGCCGTCTATGGGAGCGCGTATTTCCCGAAATGGCCCTGGTTACGGGCCTCGGTCATCCTTTCTCTGATCACATGCTTGTGGCCGTTCGCTCTCCGCAGGAAGAAGGGGCTGGGTCTCCTCGAGTCCGTCGTCTATACGTGGCTGATCCTCTGCGTCGAGATCTTTCTCGTCTACCCCGGCGGCAAAAGCTTGGGCCTGAGATCGGACCCGCGGCTGCTGCCCCTCCTGTGCATCCTCGCGATCGTCCAAGGCGTCGGCACCTACCAGATGTTCCGTTGGATCGACGGATCGGGAGAGCCCGGAAAGGACTCGCCGGCCGAATAGCGGAGACCCCTGATAGGCAACCAGGGATAGATCTATTCCGTATATTAATGAGAATGCCCGTCGTATTCCGCCCGATCACCCGCATCAGTTCGAGGAGGTCGTCCCTATGAAAAAGCCAGCCCTCATGTCTTTCGTGGCCGTCTTGATCGTCCTCAGCCTGGCCGCCCAGGTCCCGGCACCCGCGCCGGCCGCCAAGCCGGACGAGCGGGTCAAGAACCTCGACCTGGTCGAGAAGGTCGCCCCCGCTCCCGACTCGTTCAAGGCCGGGTTCGAATCCATCTCGGCCAAGGATTCCCTGGCCATGCTCACCTACATCGCCTCCGACCTCATGGAAGGCCGGGAGACGGCGACGCGCGGGTACCAGGCCGCCGCGGAATACGCCGCGTCGCTCTTCGGACTGGCCCATCTCACGCCCCTGGGCGATCCGGCGATGCGCCCGTTCAACATGATGCAGATGCTGACGGCTTCGCCGCAGGGCCCGGGCAAGCCTCCCGAAACGACCTATCTCCAAGAGTTCCCGCTCATCGAAACGCTGGAGTCTTCCAGCACCCTCGGCCTCGAAGTCCGCAAAGGCGGCTCGGTCCGGACGCACACGTTCCGCCCGAACCTCGATTATATGGGCTTCGCCGCGACCGGCGACACGATTAGCGGCCCCGTCGTCTTCGTCGGCTACGGGCTTTCCGAGAAGGGCGCCGGCTTCGACGAATACAAGGGGATCGACGTCTTCGGCAAAGTCGTCCTGATCCTCCCCGGAGCGCCCGATTTCCTGCCCAAAGACATCAAGGCCAAGTACTCCGCGGCGCCCGGAATGACCGGCAGCGCGCCCCCGCCCCCGGGCGGATCCCCCCAGGCCGGGCCGGCCCCCGTCCGCGTCGACAAGTTCCTCGAGCTCCGCAAGCGCGGACCGGCCGCGATCCTCGTCGTCCGCGCGGCCGGCCGCGAGGCCGACCGCTACCGTGCCCTCCTGCCCCGGAGGAGCGTCAACGACGAGATGCCGATCATCAACAAGATCTACCGCCGGATAGGCCTGCCGGGCGAGTCCGAAGAGGCCGGCGCGCAGGGTCCGGCGATGATCAACCTCATGTCCGGCGCGGCCGATCGCATCCTCGAGGCGGCCGGCCTCGACCTCGAGGGTCTTAAAAAGAAGATCGAAGCGACGAAGAGGCCGGCCTCCCAGGATGTCGCCGGCGCTTCGATCACGATGACCTCGACCGTCAAGACCCAGGTCGTCCGGGGCATCAACGTCGTCGGCATGATCGAGGGCACGGACCCCGAGCTGAAGAAGGAGGCCATCGTCGTCGGCGCCCATCTCGACCACACGGGCCGCTGGGAAGACTACATCTACAACGGCTCGGACGACAACGGCTCGGGCTCCGTAGGCGTATTGAACCTGGCCCGGGCCTTCGCCGCCAACCCCCAGAAGCCCAAGCGGACGGTCGTCTTCTGCCTGTGGTGCGGGGAGGAGGAGGGCTTGCTCGGATCGGCCTACTTCGTCAAGAATCCGCCCCGGCTCCTGACCGCCAAGATCGTCTCTTACCTGAACTTCGACATGATCAGCCGGACCTATGACGAGAAGTCGATCGCCTTCGCCGGGCGCATGATGGATTTCCCGGCCGGGCCGGAGCTCACGGGCAAGATCAAGCTCGCCAACTTCGTGCCGGTCTCGTTCCCGGCCGGCGCGCCCTACGGCGGCGTCATCCGGGCCGCCAACAGGTTCGTCGGCCTCGACGTCTATGTCCGCGAGGCGAAAAGGACCGACGTCGGCTTCGGCGACTCCGACCACACCTCGTTCAGCGACGCCAAGATCCCCTGGATCTGGCCCTTCACCGCCGTCACCGAGAACCTGCACCAGACGAGCGACAGCGTCGACAAGGCGAGCGGCGAGCTCATGGAGAAGGTTTCCCGGCTGATGTTCGTCATCGCCTGGATGCTCGCCGACAAGTAGGGCTCAGCCCGCGACCTTGGTCCAGCGGCCGGTCCGGTCCGACTCGACCGCGGCGTCGATGACACACATCATCTCGTGCCCGGTCCGGAAATCCGGGAAGGTCGCGTGATAAGGCCGGCCCTCGCGCTTAGCCGCCAGCGCCTCGTAATAATCGCGGAAAAGATTGAACACGGCGTCGTGGTAGCCCATGGGATGGCCGGTGGGCAGCCCGGCGTATTTGCGGGCCCCCTCCGCCTGCAGCTGCGAGGACTCGTAGAAGACCTCGTTGGCCTTATCCCGGTGGCCGATCCAGAGGGCGTTGGGGTGGACGTGGCTCCAGGCGTAGGACTCCTTGGCCCCGAAGAGCTGGAGCTCGATGTCGACCTTGCGGCCGGCCGCGGCCTGGCAGGTCGTGAAGTTCCCCCGGGCCCCGTTCGAAAGCTTCAGGAAAAGGGCCGCATAGTCGTCGAGCACGATGTCGACAGCCTCGGTCTCGCCGGCTTTCCCCGCGCCGAACGACAGGACGCCGCCCTTGGGCCTCAGCCGTTTCGGCAGGCACGTGTGGAGCTCGGCCATGACCTCGACGATCTTCTCCCCCGTGATGAACTGGACGAGGTCGCACCAGTGGCTGCCGAGGTCGGCGACGACGTTGGCTTGCCCTGCCACCTTGGGGTCGAGCCGCCAGGTGTAGTCCGTCTCGAAAAAAAGCCAATCCTGGAGGAAATGACCGACGAAGGCCCGGACCGGGCCGAGGTCGCCCCGCCGGGCCCGGGCCGCCGCTTCCTGGACGACGGGGTAGTAGCGGTAACAGAAGTCGATAGCCGTGAGGGTGCCGTGCTTGCCCGCGAGGGCCAGGAGCTCTCCGGATTCGCGGGAGTCGAGGGCCAAAGGCTTTTCCGACAGGACCTCTTTGCCGGCCCGGATGGCCGCGGCGTTGATGGCGAAGTGGACGTTGTTCGGGGCGCAATCGTGCACGACCTCGACCTCGGCGTCGGCGATGAGGGCTTCGGCGTCCGGGTAAACGCGCGGGATCGCGAACCTCTCGGCCGCCTGCCGGGCCAGCCCCTCGTTCGCGTCGGCCACGGCCATGACCTCGACCCCGCCGAGCCGCCTCAGCATTTCGAGATGGACCATCCCGATGTAGCCCGTTCCGACAAGACCGATCTTGATCGCTGTCATGGGTCCCTCCTCACCGGCTACAGGATAGGCCAACGGCCCCCCGGGCGTAAAGCGCTTCTCGCGGATTGCCACGGAGCCCGATATCGGGTATATAGACGCCATGGCGCACCTGACCGCGAGATCGGGGTATGAGAAGCTTGTCGACCGCCTGAACGCGTATCCCCAGGGCGCTCCGCCCTCGGACCTCCTGTATAAGATCCTCGGCCTGCTCATGAGCGAGAGGGAGGCGGCGCTCGTCGCCCTCGTGCCCATCAAGCCTTTCACGGCCAAGACGGCCGCCCGGGCCTGGAAAGTGGGTCTGGCCGAGGCCCAGAAGACCCTGGATGCCCTGGCCTCGCGGGCCCTCCTCATCGACGCCCAGGGCCGCAAGAACCGGTATTATGTCCTGCCGCCGCCCATGGCCGGGTTCTTCGAGTTCTCGATGATGCGGCTCCGGGGGGACGTCGACCAGAAGCTCCTGGCCGAGCTCTACTATCAGTACATCACCGTCGAGGAGGACTTCATCAAGGCCCTCTTCACCCGGGGCGAGACCCAGCTCGGTCGGGTCTTCGTCAACGAGCCGGTCCTGACGAACGAGAACGCGCTCCACGTCCTCGACTACGAGCGGGCGAGCGAGGTCGTCAAGACGGCCTCCCACCGGGGCGTCGGCCTCTGCTACTGCCGGCACAAGATGGAGCACGTCGGCCGCGCCTGCGACGCTCCCCGGGAAATCTGCATGACCTTCAACACGACGGCGGGCTCGCTCATCCGCCACGGCTACGCCCGGGAGGTCGACGTCGCCGAAGGTCTGGCCCTGCTCGACGAGGCCCGCGAACGCAACCTTGTCCAGTTCGGCGAGAATGTGCGGAGCAGGGTCAGCTTCATCTGCAACTGCTGCGGCTGCTGTTGCGAGGCCATGATCGCCCAGCGGCGGTTCGGCCTGCTCAACCCGGTCCACACGACGAACTTCCTGCCGGTCGTCGACCCGGTCTCCTGCACGGGCTGCGGCTCTTGCGCGGCCGTCTGCCCGGTCGAGGCCATGAGCCTCGTCTCGGCCAACGACCCGAAGCGCCCGCAAAAAAAGAGAGCCAAGGTCGACGAGAGAACGTGCCTGGGCTGCGGCGTATGCGTCCGGGTCTGCAAGACCAAAAGCCTCTCGCTCGCCTCCCGGCCCGAGAGGGTCATCACGCCGCTCGACTCGGTCCACAAGGCCGTCCTGATGGCCATCGAGCGGGGCAAGCTCCAAAACCTCATTTTCGACAACCAGGCGCTGGCCAGCCACCGGGCCATGGCCGCGATCCTGGGCGTCGTCCTCAGGCTCCCCCCGCTCAAGCAGGCCCTGGCCAGCAAGCAGATGAAGTCGCGCTACCTCGAGACGCTCATCCGCCGCCTGAAGCTCTGACGGTCAGAAGCCGAGGCCGATGAAGGCCAGGATGGCCCGGTGCTTCATGGATTCCCCTTCGGCGGGGAGCTTCAGAGCTTCCAGAAGGCCGTAGGTGTAGCGGCATTCGAGCGACAGCGTCACGCCGGAGAAGTGGAAATCGAAGCCGCCGCTGAAGACGAGGCCGGCGTCGAACCGCTCGTACTCGTCGGTCACGTCCGCGACCTCTCTCTCTCCGCCGATGACAAGAACGCCCTGGGCCTTGATGAGGTAGGCGCCGTACCCCCCGAGGCCGAAGAACGGGCAGACAGGGTCCGCAGGCAGGATGTTCATCTTCAGCAGCAGCGGCAGCTGGAGATAGTCGTAGCGGAACTCGAGGCTGTCCCCCTCGAGAGCGTATTTCCCTCCCATGCGGGTGAAAAAAAGCCCCGGCTGGACCGATAGGACCCCCCGGCCGGCCTCGAGATAGAGCCCGCCGGTCGCGAAGGGAAGATATTGCCAGGGCAGGCCGCCGGCCGGGTCCGTCCATTGGTATTTCGCGAGCGACAGTCCGGCCTTGACGCCCACCTCCGCGCGCAGCCCCTGGGCGAGCGAAGGAAGCAGGCAGGCGAACGCGAGCGCGATGATGAGAGATCTTTTCATGCCGGCCTCCCCCAAGAAGCTCCAACGGCCCCAGTCTACTCCCGAAGGAAGAGGCCGGTCAATCGGCAAAAAAAACGCCCCACCCCGCGGGGGACGGGGCGCCAGGAGGTCGATCCGTGGCGATGAGGCCGGCCGCTAGAAGCCGATGCCGACGAGGGCCATCAGGCTCCGGTTCTTCATGGATTCGCCCGCGACGGGGTCCTTCATGATGTTGGCCAGGCCGTAGCTGTAACGGCCCTCGATCGAGAGGGCGATACCCGGCAGCTTGAAGGCGATGCCGGCCGCGCCGACGACACCGTAATCGTACCTCAGATAGTCCTCTGTGATATCGGCCTTTTCGACGACGCCGTCGATCTCCATCGCGCCTTCGGCCTTGATCAGGTACGAGCCGTATCCGCCGGCGCAGATGAAGGGGCGAACCGGTCCGGCGGGGATGACGTTGAACTTGAGCAGGAGCGGCACCTGGACGTATTGGTGCCGGAACTCGAGGCTGTTGGCCTCGTCGACCTCATAAGCGCCGCCCATCCGGACGTAGAGGATCTCCGGCTGGATGGAGACGAAGCCCAGGCCGAGGCTAAAGGACAACCCTCCAACGTAATATTGGAGATTGCCGAAGGTGAAGGGGATGGGTTCGGTCGAGGCCAGGGCGAGGGACGACCAGCTCAGGCCGCCCTTGATCCCGACGCCGGCTTCGGCATTCTGGGGAACGAAGGCCAGGGCGCCCAACAGCAAGACAAGGATGACAGCGAGTTTTTTCATGCGCGACTCCTCCGATGACATTTCCTCGTCCAATCTATCGCACCAGGCCGGGAGAGCCATCCTCTTTTCAGGTGTTCTTCGGGGTGAGATCTCGCCCTGAAGGCTCACCCCCTCCCGGGGATGCTCGGGTTGACCGGCCCCGAACCCCCATGTTATAAGCCAGAGGGAGCTGCCCATGAAAAGACGTGATTTCGTCAGGTCCGCCGGCCTGGCCCCTTTGGCCTTTCCTCTCGCCTGGACGTCCGCGTCCGGGGCCGCGGCCCGGCGTCCCAACATCCTTTTCATCATGGCCGACGACCACGCCTCGCAGGCGATCGGCTGCTACGGCAGCCGGATCAATCGCACCCCGGGGATCGACCGGATCGCCCGGGAAGGCCTCCGGTTCGAGAACTGTTTTTGCACCAACGGCATCTGCGCCCCAAGCCGGGCGGTCATTCTGACCGGGAAGCACAGCCATCTCAACGGCGTCCGGGACAACGCCGTCGCCTTCAACGGCGCGCAGGAGACCTTCCCCAAGCTCCTGCGGGCGGCCGGGTACCAGACCGTCCTTTTAGGCAAGTGGCACCTCACGAGCGATCCGACCGGCTTCGACCACTGGGCCATCCTGCCCGGCCAGGGCGAATACTACAACCCGGACCTCATCGAGATGGGCCGGCCGACTCGCCGGCCGGGCTATGTCACGGACATCCTGACCGACCGGGCCGTCGACTTCCTCAAATCCGGCCGGGACCCCGGAAGGCCTTTCCTCCTCATGCTCCATCACAAGGCCCCGCACCGGAACTGGCAGCCGGCCGAGCGCCATCTCAGCCTCTACGACGACGCCGAGTTCCCCGAGCCCCCCACCCTCCGCGACGACTACGCCACGCGCTCGCGGGCCGCGGCCGAGCAGGAAATGACCATCCGGGACGACATGACGCTCGAATCCGACCTCAAGCTCGGCCCGCCGCCCGGGCGCATGGATGAGGCCCAGAAGGCCGCCTGGGAAAAGGCCTATGGCCCCAAGCGCGAGGCCTTCCGCCAGGCCGGCCTCTCCGGCGACGCGCTCCTTCGCTGGAAATACCGGCGCTATCTCCAGGATTATTTAGCGACGATCGCCGCCGTCGACGAGAGCGTCGGCAGGATCCTCGACACCCTCGACGAGACGGGCCTGGCCGAGGACACCCTGGTGGTCTACTGCTCCGACCAGGGCTTTTACCTCGGCGAGCACGGCTGGTTCGACAAGCGGTTCATGTACGAGGAGTCCTTGCGGATGCCTTTCGTCTGCCGCCTGCCGGGCCGGGTCCGCCCCGGCGCGGTGAACACCGACATCGTCTCGAACCTCGACTTCGCCCCGACCTTCCTCGACGCGGCCGGCCGCGGCAAGCCCGCGGCGATGCAGGGGCGCTCGTTCTGGCCCCTGCTACTCGGCCGCCCGGTCGCGGGCTGGCCCGAGTCGTTCTATTACCATTACTACGAGTTCCCGGCCGTCCACATGGTCAAGCGCCATTACGGCGTCCGGACGAAGCGCTACAAGCTCATTCATTTCTATTTCGACATCGACGCCTGGGAGCTTTACGATCTCGAGAAGGACCCCCTCGAGACCAGCAACGTCTTCGGCGATCCGGCCTACGCCGGCGTCCGCCGGGGGCTCGAAGCGGAGCTCCGGCGCCTCCAATCCCTCTACCGGGACTCCGACGAGCTGGCCCGCGAATTCGTCCGCAGGGACACGGGGAAGTAGCATGTCGCTCGGCATTCTCCGGGAGCTCGTCATCGTTCTGGCCGCGTCCGTCCTCATCATCTACGTTTCCCATAGGCTCCGGCTGCCGTCGGTCGTCGGCTTCCTCCTGACCGGTGTCGTGATCGGCCCGGGCGGGCTGTCCCTCGTCAGGAACGACGCGACCGTTCAGACCCTGGCCGAGATCGGCGTGGTCATGCTCCTCTTCACCATCGGGCTCGAGTTCGAGCCGGCCCGGCTCAAACGGATCCAGCGCGACTTTTGGGCCGGCGGGGGGCTCCAGGTGTCGCTCACGACGGCAGCCACCGTCGTCGTCCTCGCCCTGATCCGGGTGCCCCTCCGGGAGGCCCTTTTTTACGGGTTCCTCGTCTCTCTGAGCAGCACGGCCGTCGTCCTGAAGATCCTGGCCGACCGGGGGGAGACCGACGCCCCCCAGGGCCGGCTATCGCTCGGCGTCCTCATCTTCCAAGACCTGGCCATCGTGCCCATGATCGCCCTCGTCCCCGTTTTGGCCAACACCGGCGCGGTCTCCCTCGGGGCCATCGGCTTGAGGTTCGGGTTGAGCGCCTTGGCCATCGGCACGGCCTTCCTCCTGGCCCGCGTCCTCATGCCCCGCATCCTCCATCTCGTCGTCCGGACGCGCGTCCGCGAGATCTTCCTCATCGCCTCGTTGTTCATCGTCCTTGTCATGGCGCTCCTGACCGCGTCGCTCGGCCTGTCCCTGGCCTTGGGGGCCTTCCTGGCCGGCGTCATCCTGGCCGAATCCGAATACAGCCACCAGGTGGTCTCCGACATCCTGCCCTTCAAGGACCTCTTCAATAGCCTGTTTTTCATCGCCGTGGGCATGTTGCTCGACGTCGGCGCCGTCTGGGAGTTCCGGACGCTCGTGCTGGCGCTCGTGGCCGCCATCCTCGCCCTCAAGTTCGTCGTCATCCTGCTGACGGTCGGCTGGCTCGGCTACGGCTCGCGGATCGCCGTCCTGACCGGACTCTCCCTGGCCCAGATCGGCGAGTTCTCGTTCGTCCTGGCCGGCGTCGGCCGGGCCAACGGGTTCCTGGCCGGGAACATCTTCCAGGCCTTCGTGGCCTCGTCCATTCTGACCATCCTGGCGACGCCGTTCCTCATCCGGCTCGGCCCGTCCCTGTCCGCGAGGGGCGAGCGGGCGCTGCCCTGGAAGAAGCGCCTCGTCCACGAGGCCTCCAGGCCGGTCTGCGATCTCGAGGGCCATGTCATCATCGCCGGTTATGGCCTCAACGGCCGGAACCTGGCCCATGTCCTCAAAGAAGCGGGCATCCCGTATCTCATTATCGAGCTCAACCCGGTCACGGTCCGCGAGGCGTCCGTCGCGGGAGAGCGGATCATCTTCGGGGACGTTTCGAGCCGGACCATTCTCCTCGAGGCCAACATCCGCCTGGCCAGGAGCCTCGTCTTCGCCATCTCCGACCCCGCCGTGACCCGCCGCGGGGCCAAGGCGGCCCGGGACCTCAATCCCGATCTGTTCATCCTCGTCCGGACCCGCTACGCGGCGGAGATCGACGAGCTCCTCAAACTCGGCGCGAACGACGTCATCCCCGAGGAGTTCGAGACGTCGATCGAGATCTTTACCCGCGTCCTCGAGAAATATCACATCCCGCGCAATATCATCGACGCCGAGGTCAGGGTCCTTCGGGGCGAGTGCTACGGGATGCTCCGGGGAGCCTGCGCCATGCGGCCGGCCACCGAGCGGATCGCCGATCTTCTCGCGGCCGGGACGGCCGAGACCTTCTTCGTCGGCCAAGGGGCCTGGCCGGCGGGCCGAACCCTAGGTGTTCTCGACCTCCGCGGCCGGACCGGGGCGACCGTCCTCGCCGTCGTCCGGGGCGAAGAGTCCTTCACCAGCCCGGGCGCCGATTTCGCCGTTCAGGAGCAGGACACGCTCGTCCTCGTGGCCAGCCACCGCGATATCGACCGGGCCTTTCAATACCTCGCGACCGGACGGACGGACGAGCCCTCCGTGCCGGGAGGAGGTCCTTCCGCTTGACCGCTATCGCCGTGCCGCCCCGGCCGTCGATCCTGCTCATCGGACCGACAGGCGCGGGGAAATCCCCGCTCGGCGACGAGATCGAGAGGCGGGGCTTCCGCGGCCAGCGCTCGCTCCACTTCGACTTCGGGGCGAACCTGAGGAGACTGGCGGCGGACGGAGCCGACCGGGCCTTCCTCTCCGACGATGAGCTCGCGAGGGTCCGCCGGTCGCTCGCGTCCGGGGCCCTCTTCGAGGACGGGGACTTGCCGATGATCGCCAAGATCCTCCGGGCGTACGCCGCGAGTCGGACGGTCGGCTCGGACGCCCTCCTCGTCCTGAACGGCCTGCCGCGTCACGTGAGCCAGGCCGAGGGGCTGGCCGGCCTTGTCTCGGTCGAGCTCGTCGTCAGCCTCGAAGCGGACGCCGCCGTCATCCGCGAACGGCTTCGGTTCGATCCCGGCGGCGACCGGTCCGGCCGGTCGGACGATACGATCGAGGCCGCCGGCCGGCGTCTCGCCGATTTCCTGGAACGGACGCTTCCTCTCCTCGAATTTTACCGGGAGCGCGGCGTCCCGGTCGTATCGATCCGGGTGACGGCCGCGATGACCGCGGCCGAGATGTACGGGACGCTGGACCGGGAGGCTCCGGCATGATCGCCTATGGGGCGGCCTTAGCGGGAGGGTTCGCCCTCCTGATCTTGGGGGCCGGCTGGCTGGTCAAGGGCTCGTCCCGCCTCGCGTTGGGGGCGGGCATCTCGCCTCTTGTCGTCGGGCTCACGGTCGTCGCCTTCGGGACGAGCGCGCCGGAGCTCGCGGTCAGCGTCGCCGCCGCCTTCTCGGGGGCCTCCACCCTGAGCGTGGCCAACGTCGTCGGCAGCAACATCTTCAACGTTCTCTGCATCCTCGGGCTCTCGGCCCTGGTGGCGCCTCTGGTCGTCAAGCGCCAGCTCGTCCGGCTCGACGTGCCGGTCATGATCGGAGCGTCCGTTCTGCTCTATGTCCTGGCGGTCGACGGGACCATCGGCATCTGGGACGGCCTCCTTTTGGCCGGGCTCGTCGTCGTCTACACGCTCTTCCTGATCCGGATCGCCCGCGGCGAGAAAGCGAAGGCCGCGGCGGCGGTGGGGGACATCGAGGCCGCCGGGCCCGTCGCGGCCCGGAGAATGTCGCTCCTGCCGAACCTCGGCCTCATCGGCGCGGGCGTCGCGGCCCTCGTTCTGGGCTCCCGCTGGCTTGTCCACGGCGCCGTCGGGGCGGCCCGGGTATTCGGGGTCAGCGAAGCCGTCATCGGCCTGACCGTCGTCGCCGCGGGCACAGGCCTGCCCGAGCTCGCCACCTCCGTCGTGGCGGCCCTCAAAAACGAGCGGGACATCTCCATCGGCAACATCATCGGCAGCAACATCTTCAATATCCTCTCGGTCCTCGGCTTCAGCGGCCTGGCGGCCCGGGGCCGCCTGGCCGTCGCTCCGGACGTCCTTTCGGCCGATCTCCCGCTCATGATCGTCGTCGTCCTGGCCTGCCTGCCGCTTTTCCGGGCCGGCTACGTCCTCTCCCGCGCCAAGGGGGCGCTCTTCCTCGGCTCCTACGCGCTCTATATCGCCTGGACCGTGATGAGAGCGACGACGAGCCCCGCGCTCCGCGTCTTCAACGGGGTCATGTTCGACCTGGTGTTGCCGGCCATGATCATCGGCGTCATCGTGTCGCTGATCCTCTCCCTGCGCAAGGAGGAGGCGGGGCAGCGGGGAGATCAAGGGGGTTCCCATGAACCGTCGGCTGATTAGGACATCCTTTCTGCTTTTCACTCTCGCCGCGGGCGCGGCTGCGGCGGACCTGCCGCGGCCCGCTTCGGCCGGGCCGGCTCCGTTCGGCACGGTCCTCTACGGCGCGTCCTATTATTGGGAGTACATGCCGACCGAGCGCCTGGAGAAGGACTTCGAGCTGATGGAGCGGGCCGGCCTCACCTTTATCCGGGTGGGGGAGTCGACCTGGGGGGTCCTCGAGCCGAGCGACGGCCGGTTCGATTTCGATTGGCTCGCCCGGGTCATCGACCGGGCCCACAAGGCAGGCCTCAAGGTCATCCTCGGGACGCCGACCTACTCCATCCCGGCCTGGCTCTACAAGAAGCACCCCGAGATCCAGGTCAAGCCGCTCGACCGGCCGCGCTACACCTACGGCCTGCGGCAGATGACCGATCTCACCCATCCCGTCTACCGGAGATACGCCGAGCGCATCATCCGCAGGCTTGTGGCCCGGTTCAAGGACCACCCGGCCGTCATCGGCTATCAGCTCGACAACGAGACGCACCATTCGGGAACGGCCGACGTTCCCGTCCAGGCCGCTTTCCGGGAGCGGCTGCGACGGAAGTTCGTGACGCCAGAGGCGCTCAACAAAGCCTGGGGCCTCAACTACTGGGGCCAGCGCATCAACGCGTTCGACGAGCTGCCGCCGCGCGAGGGCGCCCGCAACCCGGGCTACCTGCTCGAATGGGAGCGCTTCTCGCAGGATATCGTCACGGACTTCCTGAGCTGGCAGGCGGGGATCGTCCGCGGGCTGAAGCGGCCCGACCAGTTCATCACCCACGACTTCTGCGGCGGGTTCCCGACCGACGTCCGGCAGGTCGAGATCGCCCGGGCGCTCGACGTCCCGGCTGTCAACATCTATTTCGGGCTCCAGGACCAGATGACCGGCGAGGACATCGCCTTCAGCGGCGACATCAACCGCTCGCTCAAGGGCTCGAACTACCTCGTCACCGAGACGACCGCCCAGACGATCGGCTGGGATTCGGCGGGTCAGTTCCCGCCCTACGACGGACAGCTCCGGCTGGCCGCCTATGCCCATATCCTCAGCGGGGCGGACCTCGTCGGCTATTGGCATTGGCATTCGCTCCACTACGGCCAGGAGACCTATTGGAAGGGCATCCTCGGCCACGACCTCGAGCCCGGCCGCGTTTACGGCGAGGTCAGCCGGATCGCGGCCGAGCTCAAGAGGATCGGGCCCGCGCTCGTCCACTTGAAGAAGAAGAACAGGGTCGCCATCCTCTACAGTCTCGATTCGCTCCATGCCCTCGGCGCCATGCCTTTCGACGCCGAGACCGGGTACATGGACGTCCTCAACCAGTTCTACCGGACGCTCTATCGGCTCAACGTCGAGACCGATTTCGTTTATCCCGAGGACCCGCGTTTCGCGGATTACAGCCTCATCGTGGTGCCGCCGCTCTACATCGCCGACGATGGCCTGCTCGGGAAGCTCGCGGATTACGTTAAAGGCGGCGGACGCGTCCTCGCGGCCTTCAAGAGCGGCTTCTGCGACGGGAATGCGACGGTCCGGCCGACGCGGGCCCCGGGGCCGCTGCGGGAGGCCTGCGGCTTCTCCTATCAGGAATTCACCAACCTTCGTGAGCCTGTGGCTCTCAAGGGCGATCCGTTCAAGGCCGGGGAGGGGAACAGGGTCTCGGTCTGGGCGGAATTCCTCAAGCCGGAGACCTGCCAGCCGCTCGCGTTCTACGACCACCCGGTGTTCGGAACGTATCCCGCGATCACCCGGAACGAGTTCGGGCGAGGCATCCTTACCTACGAAGGGACTTATCTCACCGACGCCCTCCAGGAGAAGCTCGTTGCGGCGGCGCTGGCCGAGGCCGGGATCATGCCCGCCGACGGGCCCCTGCCCCCGGGCGTCCGGGCCAAGCACGCGGTCCTCGCCGACGGCGCCGCGGTCCACGCCTACTTCAACTTCTCGGACCGCCCGAAAGAGCTGACCTACCGGCACACGGCCGGCCGGGAACTCGTCACGGGGGCGAAGATGGCCTCTTCGGGCCGGGTCGTCCTCGGCCCTTGGGACCTGGCCCTCATCCGGGAAGATCACTGAATGGGGACACGTACCCGGTACATGTCCCCAACCCCGGATGTCCCCGATCCCGGCGGGTTTCGCTTGACAGGCGCTCGGTCCTTCCCATAGATTCATCTAGGCGCGTCTATCATCATCCCGCGAGACGGAGGCGAACTTGAAGAGAATACCATTGCGGAGAACGATCGGCCGAGGGCTCGTCCTTTCGATCATCCTGCTCGGGCTCATATCGCTCCTGCCCGCCCAGAGGGCGGGGGAGACCCCGGGCCCGGCGGCCCAAGCTCGGACCGAGGACCCGGAAAGCTGTACGTCCATCCAGGTCGGGCGGCTGGCCACGGTCGACGGCTCGGTCATCACCTGCCACACCTGCGACGGGAACTACCGGCAGTGGCTGAACATCGTGCCGCGCCAGAAATGGGCGGACAAGTCGATGACCAAGATCTTCTCCGGCAAGATGCACACCGAGACCTCGACCGACCTCATCGGGGTCGTCCAGACCGGCGAGATCCCCCAGGTCCCCGAGACCTACCGGTTCATGAACACGGCCTACCCCTGCCTCAATGAATACGGCCTGGCCATCGGCGAGACGACGATCGGCGGCCGACGGGAGCTCGTCAACAACGAGGGCATGTTCATGATCGAGGAGCTCGAGCGGATCGCCCTCGAGCGATGCAAGACCGCCCGCGAGGCCATCAAGCTCATCGGCGAGCTGGTCAAGCAGTACGGCTACGGCGACTTCGGCGAGTGCATCACCATCGCCGACGGCAAGGAGGTCTGGCACTTCGAGATCATGGGCGCCGGGCCGCTCGAGAAAGGCGCGGTCTGGGCGGCCGTCCGCATCCCCGACGACCACGTCGGCATCTCGGCCAACATCCCCCGGATCGCCGAGATCGACCTCAAGAACCCGGATCGCTACATGGCCTCCGAGAACGTGTTCCAGGTCGCCCAAGACATGGGATGGTGGGACCCCGCGAGCGGCAAGCCCTTCAAGTTCTGGGAAGCCTACAACGGGCGCAAGCCCTTCTCGACCCGCGAGCTCTTCGTTCTGAGCAAGGTCGCCCCGTCGCTCAAGCTGACCATGGACCTGCCCGAGCTGCCGTTCTCGGTCAAGGCCGAGAAGAAGCTCTCGGTCCGCGACATCCTGGCCATCTACCGCGACCCCTACGAGGGGACCGACCTCGACGTGACCAAGAACATGCCCCTCTTCCCGGCCCGCCGGCCCCGGCCCAAGCCGGGCCAAGCGGCCCCGGCCCAGCCGGAGGCGCCCCAAATGGAGCCGAGCCCGATCGTCAGCGCCTGGATGCCCCGCGACCTGCAGGCCATCGCCAACGCCCTCAAGCCCGGGACGATCGTGCCGCAGCGGACGATTCCCATCTCCGGCTGCTCCTACGCCACGGTGCTCCAGGTCCGGGGCTGGCTTCCCCCCGCGGTCGGGGCCGTTTGCTGGTTCGCCTTCGACAACCCGGCCATGAGCGCCCGGATCCCGATCTTCGCCGGCACCCTGGAGCTGCCGCCGAGCTTCGAGATCTGCGCCCAGCACCGCTTCCGCCTGGATTCCGCGGCCTGGGCCTTCCGGCGGGCCAATCGGCTGGCCACGTTGAAATGGGGCCAGACCCGGAAGACAATCGAGGCGACGATCGCCGAGTTCGAGGACAAGGCCTTCGCCGACCTGCCGATGCTCGAGAAGAAAGTTCAGGAGATCCTGGCCAGCAAGACGCCCGACAAGGAGCCCTTCACCGTCGAGGAATACCTGACGAAATACACCAACGACATGGCCCGGGCCGCCATCCAGACCTACCTCGAGCTCGGCGACCGCTTCTGGATGCTGATCTCGATGAGCCTCTAAATCGTGAGGGATTAAGGCGCTTATCCCAAGAACGGGTGGCCGGGGGATAGTCCCCGTCCGCCTGGAGGCGGAAGGGGTTCCCCACGGGGGGATGGGTGGAGCCGAAGCCGGACGGGGACGCCACCGGACAGGACCC
>Ga0172362_10000741_pt1 | contig 27485 bp, 22 predicted proteins | sample LakKivs1_kivu2a2_FD_114534 | JGI IMG/M metagenome (GOLD analysis project Ga0172362, IMG submission 114534) | Sediment microbial communities from Lake Kivu, Rwanda - Sediment s1_kivu2a2 | ecosystem: Environmental > Aquatic > Freshwater > Lake > Sediment | place: Rwanda: Western Province, Lake... | reverse complement strand
GAGAGGATTTTTCTTTCACCAAAAGAAGCAGCCCGGCGGCCAGGCCGGTGAGGGCAAGAGAAAAAACAAACGGCGCCTCCATCCCGATCTTATCCCAGAGCAGCCCGGCCACAAAGGAGGCCGGGAGAGCGCAGAGCCCGATGATCATCTGGAAGCCGCCGAGACAGCTCGCCCGAAAGCGGAGGGGGGAGAGCTCACAAACAAAGGTTCTTTGGACGGGCTCCAGGGCGGCCTTGTGGATACCATAGAGGACGAAAATCAGGATGATGAGCGGGCGGCTTGGAGAAGTGACCATCCCGACACAAATCACGGCCCAGGAAAAAAAGGCCAGGAAGAGGACGGGCTTGCGGCCGAGCCTGTCCGAGAGCCTGCCGAAGGGAAAAGAAAAAAGCGAGGCTGTCGCCGTGAAAATCAGGTAAAGGACCGGGACGAAGCTCAGTTTAAACCCGTGCATCTTGGCGTACACTAAAAGAAAGGAATAACTGAAAGCGCCCAGGGAAAAGAGAGCGCTGAGGAGGAGGTAAACCCGGAAATCCTTCCCCAGGTCTTTCAAGGAAAGCCCCTTGAAGAGTCGACCGCTTTCGGCCCCTTTTTCCCTGATGAAGAAGAATACAAGGAGCGCACTGAGAAGGGAAGGAAGCGCGGCCAGAGCGAAGAGCAGCCTGTAGCCCAGCAGGTTGAGAAAAACGATGCAGATGAAGATGCCGCAGACGGCGCCAAGGTTGTCCATGGCCCGGAGAAGCCCGAAACTCCGGCCCCGGTCGCTTGCGGTAGTCATGTCGGCCACGATAGCGTCCCGCGGCGCGCTCCTGATTTTCCCGATCCGGTCGAGGATGCGGAAGGGGATGAGATGCTGCCAGATGGCCGAGACCGCGTAGCCCAGCCTCGAAAGCAAACCGCAAAGATAGCCCGTCCAGATGAAAATCTTTCTCTTTCTGATTCGGTCTGAGAGGTACCCGGAAGCAGCCTGCGAGAGGGAAACGAGAGCGTCGCCTAGTCCATCGAGGAAACCCAGAGCCGCCATGTTGGCCTTGAGAACCTGGGTTACAAAAAACGGCCAGATTGGATAGATGATGTCAGAACCCATGTCGTTAAGAAAAGAGGCGGCGGCAAAAACGCGGATTTTTCTCTTGGCTTGAGTCGATTCAGTTTCCATGGACGCGGCTTAGCGGAATGGAGTCCATTCTAAGAGCTGACCGCGGCTCTGTCAACTTGCCTGTTTGACTCGAACTCCCTGGATGGATATGATACAAAATTCGGGAGTGGAGGATACGATGAGTCAGAAAAATAAATTATTTATTCTAATACTTGTGGTTTTTTTGTGTTTCAGCTTAGTGGCGGCGGAAGAGAAGAAAGAGGACAAGACGCTGCGTCTGGCCATCGGAGACGTCAAGCTCAAGGACAAGCTCGTTCAGGTAGCGCCGGGAGAGATTGTTTCTGCCAGGACGGGCAAGCCTGTTGCCTTTTCCAGAATGGTTCAGGAACTGGCTGAGAGCCGCTTTGTCTTTGTTGGCGAGAGCCACGACAGCCTGACGATGCACGACGTCCAGCTCCGGATTATTCAGGCTCTTTACGAGAGGGATAAATCCATAGCCATCGGTCTTGAGATGCTGCCGGCGGAGATCCAACCTGCGCTGGACAAATGGAGCCAGAGGCTGCTGGCCGAAGAGGACTTTCTTCGCGAGGTCAAATGGTACGTCCACTGGAACATGAATTTCGGGTTTTACAAGAAAATCTTTGACCTGGCCAGAGAAAAACACATCCCGGTCTATGCCCTCAACGCCCCGCGCAGCCTGATCACCAAAATCCGGATGCAGGGATGGGATTCTCTTTCTGAGGAGGAAAAAAGGCTCGTTCCGCCGCCGGATCTTTCCTCGAGTGAACACCGGCTCCTCATCAAGACAATCTTCGAGAACACGGAACTGCCTCATCAGATGAAAGGAGAGGGCCTCGATCAGGTTTTCGAAGGACTCTACCGGGCTCAGGGGGCCTGGGATGAGGTCATGGCCGCCAACGCCGTTCTCTCCACGGAAGCGGGGGAAAGAAAGATGATCGTCCTGGCCGGTTCCGGCCATCTCCTTTATAACCTCGGCATCAACCGCCGCGTCCGGGAAAGAACAACGCTCCAGGCGAAGACTGTGATTATGGTTTCTGTAGATGCTGAGCAAAAGTCTGCCACCATAGCCAGAAGCCTGGGTGACTATATCTGGGGGATTGCAGAAGAAGAACGGCCAGCTTTCCCTTCGATCGGGCTCGCTTTTAAGAAAACCGAGGGCCTGGAGAACCTCATCATCGAACGAAAACCGATCGACGGCGTAGCGCTGGGCGCAGATTTCGAGAAGGGCGATATCGTCCTTTCGGCCGACGGCAAAGCCTTCGCTGACATCAACGAATTGAGGATTTATCTCGCCCGCTTCGGTTGGAACGAGGAGACGACATTCCGCCTGCTCAGGAGTGGCGAGACGAGGGAGTTTGTCCTCAAGTTTAACCCCCAGATCCAGCCTGCCGGGATGCCTGGTCCCGAATCAAAACCGGCAGAAGAAAAAAAGGTCGAGACAGCCAAGGCGTCCAGGATAGAAAGGCTCGAGCGCCAGATCCAGAACCTGACCCGGAGAGCAGACGGAGAAGTTGGCGTGGCCATCAAACACCTGGAATCAGGGGAGGAGCTTTACATCAACGGCGACACGCCGTTTCCCCTGGCCAGCGTTTTTAAGGTTCCTGTGCTCGTCGAGGTCCTGGCCCAGGTGAAAGAAGAGAAGTTCAGCCTTGAGGATGAGGTCATCATTGACAAGAAAGATCAGCATCTCGGGAGCGGGCTGCTCTCCGATCTTGTCGCTCCAGGCATCAAACTTTCGGTCAGGAATGTAATCCAAATGATGATGATGATCAGCGATAACTCGGCCGCCGATATCCTGCTGGAAAAAGTGGGGGCTGAAAACGTCAACAAGCGCCTGGCTTCGTTCGGCATCGACGGGCTCAGCGTAAACAGGACCTGTCAGGAACTTATCATGGACTTTCTCGGTCTGGAATATGAAAAATACAAAGGGCTGTCGCTCGATGCCATCACTGCTGAGCTGGAAAAAACGCCGGCACGCGACCCTGAAGCCCGCAAGAAAGTGGTGGCCGAGTTCAGCTGCGATCCCCGGGATCAGAGTACACCGCGGGCGCTCTCCCTTCTCCTCGAAAAAATCTTCCGGAAGGAGATCCTGGACCCGGCCAGCTGCGACCTGATTCTCTCGATCATGCTCGATTGCCAAACAGGGGAGACGCGAATCAAGGGAGAACTGCCACCCGGAACCCGGGTGGCGCACAAGACGGGGACGATTGCCGGCACGGTCAACGACAGCGGCATCATCTACCTACCCGATGGCCAGGGCCACATCATCCTGACCATCCTAACAAAGAATTTTATGGGCAAGACGAGCGATGTCGAATCGACGGTTGCCAAAATCGCCAGGTTTGTCTATGATTTCTTTTATTTCGCCCCATAAGGAGGTTTCATGAATATCAAAATTTTCGTGAAAAGATCGTGTCCGGTCTTTATCCTAACTTTAGCCCTTGTCCATTTTGGCTCTGGCCAGCTTTTGAAAACTCCTGCCGAGGAGTCCCGGTATACACAGTACAGCCAGCACGAAGAAATCGCCCGGTTTCTCAGTGCCCTCGATTTTCTTTCCCCTGAGGTAGCTGTCCGGGTAATCGGAAAAACAAAGGAAGTCAGGGGATTCTCGGCCAAGGACCTTTTCCTGGCGGTTGTGACAGAGGAAGGGATCGATTGCCCGGAAAAGCTCAATAGGCAGAAGCCGACTATCCTGCTCGTGGCCTCTCAGCACGGGAATGAGCAATCGGGCAAGGAGGCGGCCCTCGGGCTCATCCGCGACCTGGCCCTGGGAGAGCTCAAGCCTCTCCTGAAAAAAGTGAACTTCCTGGCTATCCCGCAGGCGAATCCCTGCGGCAATTGGTTTGACCGCCGCCAGAATGAGCAGGACCTCGACCTCAACCGGGATCATGTCAAGCTCGAGTCCGAAGAGACCAAGGCCATCCACAGCGTTTTCCGGGCCTGGATGCCGGAGGCAACCATGGATGTCCACGAAAAAGGCGACGACTATTACCGGGTTTCCACCGGTTGTGTCTCCAACGTCAACATCCACCCGCGGCTGCAGGATTTTTCCCGGTCCATCATTCTCAGCGCCGTCGCCAAGAACCTGCAGAAGAAGCCGGTCACTTTTCATGAATACCTTGTCACCCAGGAAATGGGGATTGATTCCTCTGCCGGCGTGCGCTACAGCCCTGAGGAGCTGTCCGGGCGGGAGGAGATGAAACGGTACAGCACAACCGATCTCAACGATGGACGCAACAGCCTGGGGATCTTCGAGACTATGTCCTTCATCCAAGAAGGCGCTTCGCGGCACGACCTGGAGACACTCGAACAGAGAACCCGCTGGCAGTATTTCGGGCTTCGCTATTTCCTTGAGGCGATTGCCGATCACGCCGCAGAGGTTAACACTTTAGTCCGGGAGCTCCGTCACGGCCTTATAGAAAAGGCCAAAGCTTATTCAGAGAAGGAACTCGTCCATCTGGCCATGGATTATGTCAGTGACGAAAAACAGCCAACCCTGACCATCAAGAAATTCGAGCGGGCCGAAAGTCCAATCCGGGGGATTCTCAAAGTGGATAAGAAGGCGGGCGAAACTCTCACCATGGCGGATGTAACCCCGTACCCCTTTCCGGCTGAATACAAGGTTACAACCGAGGTCGTCAAGAACTGGTTTCCGGGCGTTGCGCCAACGCTAAGCTTGCCCAGGCCTCTGGGCTACGTCGTCCCTGCCGGGCATCAGGATATTATCGAAACGCTGCTTGACCACGGACTCCGCGTTGATATGTTCATCCGGGATGCTCAGCTGGAAGTTGAGGCCTACCAGGTTGGCGAAGTCGTGCCCGCCAAGTACGATTACCTGCCCCCCGAAAAGATCGAGGTGGAGAAAAAAGCTCTCCAGGTTGTCATCAAGAAGGGAGATTTTTACATTTCCTGCGGCCAGGCCGGCGCAAACCTCATTCCCTGCCTGCTTGAGCCGCAATCCCAGTACGGCTTCATTCGTTATTGGTCGTTCAAGCTTGTGCCCGAAAAGGATGACTTTTTCGCTTTCTACAGGTTGACCAGGCCGTCCACGCTGCCGCTAATCCCATACCGGGATTGGGGAAGATAAAGTCTCCTTTATTATATCCTGAGATGGATCTTCAGCCTGTCCCCCAGGGCGAAGTTGACGGCCACTCTGGCCATCGTCACGATGGGAAGGGGAGTGGTCACGACTTCTATCCTTCCTTCTTTAACTGCAGTCACGATAGAAGGGATATTTTTTTCAGCTTCCACGACTGTGTAGGTGGTACCGATTTGCCAGATGTTGTGACAATCGGAATCGCCGACCAGCGGTTTGTTGCTGCTGTGGGCGAGGCGAAGCGCCTTCTTATTCCGGTTGATGAGGTGATTATAGAAAAAAGAATATTCGATGGCGTCGAATAAGGGGAGATGAGTCTCCAGCTTCCTCCCCAGGCACTTGAACCCGGGAAAGAAAGGATGTGGAGCTATGACCAAGTTGCTGGAATTCCTTATTTTCTCAAGGTCTTCAAGCTTGTGGAGAGAAGGAATGGTATCGGCGTCAGGGTTGATGAGGAGGATATGCTTCTTAGAAAGAGTCGGCTCGACGCCGGGAATTAGGAGCAGGCCGCGTTCCTCGGCGTATTTTTCTAAATCCTTGCTGAAGGTCACGATATCATGGTTGGTTATGGCCAACCCGTCGAACCCCAGTCGAGCAGCCCTGTCGATGAGCTCACGGCTGCTGAAGCTGATGTAATCCTTGGGGTCGTCTGACGTATGAGTGTGAAAATCAACCTTGAGCTTGCCCATGTCTTAAACGGGGTCGGACCACGATAAGAAACTGAAAATAAATAAAATAACCATTTTTGAGGCCAGTTTTTTTGCCTTAAAACGCCATTTTAACAGCCAAAAATTGAACTTTTCGGCTGTTATTTATTAACTAAGAGCTTCCTTGACTTTGAGGCCAATCTCGGCCGGGCTCATGGCCACGAACACCCCGGCCGCTTCCAGCGCTTCCATTTTCTCCTTGGCCGTTCCCTTTCCTCCGGCGATGATGGCCCCGGCGTGTCCCATCCGCCGTCCCGGCGGCGCGGTCTGGCCGGCGATGAAGCTGACCACGGGCTTGTTGAATTCTTTTTTAATGTACTCAGCCGCTTCTTCCTCAGCCGTGCCGCCGATTTCGCCGATGATGATGACTGCGTCAGTTCCTTTATCTTTCTTGAAGAGCTTAAGCAGGTCGATGTACTTCATCCCCACGATCGGGTCGCCGCCGATGCCGACGGCTGTGGACTGGCCGAAGCCCATCTTGCTTACCTGCTGCACTGCCTCATAAGTCAGCGTCCCGGAGCGGGAGATGATGCCAACCGTGCCCGGCGTGTGGATGTGGCCGGGCATGATGCCGATCTTGCACTTCCCCGGCGAGATGATTCCCGGCGTGTTGGGCCCGATGAGCGAGACGGGCTTGTTTTTGAGGAAAGCCTTGGCTTTGATCATGTCGAAGGTCGGGATTCCCTCGGTGATGCAGACGACGACCGAGAGCCCGGCATCCGCCCCCTCCATAATGGCGTCGGCAGCGAAGAAAGGGGGGACAAAAATAGCCGCTGCATTTGCCCCCTCTTTCTCCACAGCTTCGGCGACAGTGTTAAAAACGGGCACGCCGAGATGGGTTGTGCCGCCTTTTCCCGGCGTGACTCCGGCTACGACTTTCGTCCCGTACTCGATCATCTTCTGGGTGTGGAAGGTTCCTTCCCCGCCAGTGATTCCTTGAACGACGACCCGCGTTCTTTTATCAATGAGAATGCTCATCTCCCGCTCCTTTTCCTACTCTGCCAGGGCGACGACTTTCTCGGCCGCATCCTTCATGCTCTCCGCCGGCGTGAAGGCCAGCCCGGAGTCCTGGAGGATTTTTTTGCCCAGGTCAACGTTGGTCCCTTCGAGCCGGACGACGATCGGGATCTGGGTGTTCAATTCTCTGGCTGCTTTGACGATTCCGTTGGCGATCAGGTCGCAGCGCACGATGCCGCCGAAGATATTAATCAGCGCGGCCTTAACTTCCTTGTCCGAGACGAGAATTTTGAAGGCGTTGGTGACCGCCTCTTCGGTCACTCCGCCCCCTACATCAAGAAAATTGGCGGGCATGCCGCCGGAATACTTGACGATGTCCATGGTGGCCATGGCCAGTCCGGCGCCGTTGACCATGCAGCCGACGTTGCCGTCCAGCTTGATGTAATTCAGGCTGTATTTGGACGCCTCAACCTCAAGGGGATCTTCTTCGTCCAAGTCCCTCATGGCCTGGATTTCCGGGTGCCGTGGGACGGCGTTATCATCAAAGTTCATCTTGGCGTCGAGCGCCAGGACAGTCCCCATCTGGGTGATGATGAGCGGGTTGATCTCAGCCAGCGAGGCGTCCGACATCTGGAAGGCTTTATAGAGACTGGCGATGAATCTAACGGCCTGTTTATGTGTTTCACCCGCCAGCCCGAGCTCGAAAGCAAGCTTCCTAACCTGAAAGCCTGCCAATCCCGCGGCCGGGTGGACCCACTCCTTGAAGATAAGCTCGGGGTGTTCGGCAGCCACCTTTTCGATCTCCACGCCGCCCTTGGTCGAGGCCATGACGACCGGGCATTCTTGAGCCCTGTCGATGACGATCCCAAGATAAAGCTCTTTGGCGATGTCTTGAGCCTCCTCAACCAAGAGGCGCTTGACCAGCCTTCCCTGGGGACCCGTCTGGTGTGTCACCAGGGTCGTGCCGATCATCTTTTCTGCCAGACTTTCCGCTTCCTGAGGAGAATCAGCCAGCTTGATGCCTCCACCTTTTCCTCTGCCGCCGGCATGGATCTGGGCCTTGAGGGCGACGCGTCGGCCGAGCCTTTCGGCCACCTCTCGAGCCTTGGCGGGAGTTTCCGCCACCTCGCCGCGCGGGATCTGGACCCCATACTGATTGAGGATCTGTTTAGCCTGATATTCGTGGATTTTCACCTAGTCTTTGCCTCCCTTTAATGATGTCCGAAACGCACCGAGAGTTCGCGTTCCCTACTCGATTCTGTATTTCTTTTTTCCTTCCTCGTAAAGGTCGCCGCCGTACATGTCGTTGATGACGATACAGGGAAAGTCCTTAACCTTAAGGCGGATAATAGCCTCAGGGCCAAGCTCCGGGTAGGCCACGACTTCCGAACCTTCGATGCTCTTGGAAATCAGAGCCCCAGCTCCGCCGACTGCGGCCAGGTAGACGGCCTTGTGTTTTTTCAGCGCCTGCTTGACTTCCTTGCTCCGCTCGCCTTTTCCGATCGTTCCTTTGAGGCCGAGAGCATGAAGGGTGGGAGCATAGGAGTCCATCCTGTAACTTGTCGTCGGCCCGGCTGAGCCGATGGGCTTTCCTGGCCGGGCCGGCGTGGGACCGACATAGTAGATAAACTGGCCCTTGACGTCGACTGGAAGCTCTTTTCCCTCTTTGACGAGGTCGATGAGCTTCTTGTGAGCGGCATCCCTGCCTGTTAGAAGGAATCCAGTGATGAAGACCTTATCTCCGGCGCGCAGCTTTTCGATAATCTTGTCTGTGACCGGAGTCGTGATTTTATGTTCAGCCATTTCTTCAACCTTTCCAGCTGTACCTGCGAGAGCGATCGCGCTTCGAGAGTTACAGCTTGGTCTCTTCGACGGTCTTCTTGACGCCTGCGGCCGTCTTCTGGAGCTGGGCCATCTCTTCTTCGGTGAGCCTGATCTCGTAGATCTTCTCTACGCCCTTGGCGCTGATCATGACCGGCACGCCGATGAACAGGCCGTTAATTCCGTATTCGCCCTCGCACAGCGCCGCAGCTGCCAGAATCCTTCTCTTATCCTTTAGATAGGACTCAGCCATGATGATGGCGCTCCAGGCTGGGCTGAAGAAGGCAGAACCCCTGCCGAAAAGCTTGACGATCTCGGTCCCGGCTTCGCGCGTCCGCAAGACTAACCGGTCGATCTGCTCCTTAGTGGCAATCTCGGGCAGGGGAACGCCGCCTACGGTTGTCAGCCGGGGCAGCGGAACCATGTCCGGCCCGTGACCACCGAGGACTGTGCCAGCCACATCAGCCACCGACACGCCGAGCTCCATGGCGATAAAGGCGCGCCAGCGAGCCGTGTCGAGCGTGCCGGCCATGCCGACGACCTGGCGCCTGGGAAAGCCGGTCAGTTTGTAGAAGGCATAGACCATCGCGTCAATGGGGTTGGTGACGATGATGCAGAAAGCTTTCGGTGCATACTGCTCGATGCCGGCGGCGACATCCTTGATGATGGCCAGGTTGGTGTTGAGCAGGTCCTCGCGCGTCATGCCGGCGACGCGGGGTTTACCCGCCGTGACGATGGCCACGTCAGCGCCCTCGATGTCCTTGTAATCGCCGGAGCCGGTGATGTTGGCGTCATAATTGCCGTGCGGGGCCTTCTCCGTCAGGTCCAGAGCCTTTCCCTTCGCAGGGTTGACGAAGTCGCCGATGTCGAGGATGACGATATCCCCGAGTTCCTTCATGGCCGCGAGCATGGCTAAGTTTTGGCCGATCTGGCCGCCGCCGATAAGGGCGATTTTCTTTCGTTGAAAATTCATTAAGACCTCCTCCGTTGAGATTATATAGACCGGAAGCTCAGAATATAATGAAATTTTCGAGGGGAGTCAAGGTTGATCCGGCTCAGGCCTTGACGTAACTCTCCCACTTTTTTTTGAGGTCCGGCGCGCGCAGCGTTTCCATCAGGTAATCGGTGAAGGCTGCTCCGGTCGCTCCCGTCGGCCGTCCGGTGACGACCAGCTTTTTCTCGTACTGACCGCAGATGTCGAGGGCCATCTCCAGACTTTTGCCCTCTTCCGTAAAGCCGACGTGGCTGAGGAGCATCGAGGCGGCGCGGATCATGCTGGCCGGGTCGGCGTACTGGGCCCGGCCCTCCTTGACCATGCGCGGCGCAGACCCGTGGATAGCCTCGAACATGGCGTACTGCTTGCCGATGTTGGCGCTTCCAGCCGTGCCCACTCCTCCCTGGAACTCGGCGGCCTCGTCGGTCAGAATATCGCCGTAGAGGTTGGGCAATACCATGACCTGGAAATCGCGGCGGCGCTTCTCGTCCACGAGCTTGGCGGTCATGATGTCGATGTACCAGTCGTCGGCTTCAATCCCGGGGTATTCCTTAGCAATCCGATAAAAATTCTCAAGAAAGCGGCCGTCGGTCGTCTTGATGACATTTGCTTTGGTCACACAAGTCACCCGGGTGCGGCCGTTCTTTTTAGCGTGCTCGAAGGCCAGGCGGCAGATGCGGTCGGCACCCGGTGCACTGATCAGCCGGAAGTCGATGGCGATGTCTTTATCGACCTCAATGCCAAAGGGCCCGAGGGCGTACATGTCCTCGGTGTTTTCTCGGAAAAAAATCCAGTCGATGCCCTGCTGGGGAACCCGGACCGGCCTGACGTTGGCGAAAAGATCGAGCTCCTTCCTCACGGCCACGTTGCAGCTTTCGATGTTCGGCCAGGGATCGCCCTTGCGGGGGGTGGTTGTCGGTCCCTTGAGGGTAACATGGTATTTTCTTATTTCGGCCAGGACGTCGTCCGGAATCGGCTTCAGGCAAGCAGCGCGGTTCTCGATGGTCAAGCCTCCGATCTCGGCGATGACAACTTTGCCGCTCTTGACCTCATTCCGGAGCATAAAGTCGAGGACGCGGCGGGCCTCTTTGGCGATATAGGGACCGATACCGTCGCCGCCGATAATGCCGATCTTGATCGGCTTGATCTTGGTGTAATCAAGCCAACCCGGCGCTCGTTTAACCTGCTCCATGCGTTTCATCTGAGCTTCAAGAAGCTTTCCGAAGTGCTCCTTAGCTCTCTCGATAGCAGCCTTATCCATGATGATTCCTCCCTGAGTTTAGTATGAATTCAGGATCGAATGAACCAGAATTTTATAATTTTCCAGGTCAGAAATCAACTCAAAAAGCCCGTCATTCAATGGGGACGGTCCTGACGGCAGGACCGTCCCCAAAAAATTGATTTTGACAAAGAACCTCGATAGATTTATACAAATAAAGAAAAATTATCATGGAGTCATTGGATGATCGATTCATATTTTAAACAGGAAGCCGAAAGGCGCAAGCAGGGAATTCCTCCTTTGCCTCTTACTCCCGAGGAGACGGCCGAGGTCTGCCGCCTGTTAGAGAATCCGCCGGCAGGCCAGGAGGAACTCCTCTTCGACCTGCTGAAAAACCGCGTTTCACCGGGCGTTGACCCGGCCGCCAAGGTCAAGGCCGAATGGCTAGCCAAGGTTGCCCGCGGCCAAATCTCTTCGCCCCTCGTCTCGAAAAAAGAGGCAGTTTTCCTTCTCGGGACGATGCTCGGCGGCTACAACGTTGGTCCTCTGGTTGAATTCCTCGCCCTGGATGAGCTCGCCCCGGCGGCTGTCGAAGCTCTCAAACACATCATCCTCGTCTACGGCGCTTTCGATAAGATCGTCGAGAAGTGCAGGGAAAATCCTTATGCCAAAAAGGTGCTCCTTTCCTGGGCTAACGGCGAATGGTTCTTAGAGAGGCCGGATTTTCCAGAGACGATGACCTTCAAAATCTTCAAGGTTGACGGAGAAATAAATACTGACGATTTCTCACCGGCGAAAAACGCCTGGAGTCGGCCGGACATCCCGCTCCATGCCCAGTCAATGGGGGAGACGCGGTTTCCCGGCGGGATTTCGATGATCCAGAAATTCAGGAAGGAAGGCTACCATGTCGCTTTCGTCGGGGATGTCGTCGGCACCGGCTCATCCCGGAAATCAGCCTGCAACTCCCTAATGTGGCATATCGGCGAGGACATTCCCTTTATCCCGAACAAGCGCCGCGGCGGGGTCGTTATCGGCGGCCTGATCGCGCCGATCTTCTTCAACACGACTGAGGACTCGGGAGGCCTGCCGATCATGGCCGAAGTCAGCCGGATGAAGACAGGCGATATCATCAGCCTAAACATCAAGACAGGAGAAATCGCCAGCGAGGCCGGCGAAGCCATCGCCCGTTTCAAGTTCAAGCCCCCCACGCTCCGCGATGAGTTCCGGGCCGGCGGCAGGCTCAACCTCATCATCGGCCGGAACCTGACCAACAAAGCCCGCCAAGTGCTTGGCCTTGGGGAAGCGACCTTCTTCATCCCGGCCGATAATCCCGGGCCAAAGCCGGGCCAGGGGTATTCTCAGGCGCAAAAAATCGTCGGCCATGCCTGCGGTCTGGAGGGGGTCCTTCCCGGGACGGCCTGCGAACCGAAGATGACGACTGTTGGATCCCAGGACACGACAGGCCCGATGACCGGCGACGAGCTCAAGGAGCTGGCCTGCCTCGAATTCCAGTGCGGCCTGTTCATGCAGTCGTTCTGCCACACCGCCGCCTATCCGAAGGCGGCTGATGTCAAAATGCACCAGAGCTTGCCGACGTTCATCATGGCCCGCAAAGGCGTGGCCCTCAAGCCTGGCGATGGCATCATCCATTCCTGGTTGAACCGGTTTATCCTTCCCGACACGCTGGGCACCGGCGGCGATTCGCATACCCGCTTCCCCATCGGGCTGAGTTTTCCGGCCGGCTCCGGCCTGGTCGCCTTCGCTGGTGCGCTGGGGTTCATGCCGCTTGACATGCCCGAATCCGTGCTCGTCAAGTTTAAAGGAAAATTGAACCGGGGCATCACCTTGCGCGACGCCGTCAACGCCATTCCCTATTTCGCCATTAAAGAAGGGTTGATCACTGTGGCCAAGAAGGGAAAAAAGAACATCTTCAACGGCCGCATCCTGGAAATGGAAGGGCTTGACGGCCTGACCGTCGACCAAGCCTACGAGCTCACCAACGCCTCGGCTGAACGGTCGGCAGCCGGTGGTGTCATCGCCCTTAGCATCGAGCAGGTGGCTAAGTATCTGAAGAGCAACATTGCTTTGATGAAGCGAATGATCGAGGAAGGCTACAACGATGCCGACACGCTCAAGAGGAGGATCGAGGCTTGCTTCAAATGGCTGGAGAAACCCGGGCTTCTCCAAAGAGACGCAACGGCCGAATATGCAGCTGTCCTTGAAGTCGACTTTTCCTTAGTGAAGGAGCCAATCCTGGCCTGCCCAAACGATCCTGATGATGTCAAGCTTCTCTCAGAAGTGGCGGGCGACCGGATTGATGAAGCCTTCATCGGCTCCTGCATGACCAATATCGGCCATTTCCGAGCCGTCGGCAAGATCTTTGAGGGCGCCGGCTACCTGCCGACGAGAATCTGGCTGACCCCGCCGACCAAAATGGACGCCGCCCAGTTGATGAAGGAAGGATATTACGCCATCTACTCTTCTGTGGGCGCCAGGACGGAGATCCCCGGTTGTTCGCTCTGCATGGGCAATCAGGCCAGGGTGCGGCCTGGGGCGACGGTCATCTCCACTTCGACTCGCAATTTCGATAATCGCATGGGCGACGGCGCACGGGTCTACCTCGGCTCGGCTGAGCTGGCTGCCATCGCTGCCCTGAAAGGTGAGCTTCCCAAGGCTGAAGAATACTTATCAATTGTCGGACAGAAGCTCGTGCCCTATCAGGACAAGATTTATCGGTATCTTTATTTCGACGAAATACCTGAGTTCACCCTTCATTATACTGGCGCTCATTTTTAATTTCGTCTTCGTCATTAGGAGAAGAGGGAAAATGATCGAACTTCAAGGAAAAACAGCGCTCATCACCGGAGGTTCGCGGGGCATAGGCCGGGCCACGGCGATCCTGTTCGCTCAGGCCGGCGCCGACGTCGCCATTAACTACGCTTCCCGCGAGGCGGCAGCGAAGGAGGTAAAAGGAGAGGTAGAAAGCCGGGGACGAAAATGCCTCCTTCTCAAGGCCGACATTTGCCGCCAGGAGGAAGTGGTCCGGATGGTCGAGATCATGGTCGAGGAGCTGGCCGCAGTTGACATTTTGGTCAACAACGCCGGAATCTGGACTTACGGCGAGATCGGGAACATGGCCAGCGATACCTGGGAGGAGACAATAAGGGCTAACCTGGACAGCGTTTTCTTTGTCACCAACGCTGTTGTTCCGCACATGAAAAAGAAAAACCGGGGTTGGATTATCAATGTCTCCTCGACGGCCGCCATCCGAGGGGAGGCGCTCCATTCTCATTACGCCGCCACCAAGGGGGCGATCAACGCCCTGACCAAATCGTGGGCGGTCGAGCTCGCTCCCTACAATATTCGGGTTAACTGTGTTGCGCCCGGCTGGGTGGATACGGACATGTGCGCCGATGTCTTCAGCGACCCGGCTTTCCGCGAGAGTGTCAGACAGTCTATTCCCCTGAAGAGGATTCCTCCTCCCGAGGATATCGCCGGGCCCATCCTGTTCCTGGCCTCCGATTTAGCCCGTCACATTACGGGTGCGATCCTCAACGTTAACGGGGGGGCGGTCCTCTCAGGATAGGCTCGGGTTTGGGGTCGTCAGCACGCGAATTTGTCCCAGCGAGACAAATCCGCTCCGACTCATCCTTCGCTCTTCTCTCCCTTCGGTCGAGAAACCGTGCCCGCTCAGTCTTCGACGGGCTTCCTCACCCCAAACCCTCGCCAAGGGAACCCTTCTTTAGATATGCTTGGGCCCGCTCGTCGCTCATACGGACTTCTCAGCACATACCCCTCGCCTTAGCCACTAAGGCTGTTGCCAGCTCAGCCCTCAAACGGGTTTTTTCGTCAAATGGCCCTCGCCTTCAGTCGCAGGGTTATGGCCGCTCAGTCTTCGACGGGCATTTTTGCCGGAAGGCTCGCGTTCGTCGTTTTGCCGGGATTGTCAATCTCTACCGCCGTCCTTCAGCGCCGCTGAGAAACCGGTTCGAATTTTTAGCTTGCCAATCGCGATTTTTTTTGCTAATTTCTATTCAAGCTCACACAAAGGAGGAAAGGATGGAGGAAGAAATTGGCCGGATCAGCCATTTTTTTTCTAAAATCGGCGTGGGCGTCGTCGAGCTGACCAAAGGCGAGCTTAAGGTCGGGGACACGATCCATATCAAAGGCCACACGACGGATTTATACCAGAAGGTTGAATCCATGCAGGTCGAGCACAGCCCCGTCCAATCCGCCAAAAAAGGAGACTCGATCGGGCTTCGAGTGGAGTCACAGGTCCGGGATCATGACCTGGTCTTCAAAGTGACGGAGGATTGAGCCCGCTTCAGCTCCGTCTTCAGGCCAGATACTTCTTCAGGCAAGGTGTCAGTCACGCTATCAAAAGGAGGAAAGGAGCAGAGGAGTTTGAAAAAAAGGATTCAGGCGCCGGCAATCAAAAGATCTTACGCAATATGGAAGACAAAAAAGTGCGCTCAGGCTGACGTTGATCCGTCTCGTTCCGAGACAATGTTCACGACGGTTTCTGGGAGAAAGATCAACGAGCTTTACACCCCGGCCGACCAGGAAAACTTTGATTATCTCCAGGATCTGGGCTTTCCGGGCGAATACCCGTTCACCCGAGGAATCCATCCGACGATGTACCGGAGCCGTCTCTGGACAATGCGCCAGTTCTCTGGGTTCGGAACGGCCGAGGACACGAACAAACGGTATAAATACTTGCTTCGTTGCGGACAAACGGGTCTCAGCGTCGCCTTCCACCTTCCTACCCTAATGGGCGTGGACTCCGATCATCCTCTGGCCAAAGGAGAGATCGGCAAGTGCGGCGTGGCTGTCGATTCCCTGGCCGACATGGAGATTCTCTTCAAGGGCATCCCGCTTGACCGAATCACCACATCGATGACCATCAACGCTCCGGCGGCCGTGCTCTGGGCTATGTACATCGCCGTAGCGGAAAAGCAAGGTGTCTCGCCGAAGGTGATCTCGGGGACCATCCAGAATGATATCCTTAAAGAATACATCGCCCAGAAGACTTTCGTTTTTCCGCCGCGGCCTTCGATGAAGCTCATCGTCGACACCTTTGAATACGGCGCCAGGGAAGTCCCGTGCTGGAACACGATTTCCATCTCTGGCTATCATATCCGTGAAGCAGGCGCCACGGCTTCGCAGGAACTGGCCTTCACGCTCCGCGACGGGATCGAGTACGTGGATTGGGCTCTCCAGAGAGGGCTAAGGGTGGATGAATTCGCTCCCAGGCTCTCTTATTTTTTTAATTCCCATAACGACTTTTTTGAGGAGATTGCCAAGTTCAGGGCGGCCCGGAAAATCTGGGCCGAGGTGATGAGGGAACGGTTCAAAGCTAAAAATCCGAGATCCTGGTGGCTGCGCTTTCACACCCAGACATCGGGCGTTTCGTTGATGGCCCAGCAGCCTTATAACAATATCGTCCGGGTAGCTCTCCAGGCACTGGCCGCTGTTCTCGGGGGGACTCAATCTCTCCACACGAACTCTCTGGATGAAACCTATGGGTTGCCGTCAGAGGAGGCCGTGACAATCGCCCTCCGGACGCAGCAGATCATAGCCTACGAGAGCGGAATTTCCAACGCCATCGATCCTCTCGGCGGGTCCTATTTTGTCGAGGGACTAACACGGCAGATTGAGGAGGAAGCCAAGACCTATATCAGAAAGATTGATGATATGGGCGGGATGGTCAAGGCTATCGAGCTCGGGTTTCCCCAGAAGGAGATCGCGGACAGCGCCTATTGGTATCAACGAGCCGTCGAGAAAAAAGAGAAGATCATCGTCGGCGTGAACGCTTTTGAGATGGAACACGAGCCGATCCCGATCCTCGAGATCGACGAGGCTGTGGCCCGCCAGCAACTTGCCCGGCTGCGGGAGGTCAAGCGGAGGAGGAACAAGGCCAGGGTGAACAGGTTGTTGAATGACCTGAAAAAGGCTGCCCGGGATGACCTGAACCTGATGCCCTTTCTTCTGGTCTGCGTGAAAACCTACGCCACTGTGGGTGAGATCATGGACGCTCTGAAAGAGGTCTACGGCGAATACCAGGAGCCAGTTTCTTATTGAAAGGACGGAGCGAAGAGGTTCTGGCGAAGGGCTGAATCGAGGGAGGTGGTCATGTCAACGAAAAAAATCAGAGTTTTAGTGGCCAAACCCGGCCTGGATGGCCATGACCGCGGCGCTAAAGTGATCTGCCGGGCTCTTCGCGACGCTGGGATGGAAGTCATATACACCGGGCTGAGGCGGACTCCTGAAGAGATCGTCAACGCGGCCATCCAGGAGGATGTCGACCTCATCGGCCTGAGCATTCTCTCAGGCGCTCATCCCATCCTGTTTCCCAGAATCATGAAGCTCCTCAGAGACAAAGGAGCCGACGACATTCCAGTGATCGCCGGAGGGATCATCCCTGAAAAAGACATTCCCCGGATGAAGAAGGCCGGAATCCGCGAAATCTTCCTTCCCGGGACATCCACAGAAGACATTATCCAATGGATCGATGGTCATATCGGAAAAGGAGGGGCAAAATTAAAATAAAATTGTCTCTTGACATTGATTTTTCTATTTGGTAATGAAAAAGAGGGTTTATGGCTAAAAAACTGTTTTCCCTGATCATCGTTCCTCATTGCGCCAGAAGATTTAGGACCATCACTCTGTCGCAGAAAGCCGTCAAGGCCTTGCTCTCGCTTGCCGTCTTTAGCGCCATCGTCCTGGCCGGCTTTCTGGTTGATTATTTCAGTATGAATATCACCCGGGCTAAATACAGGGGTCTGCTCAAGGAAAACGCCGAGCAGAAGAAGCTCCTCTCCGATTACCAAAGCTCTGTCAGCAAACTGAGCGAAGCCATCCAATCCTTCAAAAGTTACACCGAGAAACTCAACGTCATGGCTGGTCTCAAATCATCGGAAGTCCTCAAAGAAATGGGCATCGGAGGCGGGGATATCGAGGGAATGGATAGCGGGGAAGCGCCGAGCGGTCCTCAACTAAGTCAGAGTATCACCCTCCAGAGTCCGAAAGAACTTGCCGAGAAAGCCGAAGATATCGGGAAGAACCTCGACGTTTTGACGAGTTTCTTTGAGTCCCAGGCTGCCAAGCTTGCTTCCACGCCGACCATCTGGCCGACCATCGGCTGGGTGAGCTCGCCCTTTTCTTATCGGATCGATCCTTTTACGGGCAAGAGGACCTTTCATTACGGGATTGATATCGCTACGAATTACGGGAATCCCATCGTGGCTACGGCCGACGGCATTGTGCTTACGCTGGGGATAGAAAAAATCGGCGGCAGGTATGTTGTGCTCAGCCACGGCGGAGGATTAACGACTCATTACCTCCATCTGAGCAAGTTCCTGGTCAAGGCAGGCCAGAAAGTTAAGCGCGGCGATGTCATCGGCCTGGTTGGGAAATCGGGAAAAGCCTTGGGGCCCCACCTTCACTATGAAGTCCGCCTCAATAACAGGCCCCAAAACCCTTACCAGTTCATCCTCGAGGAATAAGCTTCTCCTCTTGTCCGACCCTAAGAAAAAATATCTCCGGGCTCGATCCGCAGGCCGCGCAAGAAAGCCGAAGCCTCCATGTCCTTTTTGTTTTCCCGCTGCAAACGTTCCGCGAGAAAAAGGCTGCCCTGGCCGCAGCCAAGGACCAGGCCTTCCTTTTTGATTTCGACGACCTGGCCGGGGACAAATCCTGAAGCGGCTTCGTTGATTTTCTTCCCGGCGCGGATGAGGATTCTCTGGCCCCGGAAAAAGGTGAAAGCGCCCGGCCAGCCAGAGAAGGCGCGGACCATCCTTTCGGCGGCCAGGGCATCTTTGGTCCAGTCGATCTTCCCGTCCTCTTTCTTCAGCCGAGGCGCATAGGAAGCTCGGCTGTGGTCCTGGGCGGAGCGGGGGAGACGTTCGATCTGATCAAGCGTTCTGACAAGGAGCTCGGCGCCGAGGGAGGCTAGCCTGACTTCTAATTCCGGAGCGGTTTCGCGGGGCAAGATGTCCACCTCTTCGACTGTTAAGATATCGCCTTCGTCCATTTTTTCGTTTAATTCAAAGATGGTCACGCCGGTCTTGGTCTCGCCGTTAAGGATGGCCCATTCGACGGGAGCAGCGCCGCGATACTTGGGCAAAAGAGAGAAATGGACGTTAATCGATTTGAACCTGGGCAAATAGATGATTGGCCCTGGAATGATCTGTCCGTAGGCCACCACGGCAATGACATCCGGATGGATTTTCCGGATAACTTCGAGTGCCTTTTCGTCGCGCTTGATCTTTTCCGGTTGAAGGACAGGAATTCCCCGGGTCAGAGCATATTCTTTGACCGGAGGCGGAGACAACACTCTGCCTCTTCCCGCCGGTTTATCCGGCTGGGTGACGGCCAGCTCGACAGCATGACAGGCTTCGAGGACTCTCTGGAAGGAGGGCAGCGCAGCGGCGGGGCTGCCAAAAAAGACTATCCTCATCGAGCTCAGCTGGAAGCTTGCTCCTTCTTGAGCTTCTTTTTGATCAGCGCTTTTTTCAGGGGGGACAGGTTTTCAATGAATAATTTTCCGTTGATATGATCGATCTCGTGACAGAAGACCCGGGCCAATAACCCTTGAGCCTCAATGATTTTTTCTCGGCCCTGCAGGTCGATTCCCCGGATGAGCACCCGGGCGGGCCTTTTAACCTTTTCCTGGATACCTGGTACCGATAGGCACCCTTCCTCGGAGATGGCCTCTCCTTCCGTTTCCAGGAACTCAGGGTTGATCAGGATGATCAGGTCGTCCGGACTTTCTCCGACCGAGAGGTCAACTGTGATCAGACGCTTGCTGATGTTGACTTGAGGAGCGGCCAACCCGATTCCCGGCGCAGCGTGCATGGTTAGGATCATGTTTCCGGCGAGGTCGAGGATTTCCTGGTCAATCGTCTCGATTAGCTTAGACTTCCGGGTGAGAACAGGATTGCCGTACTTTACAATTTCAAGAATTGCCATATTTTCCCGTCTATTTTAGATAATCAGCCAATTTTTTTCAAATTTCGCAGCGCTAAGAGGCAATGCCTTGTCGCCCCCAAGCTAAGCTTAGACGACCGCTGAGGGCGGAGGCGGCTCGTCCGCCCTGCCGGCGTGGCGGAGAGGATAACAAACCAAGTAGACCCCGATCAGGACGAGTACAACTAGGCCGACATAATAGCTGGCATTGACGAAAATCTCAGGGATGTCAACTCCCAGGACTTTCTGGAAGAACAGGAATTTCCAGGTGGCGCGCACCAAACCGGTGATGGCTTCTCCGGCGATCAGCCCCGAAGCCAGCAGGATGCCGACGTTCTCGACGCGCGTCTTCTGGGCAGGATTGAGGCCTCTGCGGTTACCCATCCGGTCCACGATCCCCTTCATCATTCCGCCGCAGAAAATGGCGAAGGTTGTTTCCAGAGGCAGGTACATTCCGACGGCCACGAGCATCGGAGAGCGGACTTGGACCAGGATCATGGCAAACCCCATGAGCATTCCGACGATGACCAGCGGCCAGGCCATCTCTTTGCCGACGATGCCCTGGGCCAGGGCGGCCATCAGTCCTGCCTGAGGTGCAGAGAGGTCTTTGCTGCCGAACTGGAAAGCGCCATGGAGCACGAGCAACGGGAAGTAGAGGACGAGAGAGGCCAGCAGGATGCCGAAAATGTTGCCGACCTGCATCTTCCACGGCGTGCCGCCCAGGATGTGTCCAACCTTGAGGTCCTGAAGCATCTCCCCGGCCACAGCAGAAGAGACACAGACGACGGCGGCGACGCCGAGCACGGCGGCCACGCCGCTGACTCCGGTGGCGCCGATGAGGACCATGAGCAAGGCGGCGATGATCAGGGTGGATAGGGTCAGGCCGGAGATGGGATTGTTCGATGACCCGATCTGGCCGACTAGGTTGCCGGAGACGGCTGCGAAGAAGAACCCGGCGACAGCCATGACAGCAGCGGCGAGGATGGCCGAGCTGTAGGAGTGGGAAAAGATGTTATAGACGAAAATCATCAGCACAAAGGTGATGGCCAGACCCGCCAACACAAGCCTGATGTTCAGGTCTTTTTCGAGCCTCGAGGTGGCCTCCACTTGGCCGGCGGCCTTCTTGACGTCGCCGATTGATCTTTTGATCCCGGCGGAGAGGTTCTTGCGCATCCGGAAAAGAGTGTAGCCTGCTCCGACCAACATCCCGCCTACCGCGATCGGCCGGATGATGAACTTCCAGACGTTGACCATCATGTCGGCCCAGCCCACGTCGGCCATGGCCATGCTCGGCCCGTAGAATTTCTCAACGAGTTGAGGCCCTAAAAAGAACATCAGGAGAGGCGCGAACAGGCCCCAGGCGAGGACGCCTCCAGCGAAGTTGAGCGAAGCCAGCCGGGGGCCGATGATATAGCCGACGCCGATATAGGCAGGATAGATCCCGGGACCGGCCACAACTGCAGTCCCGCCGGCATCGACTTTTGGCGCTGCCTTTTCTGCTCCCAGGCGGACGAAGCTCGCCCCGATGTTCCCGACTTTGATGGCGAACTCCTTAGTGGCGGCGAAGATTTTGACCACACCCAGTGCGTAGATCAGCGCTCCTAAACCCATCGCCTGGAAAAGGAACTTGGCGCCCTGGCTGCCTTTCTGTCCGGCCTTGTGAATCTCCGAGGCGGCCACCGATTCGGGAAAGCCAAGCTCTGGGTCAGTTACCATGACCCTTCTGAGGAAGGTCACGAACATGATTCCGAGGAGGCCGCCCACGAACATCAGGGCCGTTGACTTGATGTAGGCGTCAACGGTGTCGAACTTGAGCCAGGCCCCCGAGATGATGAATGCCGGGATGGTGAAGATCGCCCCGGCGGCTACGGACTCACCGATTGAACCCACAGTCCGAGCCATGTTCTCTTCTAAGATAGATCCTCTCATCAGCTTGAGGATGGCCATCCCGATGACGGCGGCAGGGTAGGTGGCGGCGATGGTCATGCCCGCTCTCAGGCCTAAATAGGCGTTGGCGGCGCCGAGAATAACAGTCATGATGACACCAAGAATGAGAGCCTTTAGAGTGAACTCTCTCAGGTCGGTCTTTTCAGGCACATACGGTTGATAACTCATCCCTAACTCCTTCAGTGGTTGTTGCCTTAATGTATAGTAAAATTCCTTAGCCGAAGTCAAGGATTTCCGGGCTTGCAAACAGAACTTGACTGGAATACAATAAAGTGACAGATAAGGCGAGCGATGAGTATCTTAAGTTGGTTTAAAGATCGTTTGTTCTGCGATCTGGCCATCGACCTGGGGACGGCCAATACGCTGGTTTTCCTCAAGGGGAAGGGGATCATCGTCCAGGAGCCTTCCGTTGTTGTGATCAACAAGATGAGCGGAAAAGTCGAGGCTGTAGGAGGCCGGGCCAAGGAAATGCTGGGCAAAACTCCGGCCAGCGTCACCGCCATCAAGCCGATGCGGGACGGCGTGATCGCCGACTTCGAGATCGCCGAGAAGATGCTTGACTATTTCATCAAGCAAGCCACTAACAATCGGGGCTTTTGGCTGCGGCCGAGGATCGTGATCGGCATTCCCACTGGCATCACCCAGGTTGAGCGGCGAGCCGTCAAGGACGTGGCCATGAGAGCCAAGGCCTCCGAGGTCTATCTGGTCGAACAACCCATGACCGCAGCTGTTGGGGCCGACCTGCCCATTTCCGACCCGACGGGCAACATGGTCGTAGATGTCGGCGGCGGAACCACGGATATTGCGGTCATCTCTCTCAACGGGATTGTCTTTAACCATTCGATCCGGGTGGCTGGCAATGAAATGGACGAAGAGATCATCCAGTACTTGAAAAAGAAATATAACCTGTTGATCGGCGAGAGGTCCGCCGAACTGGTTAAGATGCAGATCGGATCGGCCTATCCGCTGGATGAACCCTTGACCATGGAAATCAAAGGCCGCGATCTTCGCGAGGGAATTCCCAAGACCATCGTCGTCGATGACCAGGAAATCCGGGAGGCACTGGAGGACGTCGTCTCCTCCATCGTCAATGCGGTTCGCATCGCCCTGGAAAGAACGCCCCCTGAGCTTTCGGCCGATATCATCGACCGGGGCATTGTTCTGACCGGCGGCGGGGCTCTCCTTAAGAACCTCGATAAACGCCTCCGCGAAGAAACACAGTTGCCGGTTTTCGTCACCGAGGACCCTTTAACCAGTGTTGTGCTTGGAGCGGGCAGGCTCCTGGATGATCTTGATCTTTTGAAGAAGATCGCTCTCAATTGATGAGGCGTGAAAGAAAAAAGAAACCTCGTTCTCTTTGTGGGCCTGGTCTTTTTGCATCTCGTGCTGATTTCCTTGCAGGCTCCGAAAGGCAACGAGCCAACGTATTTCGAAAGAGCTATTTTTGCTGTTTTTACCCCCGTCCAGCACGGAGTTGCTTCGTTTTTCCTGAAGGCCAGAGATTTCTGGAATAACTATTTTTACTTCCACCAAGTCCAGAAGCAAAACCAGAGCATGAGGGAGGAATTGTTTGTGCTCCGCCAGGAAAATCAGGTGCTCAGGAAAATCCTGGAGAGTTATCAGAGCGCGGAGGAAATCCGGAGTTTTCTCTCCCCCCTATCCCGCTCGATCATCGTTGCCTCGGTCATCGGGATTGATTCAGGCCAGATTTACAAATCCGTTGTCCTGAACAAGGGCTCACGCGATGGAGTAAAAAGGGACATGGTTATCCTGGACAGACGAGGCCACCTGGTTGGTCGAGTGATCGAACCCATCACTCTGAAGCAGGCCCGCGTTCAGCTCATCACCGCTGAAGAAAGCGGCGTCGGCGTTTTATCAGAACATAACAGGGTGATCGGCGTTCTTGAAGGTGAAGTCAGCGGAAAATGCTTGATGAGATACGTCCTCAAGACGAATAGGGATATCTCCGAAGGAGAGGAAATCGTGACCTCGGGTTATGATGGAATTTACCCATCCAGGATTCCTGTGGGTAGGATCATATCCATTGCAGAAGACACAACCCTGTTCAAGAAAATCGTCGTTGAACCCTATTTTGATTTTTCTGAGCTCGATCGAGTGGCCGTGCTGGCCGTTGACCTCAAAGAACTGGAGTGAGAACAAGGAGAGGATGAGAGACCTCAAAAAGGCCGCCCTAGGAATTCTCCTGGCCGTTTTCCTCTATTCTGTCCTGGGAAAAATTTCTGCTCCGCTGGTCGTCGTGTTCAACGCCTTTGCCTGGGTGGTCCTCTACCTTAGCCTGGTCAGGCACGAAGCCTTCGGCGCCGTCATCGGCACCGTCTGCGGCCTGCTCCAGGACAGTTTCTCCAGCGGCGTTTTCGGTGTGGCCGGGCTCACCAAGACCCTGCTCGGGTTCAGCACGGGGTTTGTGGCTCGAAAGATTAATGTCACGCCGGTTGGCCGCAATTTTGTTTTTTTGCTGCTCATGGCCACGGCCGAAGTCGCCCTCTGGAAGATGTTGACTTTTTTTCTGTTTCGAGAAAGCCCGAGCCTCGGGCGAGGGCTGGTCTTGTTACAGCCTGTGGCGACAGCGCTCTTGGTGACCGTGTTTTATCAACTCATGAGGAAGAAAAGAGAGGAGATCCCCTAAAGGCTGAAGATGGAGAAAAACAAGTTTTATGAGGATCTTTCTCTGATTTTGCTCAGGACGCAGAGGACTCTCCTCCTTACTGGCTGCCTCTTTCTCCTGGTGCTTTTTTTTATCTGGAAAATTCAGATTCTCGACCACAAAAAATACTGGAGCCTGTCTGAAGCCAACCGAATCCGCGAGTCTGTGCTGACGGCACCCCGCGGATTGATCCTGGATCGGAACGGAGTCATCCTGGCGGATAATGCTGCCTCCTTCAAAGCCTCGATCATCAGAGAGAACTGCCTAGATTATAACCTCTCCCTCCAGAGAATCGGCCGGCTCTTGGGAATCGAGGAAGACGTCTTGAAGAAACGGATCGCCAGGTACGAGTCATGGCCGCGTTTCAAGCCCATCGTCGTCAAGGATAACTTGGATCTACGAGAGGTGACCAGGATCGAAGCCCGCAGGCTGGAATTTCCCGAGTTGGTGGTGGCAACAGACCCACGCCGTTTCTATCCGTTCAGCAGCCTAGCCGCCCACGTCATCGGCTATCTTCAGGAATTATCCCCGGAAGAGATTAAGTCCGAGCAGTACAAGGGGAAAAACCTGGGCGACCTTGTGGGCCGGACGGGAGTGGAATGGGAATATGAATCGCTGTTGGTCGGAGTGGACGGCAAAGCCATGGATATTGTCGACAGCCAGGGACGGGTTCGGGGAGAGACGGGCAGAGTGGAGCCGATTCCTGGCCAGACCATCAACCTATCGCTGGATTTCGACCTGCAGCGGAAGGCCACAGAGCTTCTGGAGGGCAGGGAGGGAGCGATTATCGTGCTCGACCCGAAAAAGGGCGAAATCCTGGCTCTGGCTAGCTACCCGACGTATGACCCAAACAAATTCATCACCAGGTTTACGCCTGAAGAATGGATGGGACTTGTCAGCCGGCCTGATCATCCCCTGGAGAACCGGGCCATCCGAGGTTTGTACGCGCCCGGCTCTGTCTTCAAGGTGACCATGGCCCTGGGCGGCTTGGATTCAGGAGTGATCACAGAGCAGACGGCTTTTTTTTGCGCCGGCACGATCCAGCTTTATGGACGGCCGTTTTCCTGCTGGTTTTCTGGCGGGCACGGCGTGCTTAACCTGACCGAGGCGATTCACCATTCCTGCAACATCTACTTTTATCATACAGGCCGCAGGATGGGTATCGAACGAATCGCTGAATATGCCCAGGAACTCGGATTCGGAAGCCTGACGGGCGTGGATTTGCCCGGAGAAAAAGAAGGTCTCGTGCCCACGCCCGAGTGGAGCCAGCGAGTTAGAAAAGCTTCTTGGTATCCGGGCGAAACGATCTCCGTGTCGATCGGCCAGGGCCCTCTGGTTGTCACTCCTCTCCAGGTTTCTGTGCACACTGCTCTCGTAGCCAACCGGGGGAAGAAACCTATTCCGCATCTCCTCCGTTTTCCAGTTCAGTCCCCGGGGCATAATGATGGGGAATCTGACCGCGGCGTTGCCCGGATCAAGGAAGAAACGTTCGAACAGGTCATCCGAGGAATGTGGAAATGCGTCAACGAGGGAGGCACGGGGCATGCGGCCAGCCTCGAGGGGTTCGACGTCTGCGGCAAAACGGGCTCGACCCAGCTTATTTCCCGGGAGAAATCCGAGAAACTGAGAAAGGAGATCAAGACTCATTCCTGGTTCACGGGGTTTGCGCCCCGGGATAACCCACGCGTTGTCGTTACTGTCCTGGTGGAGTACGGCGGCCTGGGCGGAGCGACCGCGGCTCCGATGGCCAAGGAATTGTTCGACCTCTTCAGGAGCAAGTATGATTGACCGGCGTTTGCTCGAAAACATCGACTGGTTCCTGATTGGGCTTTTGCTTCTTAATTCCCTCGTTGGTGTGTTGATCATTTACAGCTCTTCCCATTACCTGCCGGGCAAATACTACCTAAGACAGCTCTTCTGGATCGCCGCGAGCCTCGTCGCCCTCTTTCTTTTTCTGGTCGTGGACTACAAGATCTTGTTGACCTACTCTTATTATCTCTACGGCGCTTTGATGCTGGTTCTCCTCTTTCTGCTTTTCACCGGTAATATTGTTGCCGGCTCTAAAAGCTGGATCAGAATCAGCTCTTTTCAGGTTCAGCCTTCTGAGCTGAGCAAGGTTGCCCTCATTCTTGTCCTGGCTCAGTTTTTTTCAGCGTACAAGAGGAGCTATGTCACCTCGGGTGCCGTGCTTCTCAGCCTTGGCTTAACCGTTCTGCCTTTTGTCCTCGTAGCTTCGCAACCGGACTTGGGCACGGCGATGTGTTTTCTACCCTTGCTCTTGGGCGCCTTGATCCTGGCCGGACTCAGGCGGAAAGCAGTGGTCTTGATGATTATTTTTTGCCTTTTGACCGGCGTCGTCGGCTGGAACCTGGCGCTCAAAGATTACCAAAAAAAAAGGCTGACGACTGTTGTTTTTCCAGGCAAGGATCCCCGAGGTGCCGGCTATCACATTCTCCAGTCGAAGATTGCTATCGGGTCGGGCGGGCTTTTCGGCAAAGGGTTTAAAAAAGGAACGCAGAGCCAGCTAAGATTTCTTCCTGCTCGGCACACGGATTTCGTCTTCTCCGTCGTCGGCGAGGAATTTGGGTTTATCGGCGTCGTGGCTGTTTTGCTGTTATGCTACCTTTTTGTTTCCAGGATATTCCGTTCAGCCGGAAAATCGCGCGACCGGGCTGGAGTCTACATCATTTATTTAGTCGGCACGATAGTTGCTTTTCAGATTCTAGTCAACGTGACCATGGTCATCGGGCTCTTTCCCATTGTCGGTATCCCCTTGCCTTTGTTCTCCTATGGCGGCTCTTCCCTCCTGGCCAATTATCTGGGCATAAGCCTGGTCCTGAACATCAAGATGAGACGGTTCGTCAATATCTAAGCGAGTGATTTTGATTTCGGTCCCGCCCGTCAATCCTTCTTCCGCCGGGAGGGGTATGGTGGGAGCCAGATGATCAACTTCTTCGAAAGGCCAAGGAAATGCGCAGGCGCGTCGCCATTATAG
>Ga0172362_10000740_pt1 | contig 27500 bp, 37 predicted proteins | sample LakKivs1_kivu2a2_FD_114534 | JGI IMG/M metagenome (GOLD analysis project Ga0172362, IMG submission 114534) | Sediment microbial communities from Lake Kivu, Rwanda - Sediment s1_kivu2a2 | ecosystem: Environmental > Aquatic > Freshwater > Lake > Sediment | place: Rwanda: Western Province, Lake... | reverse complement strand
TCATATTAAATATTTAATGTTTATTAATTAAGCCTATTGACTTTAGAATTTAGTGTTTTTAATAACAAAGCATTGACTTTTTAAATGCCTCAACCGGCATTTAAAAAGCGCAACGCTCTAAATACATTATTCTCAAATAAAAATCTTAAACCAACACAATTTGAAGAATATCTAAAAAACAAAACAAAAATTAATTATAATAATAATTATTGGTTAGTTAATTTAATTGAAAATTTACTAAAACCTACTTTTCCAATTAAAAAAACTCATTTGATTAAAGATTTTTATGAATTGAATTCGTTAACTAGTTATTTGATAAAATTGGATTTGGAAACAAGAGTTAGGTTAATTAAAAAGTATTTTATGTGTGAAAACTTTTTTCAAATTAATCCATTACATATAATAATGTCTCATGATATAGATTTTATAGTATATTTTACAAATTTATCAAATGCTCAAGAAATATTTAATCTTGTAAATTTGAATCTATTTGAATTAGAATTGTTTGAACGAGTTTATAGAAAAGTAGCTCTGGAATTAAAAAAATATTTTTCAAATTATTCACATGATGAAGTTCTTATTTATAAAAAGATAAACAATAAATATAATCTACCACCTATTGTATTGTATTGTGAAAAAATTCGTAAAAAATACGAAAATCCTTATAAAATTCAAGGTTCTCCACATTGGAGATATGAGACAACTTGGAGTCTTGACGAATTTGCCTATAATCAATATTTATTGAATATTTATGTGAGTAAAAAACAAACCGGGATTGTCAAATTCTTAATCTCACAAGCAAAAATTTTAGGTGAATATAATTATGTGTCTAAATCCATTTTAGAAAATGCACTTAAAATTCCATCCAATACAGAAATAATTTTAATCCTAATTCCACATATTAGATGGACACATTATTTAGAAGAAATTATTAAATCAAATTCAAATAATCCAGATCAAGTAGTTCAGGAAAATTTACAAGTGATAAAAAATTATTTGGATAAAATTGCAGTTTATGGAAAAGAATATAAAAATTAATTAAAAAAATTGAAATTAAAAATATTTGTTTAATTATTATTTATAACTATTGAAATATTATTTCGTAATAATCCTATTAGTTTATTTTTCAATAAATTATTATAAGTTTCTCTACATTCATTATATTCATTTTTGATTGTTTCAAAGGTAGAATCAGTGTCTAACATTTTATTTGTTAATTGTAATTTACTTTATATGTTATTTATTTTAATATATTTATTTTTTCAATTTTTAATTTATACCAATAAATTAATAAAATAATTAAATACCTCTGAACCAATTTTCCACATATAAACAAGTTGTATCTCTAAAATATGTTTTTGATTCATAAGAATAGGTGAATCCATTTTTCAGCAAACAAGTTCTTGCAGAAGCAATTGAAGTAAAATGAATATTACTACCCCAACCACTTCCGGTTACATTTTTTGCATATTTTAATCCTGCACAATTGGATAGCATTTTATCTAATTGTTCTAATTCTCCATATACATATGCACCTGAACCATTAGTATAAATACAAGCACATTCTGCTTCCATATTTAATTTAGTTCTTGAGAGTTCTTTTTCTTTAAGAAGAGTATTTTCTTGTTCTAATTGTTTAATTTTTTCCTCTAATTCAACATTTTTCTTTTCTAATCCACATTCTAATTCAAGCTTGGAAAATATTGTATCGGTTTGATTAGACATTTTGTTATTATTATTGGGGTATTACTAATAGTATTATTATAGATTCAAGATAAAATAATTTCATTTTTTTCAAAATTATAAAAAAGTTGAAATATTTGGAATCTGTAAGTATAATTATTCATTCAATATTAACCAAATAAAGATGGGTAGTTCTGGTTCAAAACCTCAAGTTCACTATACAGATAACTCTGGACAAATAAATCAGAGTATCAATAATATTCGAGCTCAAATATCCGAGTTAAATAGTGATTTGACAAAATATCAAGAACAAGTAAACACACATATTGAAGTAGTTCAGAATAATTTTAAAATTTTTGATTCAAAAGTGAAACTTATTCAGAATGAATTTGAGCGATCTTTTGATTATCTTAATTGTGGGATTAAGATGATTGGGTGCGAAATTAATCAAATGGCTCAACTTCAAATTTCTTATGAAAAATCTAATGATCTGATCCATTGGGAAATATTTCAAAATGATTGGAAAGAAAATCTTGAAAGAAATATTTTCCAAGAATTTCAAAGATTAAAAAACATGAAATTTGAACTTGAATTAGACTTACATAAAAAAGTCGGGACATACCTTTTGATTAAAGACCGCTTTAATGACAAAATTAAAATTTATGAACAGAAAAAAAATACTTATCAAATCCAAATTATCCAAACCCAAGTATCATGGCTATTAACTAATCACAATTCAAAATCTTCTGAACTGGTCCAGATACCTCAGATATCCCAGTCAAATTATGTTGAGGAAGAATTGGAATTAAAATCATTAGAAACAGATATAAGATACCCACCAGAACTTGATAACGGGGTTGAGCAAATGTATATGATGACCGAGAGATTTGAAGAAATTGCTAGGGTAGAAGATAATTTGATTAAATCAATTAGTTTGATGAGAGAAAATTTTACAAACCCCAACCTATTAAATCCTCTGGACGTGAATGTTGTTAAACCAGTTGATTTTGCTACCAAGCTATATAATTCTGGAATTAATTGCGTTAAACAAATACAAATCCCAAATCAAAGTTCAATATTAATTTCTAATGGTTACGCGTATGTACCCGAATACAAATATAAGGATTTGAGAAAAAAATTTATTTTAGGTTCAGAACAAGCAAATTTAAAATTAGATTGGGAATCTGAAGATATTGGATTTGTTTCTACATATCTATATTCAAAAATATCCAATAAATCTGTTAGCAATATGATTGGGTTATTAAAACAAACCGATTCAATTTATCGGTTGGGAGAAAAACAAATCACAGATAGCAAATTTATTGGGAAACTCGGATTTGAATTTCATAAAGCATTGGATCGAACAAATAAAATAAGTTTGGAATACGAAACAAATCCACTAATCCTATACAATATATTTGTTGGTACGGATACTAAAAATATCAACCAGATTACAAAGGAACTTATTGTATCATATGGATATCTTGAGCCAAGTGATTATGCGATATCCAATTTGCAAAACTTGTTGATTCAAATTGATAAACATGAAATATATGGTGCCAAGTTATTAGAATCAATTAGGTCTGAACAAATTGAACCAATAATTACCAATGGGGAAAAACTTGACCATGACCAATTGGTTAAATATGTAGTTTCGGCATTTTTAAATAAAAAAAAGACAGATAAACATTTTACATTTGAATTTGATAAATTGGATGGGTTAGTTGTCCAATCATTTTTTACAGAAATCGTGTCAAAACTATTGGGAGGATATATTGGAATGATAAAGGATAAATTGATCAATACATCTTATACTGATATTGAATTTAGTACCAAAGAACTAAATCAAATTAATTTGTGTGTAGGAATTGATTTTGATTTGGATATAGTAGGACCAATATTTAAATTTAATAAAATCACAGATGTTAAGGTATTTATTGGATTTGTTTTTTTCAACTTGTATAATTTTTATTGGAATAAAACCACCACACAATTTTAGGTATAAAAATTGAAATTTTATTTATTTAATAATATATACTATGACAAATAAACAACAACAATGGTTCCAAATCAATTGGAATATAAAGAAAATACGATTGATGAATTTGAAATAAAAAAAAATATAGATAAACCTGTTAAATTGATTTCTAAACTAAAAAAAGATAATCTGATTGCTAATACCTATACAAAAGTAAATAAAATAATAAGTGTGTGTGAGGACTGGGATAATAATTTTAAAGAAACAAATTCTCATACTGAATCTGCAATAATAACCACTACCGAATTTGTTAGTTCCAAAACAGTTCAAGGTACTAGTTTTGTACTTGCAACCGAAGTAGGATTAGGTATTGCTGCTACCGGTGGTTTTACACCAGTTTCATGTGCTGCAGGTGCGATAGGAGCAACTTTAACATATTTGTCAGGTTTGGAAGCAGCTGAACAAACTAAACAAATAGCTAAACACATAACAACGAATACAATTCATACGATTAAACAAATTAATAATGGGTTACCTGGATATATTAAAAATATTATTTATGAGTGTGTAAGTGAACCTGTTGAACAAACTCTTAAATTTGGATATAATCTGAGTGTCCAAACAATTAACAAGATCAAACAAACTGTAAGTGCGGTATTGTATGAGAATTGGGAAAAATTAACTCCAAATTCAATTATTATTTATTGTTCGGATCAGAATCAGAATAAGATTGAAATTTCATTAGACAAAAAAATTTCAACCAAAATTTATTATTATTGTAAATCCGGGTCTGATAATTATCATATATCACCCGATTATAATTATTATCCGACTGTATTGGATGACTTTGAATTGGGTAGGACCAAATTACCTAACCAATCTTTTGAAGCAAAGTATAATAAATTTGAGGAAAAAATTAATTCATTTGAATATCAATTGGAAAATTATGATTTTGCTTCTCAAATTACTAAACAAACTCCTTATGAACAATTGGTATTGACTTTACCTAGACCAAATTCAAGACTAATAACTAGCCATTACATTAATCCAAATACAATACCAGATTATAGGGTTAATGTTCATGTAAGTGGGGGTAGTGGTGGAGGAGGTGGGATGACAGCAGTTGGATGTGTTGTAGCTATAGCTATAAAAGTAAGTTTTATATTCTAAAACCCAAATACCAAATTTTTATGTTGAATTTGATATTGGATAAAAAAATTGATTTTTATATAAAATATAACAATTAATATATTAATTTAATATAAAAATGAGTGGATACGAATTAGAACAAGAATCAAAAGCAAATTTAAATACAAGACCTGATTATATTTCAGATAACTGGGTAAATGAGGATACTTGGAAATTCCTATCCGAATTATCTTTTCAAGGATATATTTTAGCAGGTAATTCTGTGGCAAATATGTATGAGAAAGTACCATTGGCAGGTGATTTGGATTTTTGGGTTTGTAATTATGCTGATTATACAAATGCATTTGTAGAAATGGTTGGGCATTATGATAAATTTAGTATGTATCCTTCAATGATTGAAATGGAAGATTCTAATGGGATTTTACCAAACATCAATCTGATATATACCAAACTAAGTCCTAACACCACAGTAGATAGATTTGATTTTACTTATTGTCAATGCTATTGGAATACTAGATTAGGTTTGGTAGTGTCACCACAAGCAGCAGAATCAATTGGAAACAAATATATCCCTTGGACTAATCCTACAAGTCCTCATGCTATCAAATACAAAAGAATTCTTAAAGCAGTAAAATATGGATATAGATTTACTCATGATTTTTGGTTCCAATTAAAACATCTTATTTCAAATCCCGATAAAATTCCAACAACACGTTCAAGAAAACCTTGGGATATTAAGTTGGAAGATTTGGATCTGGCTAAATTTGAGTTGAAACAAATCCCAATTCAAATTACTTCGAAAGCAAATGTAACTCAAACATTAAAAGAAATTGCTAATCAATATAAACAAATTGCTCTAACTCCGAATACTAAACTTCCTGTTCTGATAGAATTTACTAACAAAGAAATTGGGTTAATGGGAAAATATATGAACACTATTATTCAACAAAATCCTCTAAAAGATACTCATTATCTTGAAGTAAGAATTGGAACCCATTTTGTTAATTATTCAGATAAATATAAAAAATATTTTCTTGAGTCTGAACCTAAGTTTAAACCATCTAAACCAGAAGATCCAAGTATTTTGACAGATGACGAAGATGATGAAATTCCGAGATTAAATAAATCAAAAGAAAAAAAAGAGAAACTCGTTTATAATAAAGATTATGAAGAGTCAGATTCTGATGATTATGAAGAACATTCTGATTCTGATGAACTACCATCAAATATCAAAAATAAAATTATCACACAATCAAAAAAAATATCTGGGAATGATGAGGATTGTTTGGAAACCACTTGGATAAAAGAAAAGTTAAAAAAAAATATTGTGAAAAAATCAAAATGTGAAGATGAAGATTATCAAAGTCCGATTGTGCGAACTTATTTGTTAGATGATATGAAACCCAGAGTAATTCAATTAAATGATTCGGGTTCTGCATATATTTTGGTTGACTATTTACCTGAAGAACTGGCTTATAATTCGCACAATATGTTTGACCAATTATGGAATTTGCACCCTGTGGATAGACACAAGATAATCATGTATGAAAAAGAAGTTGAAGTATCCAGATATTCTAAATCATACCTAAACACTTGGACTGACCTAGCCCATACCAAATCAAGTTCATATATGTATTCGGGATTTAATACCTCATCCAATACAGATCCTTTACCTGATGAATTTGTAGATTATTACAACTGGGCTAAATCACAAGATTCCAGATTTAACCAAGTAATTGCGAACTGGTATGAAAATGAATCTGATTATATTGCTCCCCATGCTGATTGTATGAGAGGGATGATACCAAATGCTAAAATTTCTATTATGTCATTTTATTCTGATTTAGAATCTTCAAACTTTAGATTTATTGAATTTACACCAAAATCATCTAATTCAGATTGTTTGGCTGATCTAGTCAGAATCAGATTATCACATGGTTCTATCATTACATTATGTGGAACTACAAATGAAGATTTTGTTCATGAGATTCCAAAAACTTTCAATCCAGTTTGTTCTAGAATAAGTTTATCTTTTAGACAAATGAATAGTTGTAATTAAATTCTAATTATTTTTTATTTGTTATCTTGTTATTTTTTTATTCAGTTATATTATGACAATATAAATGAATTATTACGATAAATACATCAAATATAAAAACAAATATTTAAAGTTAAAAAATATGACAGGTGGAAGTCACAATCATCTAATAGCGTTATTATGGATAAATAAAGTTAGAGGTCCTATACAACAAAAAAATAAAAGTAGAGAAGACTTGATTACCATAGAAAAAATAATACGCGTATATAATATGTTTAAAATCAAATACTCTAATCCTCAAGTTATATTATTTATCAATCGAGACAAATATATTGATGAGGATTTTGAAGAATTGAAAAAAGCTGGTGTTGAAATGTCTGATATTAGTGAGATGGAAGTTATAAGACAAAATGAAAAATTGTTAAAATTATTATATCCAGAATATTATGGTAGAAATTCTTGTCCAATTTATCAACAAGTGGATATGTTAAAAATATTAATTCAATATGAATATATGACAAATCCTTCACTAAATTATGATTATGTAGTATTTTCTGATTTGGATATTCAAGATGAAGATTCATTGTATTTTAATGATATGGAATGTAAACCAGACAGACCAGATTGGATTGATAAATATTATTCAAGCAAAATATTTGATAATATCACATTGGAATTATTAGATGTATTTGGTTATTTAATGAATTGTCATACAGAAGAATTATTTAAATCTAAAGAAAAATTATCAGGTTTTGAAAAAAATGAATTATGTAAATATGGTGTCAGTCAAAGGACTTCAAAGGTAAAATTAGGTAATGAAATTTTTGATTATTATTTTGGTAATCCTGAAAATATGTTTTTGATTAGTAAAAAAGATCCTAATGTTATAAAAGCGATTAAAGATTATTTTATAGATTATTTATTTTGTATTTGTTTGTATGATTTGAAATGTGATGTGGATGGGAGAAATTTTATTTTTGGAAAATACGATTATTTTAATCAATATCTTAATTTTTTACAGAGTATAATTTTTTATAGAATTATTGTTGGGGAAAAAATATTTGATAAATTAAAATCTAATAGTGAATTAATAGAGGATTTAGATTATAAATTAAAAAAAAATGATAATGAGTATCACATAGATATTTTAACGCCAAGATGTTTTGAATATTTTAGAAACATTTTTTTTGATGGAGGATTTCAAAGCTGGGAATCTTTAAATAGTCCATCATACAGGTATTTTTTTAATCCTATTCCAACTACTTACGGTGTGATAATTTTAAAAAAATACGGATTCAATATTGAATTTACTTCTGGTAGGAGATGGTTAAAACCTTTTAAGTGCATTCCAATAGAAAAATCCCAAAATAGTGTTGGTGTAAAATAAAAATTGAAAATTGCTTTATCTGCTAAATTAATACTTAAAAATATATCACATAAATTTAATAATATCATAATGCTTTCAGATTACAAATATCAAATAATATTTGGTGACTCAAATCAAATAATTCCTTCAACTTATAAAATTTATTCAAACTCAATTGATGATGCATATGATTATATTGAATCTGAATATAATCATATCATTAAAAAAGAAGAATGGACAATTAACAGAATATATAGTTTTGATTTGTATGATTCAATTAATGTGTTATGTTCTGAATATTATAATATAGATTGTGAAATAAAGTTAATTAATCCTGATGAAATATTTAAAACCATTGAATTTTACAAAGATATTAAGATTGAAAAAAAAAATCCAAAACAAATTATCATTAAATCACTTTACATTATGTCTATTCCTGAAACTAATTTAATAAAACTATTTGAATTTAAAAATAATTTTAGTATATATCAAAATAAATATCTAAATATATTAAATTATGTAAGTATTGAAAATTTAAAAGGAGAAATACATAATCTTAGAGATCCAAAACATTTGTCTCATATTGAAGTTGAAAAAAAAATAATTTGGTTTTTGGAAAATCACTTTAGGAAAAAAACATTAAACAATGAAATAATTTTTAATAATCTTACTAATAAAACAAATTTTATTTTAGATTACAATAATAATAATTTTGTGTTTGATGATGACACAAATATTATTGTGTCATTATATAATATTATATTAAATTAATATTATTTTATTATTATAGTAAGTCCAGTTTAAATTTGTGGTCATTGACTGATAACCTTTTAAACTTTATATTACTATAAATGACTCTTACGAGCTTTTCCATTTTATATACCAAAGCCAATAAGGTATTATGGATTTTTGTCTACTTTTTATATAAAGTTGTGTAAACACAACATCATCAGATGATGATGAGACTAATAATATATAATTAATGATAAGTTTACTAAGGGAAATAAGCAACCTTCTAATAAACAATTATATATTTTTCTTATTTATTTTGAGAAATAATCAATAACTTTATCATTTAAGTTTCATAATTTCTATCTAAATATAAATGACATTTTTTTTAATTGTTTTTTTTTCAAATATAAATTTTAATAATATATTTATAATATTAACAATTATAAATATAAAAAGTAAATCAATTGACAACCACAATTTTAAACTAGACTTACTATAATATTATCTTTTTCTTTCTTTTTATTTTCTTTATATTTTTCTGATGATTTGTGCCGTTTAATTTTAATATTTTCATTTTTATTATTCGTATTTTTAACTAAAATTATTTCTTTTTCTTCTTCTGATTATCCTGATGTTGAATCTTTAATATATTTTCTTTCTTCTTTACCACTTAAATGAAAATTATCTTTTTTTTCCTTTTGTTTCTTTGAAATAAAATTAAATATAATTTTATAACCATTAGTTTTTATTTTTCTTATAAACCTGTTTAAATTTTGTCTTCTTATATACCTATTTTATTATTAGTCTTCTTATATACTAATATTATAATTAGTCTTCTTATATATTTATAATTAAGTTTAGTCTTCTTATATACCTATTTTATTATTAGTCTTCTTATATACTTATCTTAATACATATACATTGAAAAAAAATTGAAATTTTGTTCAATTTGATTACTTGATAATTAAGAAATTTATAATACTAATAATGATCTTAGGCTATGTATATGATATTTTACCTTTACCAAGAGATTTGGTAAATATAATTTTAGAATTTTATGGTGAGGACAATATGGGTTTTCACATTAGAAAAATAAATCCTCACATGTTAAATTCATTTGATCTGGTTAAATTTGATTTGATCAGACTAAATCGAATAAAATTACCCACAAACATATCTCTAAATAATGATCAAAATTATTTTAATTATAATAACAATAAATTTTGTTTTTCATCACCTTGGATAAATGTTTGTTCAAATCCATTTGCAAATCCATATGTAAATTTGGATAAATTTAATAAATTTAATTTACCAATTGGATTAAATAAATTAGGTAATCACGATAATGAAGATTTTAATTTGATGCGTTATTCAAAATTAGATTGTGTGGAAAATAATTTACTTATGAATTTTTTGACAAGATTAGAAAACAAAATTTTTGAACAAATTTGTAAATCTTCCAATCCAGAATATACCATTATAAAATTTAATCCTTGTATTTTACCAAATGAAATATTTAGTGAATCTGATGATGAAACATATGATGATAATAATATTGTGGGATATTATTATCAGGTTAAACTGGTTATCTTGAATTCAATCACAAAATATTATCAAATAACAAAATCTGATGGAGTAGAAATAATAAGAGAAATTAATAAAACTGATGTAGGTTCTTTAATGAGAAAAAAAGTAAAATTTTTATTGGCACCTATTTTTAAGATAAATAACAAAACCATGAATATAAGTTTTATCATTAAACAAATGATTATAAAATAAAATTAAAAATTTTTTTAATAAAAAAATAATAAAAAACACAATAAAAAATTTATAAAATTTGTATAAAATAAAATTATTCAAAAACAAATATCAGATGGATATAATTTCAAAGCGATATCACCACTCAATTTATATGATTCCTCAAAAACTGATTTAATTTCTATTAGCTGGTCCATATTTAGTGTCTTGGAACCACAATATTTATCCAATATCCCACAAACTTTTTCAACATAATCATCATAATGTTTGTCTAACCATCTGATTTTGACAATAATACGATTTGGAAGTAATAATTCTGTTCCCGGTTGAATATTTTTTGTTAATTTGCTTATATCTTTCCAAGTATAAATATTTGAAGGAAAACAATCTTCTAGTCTATGCATTGTTTTGAGTTCATTTTTTGTTTTGGTAAAAATCTCATTGATGTTGACATTTTTACCTTTGCACACATGTTCATACAATTCTTGATAACATCGTTTCCACAAATACAACTGAAGCAAAGTACTTGTTTTGTGTATGGCTTCAGTGATAATTGCATGATGGGCAAAATATCTTATGATATTTTCTCTTGTTTCAAGTACATTGGTTTCAATGTGTTCAGAACTGACCAATTCATCAAATATTGAGTTTAGATTTGTAGTCATTTAATATATTGGATAATAGTTTTATTATATTAGACAAATATCATAAATTTCAATTTTTTACATAAAGGTATATATATAATTATTTTATTATAATGAATAAAATAATTATATTTAATTTAGATGATACATTAGTCAATGCTAAAATGAAAGTTCCTCGTCAAACATATCATATGTTAAACAAATTCAAAAAACAAGGTTACATTATTGGAATTATAACTTATAATTCAATGGTAAATTTAGTAGCTAATCAATTAGACAATTTACATCCTAACGCAAGCGTAAGCGAGGCTAGGATGCTGCTACACTGGCCAAATAATATAACTATGTTAAAACATGATGAAAATGTTAAAGTAATTAGGAAAAATAATTAAAATCATTATTTCATATATTGTTAAAAAATTGATATTTATTTATAATATAACACCTAAAAATTATAATAAGAAAAATGAATTCATATAATCCTTTTAAAATTACCCAATACAAAACTCAATATGAACAAAAAAAATCTCAATTAGAAAAATTAATTTATAACAAACTCTATGAGGATTTTTTAATTCATCACAATTTTACTAATGATATTGATAAATTACAAAATAATACTGAAGAAAAATATATGTACACGATAGTAATTGGAGAAACAGATTCGATTGATGACATTAAATTTAGATATAAATTGGTATCTAAAAATAACCGGTATAGAAAAAATTGGACTGTATTGACAAAAGAATTAGATTCGGAATTATATACCGGAATATTTGAATTGATTGAGAAATATTTTTCAATATCAGATGAATATAATGAATTAAAAGAATTGGATAGTATTATTAAAATATCAAAAAAAAATCTCAAAGAAAATTATCAAGAAAATATTCAAAATCTAAAAACTGAATTATATAGATATTATTATGCGAATGCAGATAAGATAATTGATTCGGATTCAAATTATCTGGATGTGCATAATTGTTCAAGACCAATTATAGGGATTAATTTTGAACAATTTTATAATTGGGTTGCTGATAAATATTCTATAAATAAAAATAATTTTAAGTTAGATTTTATTCAAGCATTTATGAAAAATTCTATGGGTTTGGAATCTGATTACACAGTTATACCTGAATCAAAATCAGAATCCGCAATCACGTTAGAAAACTCTAATCAACTGGTTAAAATTAAACATTATCCACGAAGATATATTAAATGTTATCAACCACAATATGAAGTATTTGTGGAAAATAAATTAACTGGGCAAAAAACTACAATTGGATATAAACAATTTGACACAGACAGACGATTGGATTTGTTTTATTCTTCAATGTTAGAATTTATTGATGATACCTATAATATAATTTGGGATTGATTTTGTATAATAAAAAAATTGTTTTTTTAAACCAATATATATTAAATTATTAAAGTAAAGTAATAAAGTACTATGGCAGATATATTATTTAATAAAATATTTGACAATTATACAGATATTGATAATGAACAAATTAAAGTGCGAATAAAAATAATAAAAAATAATGATCCACATTGTTGGTTTAATTATCTAATTCAGATATTCGATTCAAAATTTCGTTATTTTGAAAAAACATTATGTAAAAAAAATTTAGATTACAATATAAATTATGATGAATTATTTAAAAATTTTAATATTATAAATCTAAAATATGAATCAGATACAGAAAAGGACTTGTCGATTGAATTATATTATAATGATAAATATGGATCGGAGAAATTTTATATTTGTCAAGATATTGACACATACAATATTTTCAAATTAGATAATCAAATTAAAGAATTAGAAGAAGAAAGAAAACAATGTTTTGAAATGTTTAATTTTTAATAAAATAAATTTTTTTACACTAAAATAAAAATTGAATTTTATTGTATATGAAATAGAAGTAATAATTTATTATATAAAATAAACAAATTCATTTTTTATTTTAGCATAAAATGACAACTATCCTTGAAAATTGGAAACCAATTATAGAGAATGGTTTGAAAGAAAATTCAAATTTATTTTTTAGAATAAAAATGTCTCGTGGTTATACACTTCAATATTTTCAAACAAAAGAAACAGATTTATTGAAATCTATAAAAAATATTATGAGAGAATTATTATTGCCTTATTTTATATCGATACAATATCACGATGATACTTTTTATGATATTGTAATTACTCCAATACATAATTTGGATTTGTTTTTGCCAAAAATAACTGATCCATAAAAATTTAAATTTGAAATAATTTTTTAATTTGTGATTAATTTTTTTTAGCTTTAATAATTTAATTATTATTTTTTAAATGTCTATATAGTGTCATAATCGTATAAAACGTTGTTTTAAAAAAGACAATACGGTGTCATAAACGTGTGAAATAATTAAAATACTGTTATTAAAAAAGTAATAAAGTGAAGTGATGTAATTAAATCAAAGTTAATATTTATAAAATCCCCAATTTTTTTAAACATTAGGTCATCATTTTCAAATTCACCTAATAAATTTTCTAAAAAATGTAATGTGTGGGTAATCTTTTGTGTATCTTTAGAAATATTTTGGTCTGGAATTTATTTATCTGTTAAACCATTCAAATCCACATATTCAACAAATTCTGTAAAAAGTTTTTTATTAAGTTTTTTCTCAAATATTATCTGAGTTTCTTCACTAAGTTTTACAAGCCCATTAGCTTTTGAATATTCACAATAGGTTGTATATTCATCCACCACTAGATAACAAGTATATTCGTACTCTGATAAACTTACATTCAAATCCAATTCTATTTTATGTGGATTATAGGCATCTTTCCAAATTTCAATAAATTTATTTGCTATTTTGATAAACTTTATTTTATCCATTTGATTTGATTGATATGTATTTGACATTTTTAAGTTTAAGATATTATTAGTATATTTTAGTTTATTATTAAATAAAAAAATCAATTTTTAATCTTGGTAATTGTCATTATCAATTGACACCTCTAAATATTTAATTTTTTTTAAGTTATAAATAAAAAAATTAAATTATTTAATTTTTTTTAATATTATAGATTTTAAGTAAATCAAATAATAATTGAACACGCATATCAAATAATTTCACATGTTTTGTGAGTTCTTTTAATTCTTTTGTAAATTTAATTGACATTAAACTCTTAAAATATGATTTTTTATTTTGTAATACTTTATTGTGAATTAAATTTATTATTAAATTTATATTTTGAACTGATTCTGAAGTGACTAATAATGCATATCTTATTGGCTCTTCAATTCTTGTAAATATTGATATTTTTCTTCTAGATTAACATTCACATAATCTTGTATCAAATTATCATCACTTGATATTTTGGGATTTTTTATATTTTCTTTTATGTTATTAAATTCCTCATCAGATTCACAATATTTATGAATAATATCATATATTAAAGATTCTATAATTTTTAATTTATTATACAAATCCAATAATTCCAATTCATGTTTGAATAATTCATAATCACTATCTTTATTTTCATAAATAAATCTAAATACATTTTGAGTTGATGTTATTGAATTTGATAAAGTAGTTATGGAATAAAATAATATATTACATGTTAACACCGGTATACTTGTATAACAATATAACTTGAATAAATCCATTGGGTAATATTACTATATTATACTTTTATATTTTTTTTATATTTACTAATGAAAAGTACTTGCTTATTATAAAATATATTTAATTGTTATTGTAATGTATTGTTTATTTTACTAAATTACTATTATTTATTTACAAAAAATCAATAAAAATAAAAAAATAATCCCAATATTCAATTTCCAAATCTATTGGTTCAATATATTATTTTTCAAAATAAGAATACACATTATTATCAGAATCAATATATACTGAACTAAAATCTTCATATTTAACAAATTTATCAAAATAAATAATAAAAATTGAAAATTGAAATAATAATAGAAAATTAAAATTGAAATAATAATGGAAAATATAAATTAAATTTAAAATATATTAAATAATATAATAACACATGAAAATGACAGAAGAAGAAAAAGATAAAAAAATAAAATATATAAAATTCCTAAGAGAATTAGAATGCAAAGGTATTCAATTAAATAAATTCTATACAATAAATGATAGTTTAGAAGAATTAGAATATATATATGAATTCGAAAAAAAACAATTTGAACAAATTTTAATGAAAAATAAATTAAATCAAATGTGTAAAATGGTATCTGTTGGATTAGAAACAATTGATCCCGAATTATCTGCTATCACACCATTAAATCCAGATAATTGGGCTAATCTCAAAGAACCTATGTTGGATTTTGCAGTTCACCATATATTAAATCCACCATATCTTAATTTACCAAATAATAATAAAAATTCTGATAATAATTCTGATAACAATTAAATAATCTTGTAATTCAAATCTTAATTTGATATTTTTTTATGTTATATAAGTTGAAACTATTTTAATTACTATACAAAACAAATTAACTTTTTTTATGTCAAATTTATCTCGTATAAACTCTTAATACATAAAATTTGTTTACTATTAGGATTTGGTTCAAAAGTATTTTTCATTTGTTGTTTTAACCATATGTCTTGAATTGATGGAGATAAATATTGGTCAACATTAAATGTCATTGGATTCGATACAAATGAATAGGAGTATAATTCCCCATAGGTTGACGAATAATTTTGAACTTGTTGAATATAATTATAATATTGGGGAAATCTTTTATCAACAATAATTCTTGATTTGGAGCCACAAATACATTCAATTCCAATTGATTCTACTGGATGAAAATATTTTGATTCGGCATTTGAATAAAACCAAAAAACACATTGTAATTTATCTTTAATAGGTATTTGTATTGATTCTTGAATATTATAATTATAAAGAGCAAATTTTTCAATTTGAATTTTGTTTTTTGGATACAATTTATCCAAATCAATTGAATTTGCAAAAGTTTTAACAGAATCATAAACCAATTCTACTTTTTCACAATTTTTTATTCCTTTAATATTCCAACTAATATTTTGATTTTGCACATATAACAATTCTGAATAAAAAAATAAATATACCGGTATATAAACAGGTGAATTGGATAATAACTTGGATTCCAATATCGTATATATAGATTCATTGGAAAATATTTTCATAAACATATAAACAAAATCACTTGATAAATTTGATTCAATTGAATTATAAGACCATGTTATTTGGTCAAAAAAATCTGTTGGATTAAATTGTTTTGAACTCGAATTTAAAAATTCATCCCCAGGATAAAATACCAAATATGGTTTTGTAATAAATTCACAATTAGAAGTGTCTATTTGAACAAATCCTTCAGTACCTTCAATTATAAATTTTGCAACCAAACATTCAAAAAATTCAATATGGGATTTTATTTTGAATATATCCATTTCATATTGTATCAAATATACTTGTCTTTATATATGTATAAAATAAAACAAACAAATAAAAAAATTTTAATTTATTACATATTTTAATTCATATTCAAATTATTTTTATTTTAAGATTGTTATTTTTTTTATTTTAAATTTCTGTGTCTACAATCAGAACAAGCAAAACCTTTATTATTTAATAAAATTACCCAATCTTCCTTTGAACATTTACTGACACAATTATTTTTATTACAATAATAACATTTGATTAATTTATGTTTTTCCTGATGTGTTAAACAATATTTTTTAGATACTGAAATAGATGAACAATCATTACATTGTTCTAAATCATCTCCCCATTCCAAACATTCTGAATAATCACAAAAATCTTCAGGATTTTTATATTTTAAGAAAGCTAATACATTAGCACATTGGCAATTACAATTAGAAATTGAACTGATTTTTAAGGTATTATTATTATTAATTATTAAAATACTATTTCAATTTTTTTTTACTATTACCAAACTCTCTTTTTTTATTATACATTCAATACCTTCATTTTTTAACAATTCTTTGGTTTTGTTTAAGAGTATTTTTTTTCCACTTGGTGTTAGTTTGGAAAATATATTTGTCCAAGATCTCTTATTTTGTCTTTCATTCACAGATATCCTAAAAGAATTTGGAGAACTGGAATAAACTTTTAATTCTGATATAACTTTATCAAAATTACCAATAGTTTTTTTAATCGATTTACACCTTTGCACATTTAAAACGCCGATTTTAATTTAAAGGATTCGTAATATATTATTATATTACATATTATATGAATTCTACTGAAAAATTAATTGAAACTATAAAAAATAATAAATGTATAACAAATAAATGTAAAGATGAAATTTTAAAGTTAAATATATTAAGTTACAGAGAAGAAGAATGTCTTCACCCAAATGGACATTTTTATTATGTCTACTATTATTTAGATGATAATAATAACTTAAAATCATCTCTAGAGTTTCAATATCGCGGTAAATATTAATATATAAATCGGCGTTTTAAATGTGCAAAGGTTTAAAATATTTAGTTAATTCTGGACTTATTTTTTTAGTTATCATAAATATTCGTTCTTGTTCTGATTTTATTGCATAAAAATCAGGAAAATGCGTTTTAACGAATTCACGTGCTTCAGGATCTTCATGCTTGAATTCAACAAATCTTATTTGATCAGAGTCTTTTTGGGTACAGATATATCCACTGGAAGGAAAATCCTCATCTACCCAAACCAAATTAAATTGTAAATCCGGAAACATTGTGTGAATATGTTTTAACCAGTTATCAGGAGGAGACCAAGCAGTATCAAATATTAAAACAATTTTATTTCTCTTATGGGTTTGGACAATCGGATTAATCGCGTCCCATTTGGTTCCCCAATTATCTACAAACCAATTGGATAAAGGATCATTCAAACTCATTCGTGGACTAGGATTTTCAGAAGGTGGTGGAACAGTGGAACCAAAAGAAAATTTATCTTTATCTGGTAAAATCCTATCCAAAAATTGTTTCTTTCCTTATAAACATAATATATTTGTAATATAATTTGGCATATTTGTTTTATATATTTATATTGGAAAATTTTTATATTTGTTTTATATATAAATGATAATAAGTAATTTTACAAATGAAATTGGTAATCCTATAAAAATTAAAATTAAAAATAAAAAAGATACTGGGACAAATTATAAAACAAAAGAGAAAAAGAATTTTACAGGTGTTAGTATTTGTATTCAAGGACCAACAAGTCAAAGTGAAAATATAATTACTAAACAAGAAGCAGAAGAATTATATGAATGTTTAAAAAAATTTTTGAATAAATAAATATTAGCATTTTTAATTTATTTTAACTTTATTTCTTTTTTGAAATCAACATAATAAAAATATTTATTATAAAAATAAAATCCTAAAATTATACCCAGAAAACCTAACGTCATTATCAAATTACAAAAAGAATTAAATGAACTAAGTTTATTTAGCATAAGAATTGATAAAGAACCAAATGTAATTTCTAACATTAAATAATTATATTTATTTAATAAATATAATTATTTTTTATATTATTTTTTTTTTGACAATATTAAAAAGAAAAAAAATATTATTATTAACAAGATAGATAAAAAAACATTTGATATCAGTATATTATTTGGAGACTCTAATGAATTTTACATTAGGGAAAATAAATTTTTAGATTTGGGAATTGAATTTATATTTTACAATGAACTTGTTACAAATGAATATTATAATAAAATTTCAGAAATACTTGAGATAACCCAATTACACAAACAATTAAATGATATTTATAAAAATTATTATGTGGAATCGACAAATTCATTAGAAATGTGTTGGGGATGTATAATATTTTTATTATTTGGAGCAAAAAGATATGGAGATTGGATTCAAGCAGAAATTTCAAAAAAATACTATTTTATGTTACAAACAACCGATTTATTTTGTCAATTATACAGTTATATCATAGGAGCTCCCACAATAATACCAAATCAATACAATCAGAATATTGCATATAATTATATACCAGATGATGATATTGTTGAAACAGATACAAATACTTATATTAAAAAAATTTCTAAAAATATACTAGACAAGATATCAGATAATACCACAAATAATGTTGTAAATATTAGCAAAATATTGGATAATAATTTAGTTAATACTAAACCAGATGATAAAATATTATATGAAGGACTTGAAACAATAGAAACAGGTAATGTATCAAGATTTTATTTCAATAAATATCTAAAATATAAAATAAAATACAATGAATTAAAAAAAAATATTGCAAATTAATTTTAACCAATTAGAATTTCATTTAGTCAACTGATAAAACAATTTGTTCTATTTAATGCACTAATTAGTATACATTTAGCCTAATTTATATGTTTATAAGTTGCATATTTTTTATGATATAAAATATTTATTTTTCCTACATTTGTAGGAAAAATAAATATAAATTAAAATTATTTTCTTATATATATTTATATGTTAAATTTACCAGAATTTTTAAAAAAATATTCAACTATTCCAAATCAATTTATTAACGATTTTTTTTCATTGTATGATTATAAAACAAATGATACTGATATGGTAATTGAATTTGAAAAATTATCAAAATGGTTATCAATTAGAAAAGATAATTTAAAAAAAACTCTTGAGAGAACTTATACAAAAGATATTGACTATAAAATAACATTAAATAAATCAATAGGTAAGGGAAGACCAACTGAAAAAATAATGATTACTCCAGATTGTATGAAAAGAATGTGTATGTTATCTGCTAGTTCAAAATCTGAAGAAGTTAGAACTTATTTTATAAAAATAGAAAAATTAATTGATAAATATAAACAAGTTATTATTGATGATTTAAATAAAAAAATAGGAATACTAGAACAAAATCAAAAACCAAAATTAAATCCTAAAAAGGGTGTTATATATGTTATTCGAACATCAAAAACAGTTGAAGATATCTTTAAAATAGGGAAAAGCAAAAAATTTATTAATAGATTGATGTCTCATAATTCAATTGAACCAGATGATATTGAAGTAATAATGTTATATGAAACTGATAGTATTGAACAAGTTGAAAATTGTGTCAAAAATGCATTAAAGACAAAACAATATAGAAAAAGAAAAGAAATATATCAAGTTGATATTGATATAGTTAAAGATGTTATTGAAAATTGTGATAATATAATAAATAAGGTTAAAAAATCTAAAAATAGTAAAGATAAAATAAAAATATTAGATAACAATATACAAAAAAAAATGTTTATGCTTTTTATTGAAAAACAAGAAGAATTATTAAATAAAAATAAGTCATTGAATAATAATATAATTAAAATAACATCAAAAAAAATTTTCAAAAATAATAAAATCAAAAAATAAAATATATATAAATATTACAAAAATACTGTAAAATAAATTATGTTATGTGAATATGATTATACAATAAAAACTCTTTTGATAGGAGATACTTGTGTAGGTAAATCTAGTATTATGAACCAATTTATTTATCAACAATTTGAAGAAAATTATGTTTCTACTGTTGGAGTTGATTATAAAACAATTCCTATTAGAATTGATAAATATATCTGTAAAATATTATTGTGGGATACTGCTGGGCAAGAAAGATTTAGAACAATAAGTAAAATTTATTATAGAGGAGCACAAGCGATTATTTATGTTTATGATATCACATCCAGAAAATCTTTTGATAACCTAATATCTTGGATGAAAGAAGTAGAAGAAGTTGCTCCTGATAATTTGATAAAAATTTTAGTTGGGAATAAAACTGATTTGGATTCAGGTCGTGTTATAGGAATTGAAGAAGCACGTGAATTTGCATCCAATTACGGGTTTAAATATTTTTTTGAAATTAGTGCCAAAACAAATTATTCAATTGATAAAGTATTTTTATCATTAGCATCAGGAATTATTGAAATGTCAACTAAATATCAATCAAATACCCAATCAAATACCCAATCAAATACCCAATCAAATGCCAAATCAAAAATTTTAAATTTAGATTCAAAATCAATTAAAAAAAATAATTTGACAAAATCATCATCAAATTGGAAAAGATATTTTTGTTTTTGGTAAAAAAATATTAAATATAAAAAATAATTTTTATGTTGTAAATATTTAATAATATGAATAAATGGAAATAAATCGTATTGAAAATAAAGAAATATCTGCAAATCCAAATTCAAATTCAGAAACCATAGTGACTATGGATAAGAAACCATCTCATAATAACCCATCACCTAATAAATCATCTCCTAATAAACCAAATTCAGATGATGATGTTAATGTATTGAGCGGGGATAATAAAGTTGATGTGGGAATAACACCCGATTTAAAAAATATTCGTGTACAATTTTGTTCTTGTTCAATTGTTTTTAATTGTTTTTCAAGACCTTATAAAGATGAATAATTTTACATTTTACATTAAAAAATTACTATAATCTTTTAATAAATGCACACAAATTACATAGAAAAAATAATATTATCATTTATTTTTATGAAAATATAAATAATAAATTATTTATTTCAACAGGTTATGAACAAGATGATTTGGAATTTTATAAAATATCGTTAAAAGATATGTTACATTTACAAGAATTTGATAAAAACAAATTTTTAGATGTGATTAAAGAAATTTCTTTAAAGTTTAATCCGAAATAATTTTAATTTATTTTTATAATTACATATTTTTTTATAAAAAATCAAATTAAAATTTTAATATTGATTATGTTCCAATGCAATTCCATAGGGTTTTCCTGGTGTTTCACTATTACAATCCAAACTAATATAACCTCCACATTCTTCAATGGAATTGGTTATTGTAGAACCATATTTTCCAGACCAATCTTGTTGTTTATTATCTGTTGTAATTTCTGCAACTTGTTTGTTTAGATAAGGTACCACCAAATATCCCTGACCACTTCTGTCTGCATGATAAGTTATATGATATGTTAAATTAAATTCATCAGGAGGTTCAATAAATAATTCTTTCATCCTATTTACCAAATCCATAAATTCCCCAATTATTTCTTTTTTCTTGGAATCACGATATTTAATCAGATTATTTATTTTATTTTTTATAGTTGTATCTATTGAATTATAACCTACTCCTTTTAGACCAACTGAATAATTTTCACAATTGTAACAATATTCAAAATCAATATAATCCTCGTGAAAATATTTTATCAACAGGGTTTTATATTCATAGGATAATGAATCAAATACAATAACAAATTCTTCTTCAAATTCAATAGACATTTTTTATAATTGTCTAATAATTGAATATGTGATTAATAATAAGTATAATCAATATATAATATTTTTCATTTTTTTTACACCTTTGCACATTTAAAACGCCGACTTTTAAATATAAAATGATAAAATAAAATATCATTTAAATTTTTTATTGTATTCGCTGATAATATTAATTATGTATTTGATAATTTTATTTGCTGGTTGTTTTTTATCATAAACCATGTGTGATTTATTTATTAAAAAAATAGGAGTATAATTTTCTGGATTTGTTTTTTGTAATATTTTTGCTTCATATAATCTATTATTATTATTATTTTTTTGCCAGTCTTCTGTTGCAGGTTCATAAATATTTATAAAAGATGTTGTTGGAATATAAAATGTTAATTTTATTTTTTTATAATAATTTAAAAATTTTATATAATCAATAAACTTTTCCAATTTTAAAAAATTATCTTCTGAATAACTATTTTTTAATTCATATAGCATTTTTTGTAGTTGTGAATTTGTATAATTTATATTTTTATTATATAATGGCTGAACTTGAAGAAATAATGATTTTTTTGGTGTAATATATATTGGATCTAATAAAATGCAGTGAATACATTGTGATTTATATTTTTGAGAAAATAATAATGCTGGACCACCTCCCATTGACCAACCAATTGGAATAAAATAATATTTACCAATATTCTTATATTTTTTACATATATCGTCATAAATATTCATAATATAATTTGATGGATTTATATAAGATAAATTAAAATCTATATCAGAATCAAAATCATTATGGTCAAGAAATTTTTTATAATAATGATATATATTCATTGTTTTATCCTGATAAACATATACATTACCTATGTTTTTTAATTTTTCTAAAAATTTGGATTCTGTATGTTCATTCCAATATTTCAAATTTGTACCGCCTCCCTGAAATAATATAAATAAAATATTTTTATACATACATATATATAATAAATAATAATATTTTTTATTTGAATGTTAAATATTAAATTAGCTAAAATACAACATTAATCGGCGTTTTAAATGTGCAAAGGTGTAAAAAAAAATGAATTTTACAAAGGATAATAAATAATTACTTCAATAGATTAAAATGACTGAATATATTCACAACATAAATTTTAATACCATTATACAAATAGATGCCGGATATAGAAAATATAAATTTGAGGCTATAAATATTTTAACAGAAGAATCTGCAATTAAAATATATAGTGCAGAAACACAATTCAAAACATTAAATTTAATAAAAAATATTTGTTACATATTAGATATAAATGATAACAAAGTAATTTTATTGAAAGAAGAAGACGATAATAATGAACAAATAAATATTCAAATTAGTGATATGAATATGGAAATATACACAAAGATAAATAATTATTTTAATGATAAAAGTAATAAAAAAGTAATTATAACTTTTATAACTGGGATAAATGTTTTGGAAATAATCGATGTACAAATTTACAATTGACTTATATTTTTTATAAAAATCAACAATAATCAATCTATAAACAAAATTTTTAAATCAATTAATCTTTTTATCAGAATTAATTGTCCGGTTTTATTTTATTTGCTATTTCTAATGCTTTTTCTAAACATTTTGATTGGAATTTGGATATTTCACTTTGATATACAGATTTATATTTTGTTTCTCTAAACCATTTTTCTAAATTATTATGAAATTGTTCATCAGTATAAACAGTATCGGATGAATTAGAATAAAAATCAATTGGTTCAATAAAATTTTTAAAATGGTTAGTATTGGCATAAGAACAAGATGTTTTTTCTAATTTAGTTTTATTATCCAATTTATTTGGGTAATTCTTATCCATTTGTATTTGGAAATTTTCACACCAAATTGCCATCTCATCCCGATTATAATTTTTTACTTCAGAATTAGCTTGCGGATTCATTATTGATATTTTAATATATACGTATATTTTTTAATTAATATTTTTTAATTAATATTTTTTACATACAACAAAATTATTTTTTTGATAGTTTTTTTGATAGTTTTTTTGGTGTTTTTTTGGATTTGACTTTTGAAGTTTTTTTTGTAGATTTATTAACTTTTTCTTTAAATAATACATTTGTATCAGAATTAGCTTTATCAATAATTATCATCCAATTATTATTTTCAGTAGATTTAAATAGTTTTTTATTTTCTTTTACTTTTGAACTTGTTTTATTACAGTAAATAATAGTTTCTTTAATAAATTCATCATCAATCTTAAATAATTCGTTATTTTTGTTTTTTTTAACCCTATATGCGGATAAATTTTTTTTTATACATTTTTCGACTTGAGTAATATTTTTTGACTTATAAACCAACACAATAGGTAATTCATGGATTTTACCCACTTTATATAATTTCATTCTTTTTTTAATATCTGCAGTTGTACCAATTTTTTTAACTTCATCATCAACTTTTAACACATAAACTAATCCTTCTTTTTCATTTGAATCAATAATATCTTTATTTATTTTATTTATTCCTAATTGATTATTCAAATCATTAACTATATTGTCCTTGTAAGTTATAATTAATTTTTCTAACTCAATATAAAAATTTCTTATCAAACTTGCTTTTTCGCATTTTGAAATCATACATAATAATTTGGCACAATTATATGTTAAAAGCACATGAATTGTATTATTTACACCACGACCTTTTTGTCCTGATTCTTTTTTTTCAATATAATCCGTATTTTTAACAAAGTTTGATATGAGTAATCTTTTTAAATGTTCTTTTTTAATATTTAATCATTTACTAATTAAATCAATTTTAATTATAAAATCATATTCATTTTTTCCTTCATCATAAAATGAATAAAAATCATCAATAAACTGATTATCAATCAAAGAATATTTTTTAAGAAATGTTGTAATTTTCATATATATATATATATAATAAAAAATTATATTTTTTATTTATCCATAATTGGATAAATAAAAATTGATTTAATTAAATTAAATTATAAGAAAAATTAAATAATAAAATTCAATTATATTATAATGTTCCTATATATCCAATACACACACAACTACCAAATTTATAAAATAAATAATGTGAGTATTCCTTATTTACTGCAAATAAATAGAGATAAACCGGAATTTATATCATGTGATAAAACAAATACAATAAAATTTAATTATGTAGGAGAAGAAGATTATGATGAAAGCAAGTGGATTGAATTTGAACACAATAATCCAAACACAATAAAAATTTATGTGGAATTTATTGTCAATACTTTTGAAAAATCTATTGAAATTAATTTTCATGATTGTTTAGATAGGATTAAACCAAAAAGAAAAAATGCATATATGTACAGATATATATGGTTTGTAGATTTGATAAATAAAATTGATAATAATATATTACATCAGTTGATATCACCAAAAGAAATAAATTGCCTATTTAGATTTTATTATGAATCAAATAAACAAGCCAATTTATACAATCAATTTATTTCTGCTAATAGAGATGAATATTCCAAATATAAAAGGGTTAGAACTTTAATGGGAATAGAATGGGGATTTGATTTGAAAATTCACAATTTAAAAATAAAAAAATTTTTTGGTATAAATCAACAAGAACTAAATTATTTTATTCCTTATTGGAAAAATTGATTTTAATTAAAAATATATAAACATTATTACTGAATAATCAAGTATAAATAATTAGATGGATCAGAAAAAAAATCAAATATATTCAAGAGTTTATGAGGAAATAATTAAATCAGATTTATATGATGAAAGATATTTTAAGTCCTATGATGAATTTTTATTATTTTGTGATAAAGATTTTTCAAAATGTGCAGGATTAGAATTGCTTGTTAAAACACCTCAAATTAAATTACGAGATATTATAGTTAAGAAAATATGCCAGTATACTTTAGAATCACAAACAAATGAACCTGTAACATATTTTAGAGTTAGATATAAAAGATAAATAATATAGTATTTAATATTATATTATTTAATTTTGAGAGGAATGCAAACCAGTTAATATTTTTGCATTTCCAAAAGCAGTCTTTGGCGTTTTTTTGGGTTAATTCCAACTTTGCTTAAACTAATTCCTCTAATATTATTATATAAAATATCTTTTTAAATTAATTTTGTTTATATTAAATATTTTATGGTTTTTTCATAATATGAAATATTTTATTATTATTTATTCTGTTATTTTGTCTAGAATTTTCCCTAATTTTTGGATTATATTTGAAGCATTTATATTTTTATCATGACGTATAGTTAAATCCAATTTAATTGTTTTTGTAATGTAATTATATACAACAAAATATGAATATGATATATATGTGTTTCCAAACTCATTTGTATAGGAATAATTTACAGCAAAACTTTCAATTTTTCCATAAGCGTCTTTATTGTGTGATGCATATTTGATTTCATATTCGTCATTAGGATTATGAAAAGAATCATCAATAAAACTGGTACATTTTTTAATTACTCTCATAGTTGGTGTGAATTCTTCTCCACATTCTTCAATCGTTACTACACGTAGTTCTTTTTTTAATTTAAATTCAAATCCAGTTGTGATTTTTTCCATTTTATATTAGACTTAATTATTATTATTAGATTAAGTAATTCTTTCAATTTTTTAATTATTTTTTTTTACTTTATCTTTTATATAAAATTAAAAAATTTGAAATAATATTTTAATATTTTATCAATATAATAAAAATGAATGATTATAATAAGTATTTTAACAATGATAGTATAATCGAATTTAGATTACAATATCCTTGTAAAAAATCAAGTTTTATCACAGAGTTAAGGAAGTTAGGAGATAAAAATTTACAATATGTAACCAATGTATATTATTTGGATACTTTGAGTTTA
>Ga0172362_10000738_pt1 | contig 27518 bp, 45 predicted proteins | sample LakKivs1_kivu2a2_FD_114534 | JGI IMG/M metagenome (GOLD analysis project Ga0172362, IMG submission 114534) | Sediment microbial communities from Lake Kivu, Rwanda - Sediment s1_kivu2a2 | ecosystem: Environmental > Aquatic > Freshwater > Lake > Sediment | place: Rwanda: Western Province, Lake... | reverse complement strand
AGGATTAGGTTGTAAAGTTACTGCTTCAGGGTTGTTTTGTCTAACTCTTCTTGAAACTCCTTCAGGTGTCCAGACAAAATCAATTATTTTATTATTTACCACTGGAACAATGTGATCTTCAACTTCTGATTGACCAGTGTAGTCTTGTTTAAGATAGTATAGCTTACAATCTATGTTATTATTTTTTGACCATTCAAAAAAATCTTTTGCAAAAAATGCGCAGTTTCCTGTACTTTTTTGTATATTGTATCTACTTTCTTGTAAGTATTTATTTACTATACTTTCAAGTTGTAATTCGGATTCAAAAACTTTAAATGATTTAATAAACATAATTGTATATATTTATGAACGACTACGAAAAACAAAAACTTATTGAATATCTGACTAAACAAATCACTTTTGATTATACAGATTATTTCAGTGAAGATTATATCTTAAAAGATATCTTAAAATTAAAGTATTGTGAAAGTTGTGGTAAATCATTAGCTTTAGACGATACGTGTCAACCATGTAGTCGTAATACCAAAATTGACGAGATCTTAGATAATCCTAATACATAAGAAATGAAAGAACTTAAAGATTGGCTTGAGCAATTTATTGCCTACACAGAAAAGAAAATTGAAACTATGAAACAAGTCACACCAGACCATAGGAACATCAAAAGATTTGAAGGTGAAGTTAGTATGGCTAAGAAAACATTATCAAAAATAGATGAATTAGTAAAATAATACAATTAGTTCTCGTTAAATCGTGAGGTGTCTTGTATGAAACTTGCTGGATGTAAATAGTATCCAAACTGACCATCACTTGTTTCGCGACTAAGAACACCAAAGATTTCACCATCTACTGATTGTAAAATCTTAAAATCATATTCGTCTCTGGTTCTATTGCTCAAAAGTTTTAAATGTAAGTATTTGTTTTTCTCTATAACTTCTGTGATTTCAAACTCAACGCCAATAAAAAAGACCATCATCATATCTAATTGAACAATACAAACTCTCGGTATTGTATCAATATCTATCTGCTGATACTTTCCAGAATTAATCATATCATTCCACTTTGATCCTACAGGAGCTGAATAACGAATATTATGTTCATATTTAAAAATCAAGATTTGTGATTTTGAAATAGTGGTAAGTACTATGAAAATTAATGTAAAAAGTGGTTTCATTTTTTTTATACTCCTATTTTATCCTAAAGTTAGTTAATTAAACCTTTTACAGATTTTGCAATAAAAATAAAAAATAATTACAAATTATGAAATTTTTTATTGACACCGCAAACCTTCAGGAAATTACAACTGCCACATCACTTGGCATTTTGGATGGAGTCACAACTAATCCAAGTTTAATGGCAAAAGAAGGAATTTCTGGTCATACGAATATATTAGCCCACTATTTAGAAATCTGTAAAATCATTAACGGTCCAGTAAGTGCCGAAGTTATTTCAACTAACTTTGAAGACATGATCAAAGAAGGCTTAGAACTTTCCAGATTACACAGAAATATCGTTGTGAAAGTTCCAATGATTGAAGATGGTATAAAGGCAATTAAATACTTCTCAACACACGGAATTAAAACCAATTGCACATTGGTATTTTCAGCCGGTCAGGCCTTGTTAGCCGCTAAAGCAGGAGCTTCGTATGTATCACCGTTTTTAGGGAGATTAGATGATGTATCAACTGATGGATTGAACTTAATTAGTGAGATACGTCAAGTGTATAGTAATTATACTTTTTCAACACAAATTTTAGCCGCTTCAATACGCCATCCAATGCATATTGTAAATTGTGCGAAAATCGGAGCAGATGTTATGACTGGACCACTTTCATCTATCAAAGCTTTGTTAAAGCATCCACTCACAGATATTGGTTTAAAACAATTCTTAAGTGATTATAACAAGTTAAACTCAGAAGAACTTACTCACTAATTTTATTTCTTCTGATTTCGTGTCTACCACCTTCAAACTCGGTTTCTAAAAAGGCGTTAACAATTTCAATTGCTTCTTCTACATTCAAGAACCTTGCTGGTAAACACAGAACATTACTATCGTTGTGTTGTCTAGATAGTTTTGCAATTTCTGTATTCCAACAAACCGCAGCTCTGATATGTTGATGTTTGTTAGCAGACATTGCTACTCCTTGACCAGAGCCACAAATTAATATACCTTTTTGACATACTTGACTTTTTAGTCCAAGTGCTAACTTATGTGCAAAATCCGGATAATCACAACTTTCTTTTGAGTGACATCCAAAATCAACTGGTGATAGTTTTAAAGATTTGAGATAATTAATAATCTCTTCTTTTAATTCAAAACCAGCATGGTCAGAGGCAATTGATATTATCATTTTATAAATATTTTTTTTATTAATTCATATTCTTCTTCAGAGAGTCCAACCCATCCTCTACATTTTACCACATTTGTAACAAAAGGTAAAATGTCTGTTGTGTTATCATCTATTACTACCCATCTATCTGGATTATGTTCTCGTATCCAAGTTTCTATCTCAACACCTCTGGGTTGTGATTTTAAAATAGGTGTATAATCAAATATATCTACTTCTATTCCTTGATAATCAAAGATCGTTTGAAGTTTATATTTACTGTGATTAGTTCGCCAAGTTGAGCTAATTACAGCTTTTAGGTCAAATTCACGACAAATACGATTGTATATTTCAATCGCATGTCGGTTCCACTCGTTTTTATGAACGAAGTTTAATACGCCATCTATGTCAGTGAAAATAACATTCATAGTTGCTAATATAATAAATATTTCGTAAAAATCAGATGCGTTTAAAAACTAACCCATCAATATAGATAGATAAAGCAACCGCGGCAGAACTGTTAGGATCTTGAATACCATCCAAGTCCCAATCACAGAAGATATTGCCCCAACCAACGGTGCCTTGAGGTGAGTTACCAGGAACTGGTAAATCATTTTGATTACTAAGTTGTGTCATTAAAGACCACTCAACTACTTTGATACCAGAGTCCAATTTAAGAATTAGTCTGTCTTTTTTTCTAGCTCTTGTTCTAGTCCCCACACCACAGGAATATCCTGCGTTTCCTAATGGTTGAGAAATTGCAGTCACGTTATAAATCTCACCATAAAATACAACAAGATCAAGCAGAGTTTGAAAACTGTAAACATTACCTTCTTTAGTAAAAGAATAAGATGGACTTAAACCAGGAGCTGTTTGATAAGTGTTGCCAGATAAAACATAAGTGGCTAAGTGTGTATCAACATCTACTTGTGGATACAACCAGATTGTATCTGTTTGAGAAATGTAGTTTTCAAAAATAATTGAACCTCCGCCGGATCCAGCAGCTGCAGCGGCACTTTGAGCATTTAATGCCTCATACAAACGATTTCGATCTAAGTATTCTTGTCTTTGCTTTTCTTTTAATTCAAAAATTGCCATTTCTTTGGCAATTTCAGCATCTTTTTTTGCCTTTGATTCCTGTTGCAATTTTTCCCAAATCTCTTCTAATGATTTTGACATAGGATATATATAAAAAATTTAATCTTTTTTCTTATCAAAATCGCATCAAATACTCTTTATAAACTTCTTTAATTCCATCTTCTAAAGAGATTTTTGAACTCCAACCTAATTTCGTTAGTTTGGTTACATCCAATAATTTTCTTGGAGTTCCATCTGGTTTTTCGGTATTAAAAATTATTTTACCTTTGAATCCAACAATCTCGGAAATTAAATAGGCTAAATCTTTAATTGAGATTTCTTTACCACTTCCAATATTTACAATTTGATTATCATTATAGTTTTTCATTAAAAAGTAGCACGCATCGGCGAGATCATCAACGTGTAAAAACTCTCTGTAAGGAGTTCCAGAACCCCATACTTCTACTTCATTTCGTGAAGAAGCCTTAGCATCGTGAAACTTACTTAACAGTGCAGGTAAGACGTGTGAGTTATTTAGATCATAGTTATCATTAGGACCATATAAATTAGTTGGCATTCCAGAAATAAAATTAGTTCCGTATTGTAGGTTATAACTTTCGCATAATTTTATTCCAGATATTTTAGCAATTGCATACGGTTCATTAGTTTTTTCTAAATAGTCACAAAGTAGGTATTCTTCTTTCAGTGGTTGTTTAGCCAGTTTTGGATAGATACAAGACGAACCCAAAAAGAGAAGTTTTTTAACTCCAAACTTCCAACTTGAATTAATTATATTGGATTCAATCATTAAGTTATTGTAGATAAAATCTGCTCTGTACGTATTGTTAGCGAAAATACCTCCGACTTTAGCAGCTGCTAAAAATACATACTCTGGTTTTTCAGTTTTAAAAAAATCTTCTACTTCAGATTGTCTGGTTAGATCTAATTCTTTACTTGTTTTTAACACGAGGTTATTATAACCTAGTTCTTGAAGTTTTCTGTGTATAGCAGATCCGACCATACCACGATGACCGGCTACGAATATTTTACTTGATTTTTTCATAGTCTATCTCAAATGCCAATCTCCGGATTTAATTTCTTCAAATCTTGTGACAGGATATTTATAACGATAAACCCAGCACTCTAAATCTGATGAAGATTTAACTTTAATTCTTTCATATTCGTGCCCTTCATACTCATCTAATTGTTTAAACACGTCTTCATCAATTAGAAAAACTTCTCCCCAAACTTTACCATCACCGTCTACGTATCCTGGATAGAACTCATTTACTCGGTACATTTTACCCTTTATATAAGCTCTTCCACAAGAGATAGGTTTTCCCAAAAGGAGTTTTGCTTGGTCTCTAAATAGTCCGTAGGTGAATAGGTGTGTTTTCATTTAATTTATATTCACTTTTTAAAGTAGGTTTCAAAAAAATATTTATATTGATTTTCGTGACTTATCTTTACTTGTCTAGCAGTACCACCACAAGAATTAACTCTGTTTGCGATTGTTTTCAAACTTTTGTTTTTACCTGCCCAGTTTGGTTCGTAGTAAATCATGTAGGTATTTTTCGAAAACTCGGTAGTAGAATATTTTTCTCTACAAGTTGGATCAATAAGTCCGACAAATCCCCAGTCCTTGTTATAGTATTTCAAAACATCTAATCCACCGGCGCTAAATCCGATAATCGCTGTTGATTTATAATCTATCGGTTTAGGAACTTGGTCAATAGTGGTTCCCCACTTTAGATAGTAAATTGTATAACTTTCCTTGATGTGACTTGGAAGTTGTTGTTGACACCATTGTGGAGTCGCATAATACATTCCACAAAAAATGATTAAGGTTTTTATTCCAAACATTATTTAGATGATATTAGTAATTGTAATTACACCAGGTGAGACAACTCTACGACCTTCAAATCTTGGTCTTTGTACATCAACACTATATTTAAAGAAAGTTCCTAAAATTTTTCTAAACATCATACCATCACTTTCAATTCCTCTCGCCCCCTCTGTAAACCATTTAGAAGCCGTTCTGAACTTATTTGGTGTATCTATGCCAGATAAAGTAGTTATCACAAAACCATTTTCTTTTCTCTGTATATTAAAATCCTCTTTTTTGAAAGATGTATTTCTTGTATACCATTCAAGATTTTTATTTATTTGTTTTTCAAAATCTTGCAAGTTTTGAGTATTAATATCAACTTCTTCAGTGAATGGTTCTCTGAATTGAGCTTCTAAATAGTAATGATACTTTTTTTCAGGTAGGCTTACAAGTTTGTGTTGTGTAGCAAAATTGACTATTTCAAGTCCTTCAGCTTCTGCACATCTTTCAATTGTTGATAAATATTCTTCTTGATAATTAGTAAGTGTATCAGATTTCATGGTTAGTTTTACAGTATAATTAATATAATTACAACCTTGAAACGGATGTGATGCTGATTTATAAGTTGAAGGATGTCCATCTCTTTTAATAAATTCTTTCTTTATTTCAGTAAATTGAAATCCTTCATCGACCAAGTCAATAAAGTAATCTTTGATTGTATCAGTTTCTAAATTTTCAAATAGTTTATAAGATCTAATGTGTTTCATTATTAGGTATATATTATATTCCTAAATCTTTTAATTTTTTACTTCTTTTAATACTGACTATTTTAGAAGTGTATTCAGGAATATGTGGACCCCAAATTTCGTAGAAATCATTTTCAAATTTCTCTGTTAATTTTCTATCTGCTGGTTTATGTATTTGTTCTTGAATTTTTTCTAGAAGCCATTCAAGAGATTTTCGTCTTATACTTCTATCTTGTATCTTTTCACATTCTTGCATAAATTGATTATGTAGATCATAAAATCTATATCTAGTAATGAATTTATAGATTTGTAAAAATAGTGGAATTAAAAATAGGAGTGTTAAACAAATAGATAAAATTCTCATTTTTTAAGTATTTCATGGAAACTCAATGTGGGTAAGGTTCTTCAAGGAATAAATCTTTAAAATTATTAAAATTTTCAGGGTGATTCAAAAAAATTTTTCAGTTTACGTTTCACGTCACGGATTTTTCTGGGTCGAGAATTTCGGAAATTTTTTCGTGTCTCCACTCGTCAAGTGTCATAAATTCCCAAACTTCACATTTTCTTGAATGACCATCATCACACTTTACAATTAATCCAATAATGACATCAAATGTTTGTGGATCATACATTTTTGGGGTGTATTCACAATCATAGACTTTATTTGAAGTTAAAAATTTTTGTGGTGTTCCGGTATTCCAAATATATTTTGTCGTACCGGTATAAATCATTTTCAATTTCATTGTGAAGCTTTTTGTAATCGTCCATCTAAACCATATACATATTTTCTTCCACCTTTCTTTTGAACATAAATAAGAGGAATATTATTGACCTGATAGACATTGATGATGGAATTGTATTCTAATGTGCAATAATCACGGTATATTTTAAGCGATAGCTGATATTGTCCTGGCACTTGATAGACATGAACCGGATTGCTGTCGTTATTAACAACGGTTCCATCACCAAAGTCCCATCTTAAGCTATCATAAGGTGTAAAAATAAAGACTTGCGGGATAATTACTGGGTCTATGATAGGAACATCACTCAATGGTAGAATGAATTCCGCAGTAAGGTCAATCCAATCAATTGTGAATTGCGCTTCATCCACTTTATCACTGCGGTATAATTGTAGAAAATAGTCTCCACGTGTTAAACCGCAAATAATACTATCGGCACCTGTGTAAATATCTTCATTAGCACCTTCTTGGATAATGCGCCAATAGTCATACCCTCCAGGCACATCTATAGTTATACATGTGGCACCTGTATCTGAACATGCTTGTAATCCTGAAAATGTAGGTGCCGGTGAAAACAATAAAGAAAACCTACCGTTATAAAAATTACCGCTTGTTGTATAAGGAAGAAGATGTTCTTCATTACCATCAATAATTCTAACAGTGGTATTTAGTGGGATTTCTGCAATAGAAAAAGACCACACAATATTACTATCAGGAGAATATGCACCTATTGGGATTGTTCGAACGTCAGTCAATGGAGAGAACGCATTAATAACATAAGACAAATTTCCTATATTTGTCCAAATGTCTCCACCAGGATAAATACCACCAAAATCAAAAGCATCACAACATAAATCAACACCGTCTGTGGTAGAATCTGTAAAAGAAATAAACATATTTCTTGTGATAACGTTATTGCTCATTAAAACATTATACGTTTGTCCACTTACTTGTATGTTTAAGACAAGAAAAAGTGATAAGAGTAGTTTTTTCATATTTTAGTTTTTTGTGTTTATTATAATCCGGGAAAAAGTGTTTTTCCCTTTTCTGTTAACCAATATACTGTTTTTCCCGTTTCATCTTCAATACCATCTATTAAGTTTTTCTGTTGATAATTGGAATAAGTTTATTTAAATTATTAATTCTATTTGATAATCTAAAATCTGGTGGATTATTTGTGAGTTTAATAATTTCAATTCCTATTTCATCGTTAATTGCTATATTTAATTTGGATTCTAATCTGATGATAACTTCAATCACATCTAATTCATCAACAATACCTTGATCAAGCCACGATTTGTTATAATCAACATCAATGTCTAAAACCTCTTTACAAGTTTCAGAGAATATCTGTGTAGTTATTTTATACAGTTGAGGAAATCTATCAAAGATTTCAGTTGTCCAGTAATTCATCTAATTTAGATACTCTGTTTAATAGTGTCAAGTTGTGAGTTCCATAAACATTCTTATAACTAATGGTAAGTTCTATGATGGTTTTATCAAACTCGTAATATTCTTGATTAGGTTTAATTCTAACTTCTAATAATTGAACTCCTTGTAATTTCCAAAAATACAATTTACCTTTATAAAAAATGAGTGATTGAGGTAGTTCTTTTAAGTTTTTAAAGAATTTTACTTCTTTGGATTCTGATACTGGTATATCAACATACCCTCTACTTGTCAAGAATTGTTTACCAGAATTTGTCTGTGAATACTTTGTATATACTGGTATTTGTAAAGTTAATTTATTTTTAGATTTATTAAGGTCAGATTTTTTTTGTGGAAAATTATCTACAAAAAATTTCTGACCTTCTATATTAAATTCTATCATAATTTTTGGTCTTGTTGAAGTTCTTTCATTCGTTTAAGTAAATCAGAGTTTTGTAAAATTCGTTTTAGATTTTTAACTACATTTCCTCTGTTTGATTTTGGTTTGCCTGGTTTTTTTGATTTTCCCATGTGTGTTTGTTATTTTTGATATATATTCACCAAAAATAATAGTAAATATATGACAAACTTTTATTAAAAACAAAAATAAAATTACTATGATAAAACCTATTTATGAAAAAGAGTGGCTTGGTTTAAGTTTAGGCGAGGCTATTGAAAAAGCAAAAAGTATAGACTACGTTCACCGTATCGTTGAAGAAGATGGTCAGTCATTTATGGTACCATACGATGTAAAATCAAACCGTGTTAATCTACGACTACGTGATGGTAAAGTAGTTGGTGTTTATACCGGATGATTGTAGCTTCAGTTGTAACTATTCCAGGTCGTATTGAGCTTTTACTTGAGGCACTTAACACTATTTTAGTCTCTACTCAAAGACCTGATTTTTTATATGTATCTGTTGCAAAGTGGTATCCAAGATTGAATAAATCTTTATCTAAAGAAGATTTAGATTTCTTAGAGGCATATCTTCTATTTTATGAGATACCAAATAAAGTTATTACTTATGAAGAAGATATCGGCCCATTGATGAAGTTTTTGACACCGCTAGAAAATCATCAACTCACTAATCAAGATCATATCTTAATTTTTGATGATGATGTGGGTATGTTTCAAGATGGGATCAGAATTCTTAAAGAATGTGCTGATCTTTGTGGTTGGAGTGCAGGTTACGGTTTTATTGGGGTGGGCTTCGGAAGTACTTGGTTTCTTCACGGTGAGTATATTCAAGGTGGTGAATATTTTCCAATTAAATTAATAGGAGGATACCGCGGATGTCTCTATCCGGTCGCAGCATTTGATATTGAACACCTAAAATCATATTTTTGGTGGATCATTCAAGAGTTTAAAAACCGTGAAACAATACCACTTCATGACGATCACATAATTAGTGCCTATTGTTTAAAACACAATATACCCTTGAGATTAGCTAATATAAAACAAAAACTTGGAGACCCACCGGGATCAGAATTATACTATAATGCTAAAGAAACTAGCAATGGAATCATGCAAAGTCAATTTGCAGAGATAAACAAATTTTGGCTATTTGAAATTTTGATAGAAAATGACATAGTTTCTGATTATTTCTAGTTTATATTGTATCCAGAGATAAAATCAGAAATGATTACGAAATTAATATCAAAGCCACTTGTTAATGAAACAAGAGTTCAATCAACTTAAAATTTCTTCAAGTCGTAGATTACGATAAATTTGAGTTTTCCAGATTTGAAACTTACTATAATTTTTGAGATTTATTTCACACTCCTTGAGAAGTAAATCTGGAGTTAGATCTTTTAAATTATGGCGTCTACTTCCAATCGAAATTCTTCTTGGATCGCTGCCATAAATAAATCCAATTTGAAAATCATCTTTTTTCGGTATTATATCAATTCTTATAGTGTGATTCCACCTGACATCACAAGTTCTCCAGTGAGTTGAAATATGTATGAACGTATCATCAGTTAGTGATTTTACTGGGACTGTACCAGGAAAAGCAGAAAAAACATTGGATACTTGTAGAAGTTTTTGAAGTTCAAAGATTGTCATTAGTATGCTTCATCCAAAATTTTGGTAATAAAACTTTTATAAAGTTCTACACACATTTCACGATTTTTATTGACTTGTCGGTGAAAACCTATTGCGACTTCAAAACTAGTTTCAGGACAAATTAGTTTAATACCGGATTCAATCCTGAAAACATGTTGACCCCCTGGATCTCTTTTTGGCCAGGATTCAAATTGAATTTGTGCAATTAGATTATCAAAAGCTTCTTGTTTAGTCATTGATTATTTTGTTAATAGTATTATTTCTAATAAAAGATTTTAGTGAAGATCGAAAAAAATCTTCTTTCATTAAAAAACTAAAATGTGCTTCTCTTGCATTTGGCATTTGATTGTCAATCTTGATTTTAATTGAGGTTTCGCCGTAAGTAAAAATAAGTTGTTCGTTTTCAATTTTACAATGGTTGAATAAAAAAGACATTTTTAATCCAAAGTCATTTTCTTCTTGGGTGAAATGTCCAACATAGTCACCATCTAAAAATCTTTGTATATCGTTTTTAATATTGTAGTCTGCTTTGCTAACTAATAATTTCATAATCCTAAATCTGTTAATGTTCTTCTTCTTCGTTCTGATTTGATTTGTGATTGTAATTTTTCTATCTTGTCTTTATCAAAACCGTGTGACCAAATTTTACCGTGGATATCTTCTGATACGTGATTGTGTAGTTCTTCTGAGTAATAGTATTTAAGTTGTAGAGTTTCAAAAGAAATACCTTTGAGTCCTTTATCAAAATTAATTTTATTGGCTTCTAATTTTTTTTGATCTATAATAATTCTATCAACATCTATTGATATAATAATACCTTCATATTCTTTTATGAAGTCTTGATAAAATCCCCGAACATAATGTGTGATAAGTGCTCTATCTTGGGACCAGAGGTCTCCGTAAAAAGAATTAGTAATTGTTTTTAATCGTTGATAATTTACTGGATCTTTAGTTTTAAGAAATTGTCTATTTTCTAAAAAGTTTTCAATTATACTTAATTCTTGTGATCTATCTGATTTGAAGTGGTCTTTCAAGGCTACGGATAAACTAGCATACAGTGAGTGTAGATCGTATCTAGTTATATCTGTATATAGTGTACCAGGTGATTTATACCAAAAAAATCCCCTTTTATAAAGAGTTTCATAATTAACAGTGTTAGGAAGGTATTTTGTATCAATTTGCAACATCAGGACTAATATACGAAATAATTTAATATATACATTATGAAGTTAAAAAGATTTGTCAATTTTTTAAACGAAAGTTGGGAACGTGATTCCTTTTATAATTATGAATCTAGTTTTATTTTTCGTGGTGGTATTAAATTTGACATCACTCACGGGGAATTGGATGATATACTTTCTGAAATCACTGATGAATTTCCAGAATTACAATATAGTGTTGAAAACTCCATTCAATCTTCATTAATCAAAGAAGATAATAAATCATTTGTCGTAATACTCAGTTGTGAAGGAGATATGTGGGATCTGCCGGTCTTACACTATTTAGAGACAAAGATTTTCGGTATTATTAGTGATGTGGACTCACAATTAAGGTTTTATGATTTATATGTTTCTGCTTCTGATTTCGGAGAGTCCGATGCGTATTATGAACTTGTAATTTCTAAAGTAGGTCACACTCCTGAGTATCGTGAGAGATACCGTCAAACTTTGGAAAACTCCACTGCAACGGCTACTACTTCTGGTATGGGAGCAGTCTCACCAGCTTCAGTGAGTTCAACATCAGTGGCTGTATCACAACCTGGAAGTGGAGATCCTACATTTACTTTGAAAAGTTCTACTAAAAGAAAAAAAGGAAACCCAAGTCAAGTCAGTGATCTTAGAGATTTAGCACCGGTAAAGATAACTCGTGTAAGTGAGTTATTAAGAGCTTTTGAAAACAATTCAAACATTCATTTCGGAGAAGTTTCTTCGATTATTGATGATTTCAAATCCGAATTTACAGATTTAGGATACGATGTATCTGGAATTGCAATTTCAAGTTATCAAGTTACAGAAGATAAATTTATCCCTTGTGTAATTTTTGATCTTTCAACACCACTTGATACACAAGAAATGATGTCAGATTGTTATGATGTTTTGGATGATCTTCGGGGCACTTTGAAGACACGATGTGAATTAGATTTATCTGTTGAAATGTATGAAGATTTACCCATGATGGATATAGATGATGCGTATGAAGTCTATGGTGGTAGTGAATGGTCTTATATTAAGGTAATCATCCACGAACCTTTGAATAGAAAAGAAATTACCGTATTTGATTAATTTCTATGACATTTTAGACATTTGAATAATACACAATTCTCAAGTGGTTTAATTGCTAGTCTTACGATTTGTCTAAAACAAAACCAGCCTTTGCATTTGGCACATTGATATTGAGATAATTCAGGTCTTGAACTTACTTTGATCATCTATACTTCTTTTGCTTTTTTTATCAACTCGGCTAATTGTTCTCTATCTCCGCTATTCATTCTAAAACGGTCACAGAAAACTTTAAAATCCGAAATTATCTTATCAGGTAATGTAGTTAGGTAATCATTACCAGGTTTAAATAAATCTATATCTATATTCTCTTCAATACCAATATAATATGGATGCAAGTAAGGATTTCCTGATTTAGTCCAACGCTTCATGGATTCACAGCTATCCTTGACATACTTTTCAAAGTTGGTTATCTCTGAACCGACGTACATCATATTGTAATCTATGGGACAAAGTCTGTTAGAATGTTGATGTCTAACTTTATATCCATAAGATTTTAAGTGATCTACTAGATTGCCCAATTCTGTTATAATTTTATTCTCATCAATATCTCCAATTTTAATTGTCAAAGTATAGTGTAGTTTCATTATTACCGCATGCTCAGCTTTTGAAAGGAAATCAGCAACATATTTCTTATCTGTTTCGCTTAAAGTTTTGTGTGGTTTTGTAAAATAATTAATGCTTATACTTGACGTTTGATTTCGTTTAGCTCTTTTATATTTTAATGATATAAAAGCCTCTGTTTCAAATTGTATTTTAGTAAATTCATCACACACATCCGTCACTAGATCTGGAACTAAATTATTTATCTCATCATATCCACTTGTTTTGCAAAGAAACTTTAAGTTTTCTTCATAGACTGTTGATACTTTTTCATTAATGCTTTGCAAGTATTTCATTTGATATATATTTTATATTAATTCTATAATTTTATAAAATAAATCAAACGAAACCAAGTAATATCTTTCACAAACGATGGCAACTTCTTGTCTTTGAACTTTTTCTATATTTGTTGAGATATATCCACTAACTAATTCTTTGATAAACTCTTGTCTTCCATTTTCCCAATCTTTGAGATAATCTTGTTCAAATTGTGCAAACGTTTTTTCAGGTTCCCAGACAAGTTTGAATTTTTCAAATTCGCCCCCTAAAAGTGCATATTCTTCTGGATTTTCTTCTACTTCTTTTTTAGCATCTCGGTAATTATTTTTACCAGTATCAATTGTTAAGTATCTATATGTTCCATTACCAGTATCTTCACCGTATCTATCTAACCACATTTCTTCTGCTAATTCTTCATCCCACTCCCAAATATAGTTATATCCTTCATTATCTATTTCTGTGTAAAGGTCTAAAACCTTTGGATTCCAGAAATACTTAAACTCACCAATTGGAAAAAACATAAAAGGATTTCCATATCTTTTGGCAGTATCTAAATCAAAAGTGCAGAAGTTTCCACGACTCCTGATTTTAATTCCAAACTTAGTTTCAAAAAGTTCATCTAGCGTTCTATGAACTTCTACTGACATATCTTTTGGATATCTTTCTGTATGACTTTGAAACTCATCAAACTCCCTATACATATCTTCAACGCCTCTAAAGATTGCAGACTTACCAGATTGTTTTAATAATTTTAAAAACTCACTACAATCTCGTTTTAATATTTCTGAGATTTCATTTATTTCTAATTTTTCAAATAATTTAAAACTTTTAAGATGTTTCATTCTTTTGATACCTGTGTATACCATTTTTTATAATCGTATTCAACGAAGATCGCATCTAAATCTAAATATCTTTCTTCCATTTGTTGTATTGTAGTATTGTGTAATTCAGATAGTTTTTTACAATCTTCTTTAGTGATTTTTCGTAACTCAACATTTGTGCCTGTTGGAAAATACCAATTTTTAATTGTGTCTATGCTATCTTGAAGTTCCTCAAAAGATTTTGATTTTACTTGTTTAGTCATTTGTGAGGTATTGATAAAAATGCAAATATGTCCTTCTGATACTTTACCTAAACCTGACCACGAGCTTTCGCCGAGTTTGTTCTTACTTGAAAGAGTTTGAAATTTATTTGTACCTATTTTTCTTATCCTGTTGAAAAAATTGCTAACTTGTGTTGATATAGTAGATTTTATTTCTGAATCCTTTTCTCGAACTTTTGCTTTAGAAATTTCTTCCGAATCAATCTCACTCATAATTGTAATATTTAGAAGCCAACCATTATCGCCATAATCACCTTTTAATTCTAAGTGATGATAAACTTTTTGAAATCTTGCTCTCATATCGACGATTGATTGTAAAACATCAAGCTCTAAATTAGAATCGTTCAGGAGTATTCTTTTATCACCACTTCCGTATCGAGAACTTAAGTACTTAACAATAGTTTCACAATCAGCGTCTGCTTCTAAAGTTAATTCCCAAACCGCCCATTTAGCATCAGTTAGTTTTTGATGCCGCTGAAATTCTTCTGACCAAAGATCATATCCTCTCTTAGTGATTTTAAATCCTAAATCTAAAATATCCCATAAGGTATCTTTTATATCATTAAAAGAATATTCAAATCCTGTGTGAATCATTGAATCCTCGTCTTCATCTTCATCTGATTCAAAAATTCTAAAATCTCTTAAATGTTTCATATTTGTATATATTAAAACAACTTTTTAAATTACTAAAAATATATTTTTTATATGACACGATGTATTATTAAGACTACCAAAGGTTCTTTATTTGTAGAACTGTATGATGAGTGGACACCACAAACAGTTCAAAACTTCTTAAAATTAGCACAGTCTGGTTTTTACAATGGTATCAAGTTTCACCGAGTAATCCCAGGATTTGTGGCTCAAGTTGGATGTCCTAAAGGTGATGGTACCGGAGGTCCAGGTTGGACCATACCGTGTGAGACATCAGCTCCTGGTCAGTTTCATGATAGAGGAATTTTAAGTATGGCTCACGCTGGGAAAGATACTGGTGGAAGTCAGTTTTTCATTTGTCAGAGTCGTAGAGCTGTTGCACATCTTGATGGAAAGCATACGTGTTTCGGTAAAGTTGTTCAAGGTTTAGAAATTATTGATCAACTTAGAATTGGTGACCAGATTTTAGAAGTTAAATTCTAAAAACAAAGTTCAGGGTAGTAATACTTAAAATACCCGTGTCTCCAAGAATTCATCAAAAATTTATTAACCCATTCTGGCAAGTTCTCAGGATTATAAAAACTTGTATTACCAGTTTGTAAATCAATTTCAAAAAAATCACAATTTAAAAATTGTGCGAAATCTTCTAATTTACTGGTGATTTGTGATAAGTCAAAGATAATATTTTCATTCTCAACATACAACATTTGACCATCATGTTCAATTTCAAAAATAAGAGTGACGCCCCAAACTATCCAGGATCTTATAATGTTATCTGAAACAAAAGAGGTGTCTAAATTGGATAATCCTACAAAAGAATCAAGACGATACTTTGAAATCTTTTCACTATCCAATAATATTGATTCTGGAATTTTATTTTGAATTAAACTTGTATCAATATTTTGCTTCCATAACTTTAAAGGTGAGTAAATAAAATGATTATTAATTTTTTTAGATAAAAAGTGTCTTATCTCACCTTTTCTTTTTATGAGTGTTCCCTCTAATCTTAGATCTTTTGAATCAACTGTTTTTGAAAAGATATATGTCTCTAAAATTTCGTCTGATATAATTTCAAAAAAATTACCAGTACAAAATTGTAATATGTCTTCGACTATCTGTTGAGTTGGAATACCGAATGAACAAATAAAAACTAAATCTCCATCTTTGATTTCTAAGTGATTTTGAACTACTATCTCTTTATCGCAGTGAAGATTTTTATATAATTCTTTAATCTCTTTTGGGTCTAAAGAATTGTATATAACAAACCGGTTATGTGGTTTTGTATGATATATTATGTTTACAAAATCATTATGGTTCATCTAATACTTTTTCTATTAAGAGTTCCCTTAGAAGTTGTTTATATTTTTTTATATCGACTCTTATTGATATACTTGGTATTACCTGTGAGTCATACGAACAGCCAAAAACTCTACCTTTATCATACCACATAAACCCAAATCCGTTTCTTTCAAACGCATCAAATAGTTCGTTTTGAGCCTCTAAATAGCAATGAGCTAAACTCTCACCAGTAGTATCAAACGGAACGTGTTCTTGATTTCCAATCCATGAGAAGAGATTTTCACCTTTGTGAAAAATAAGACACTCTAAAAATATTTTCTTCTTATCACCACGCATAACAAAATGAACCGAAATTAGTCTTGATTAATTCAGTTTGTAACATTTGTTCAAACTCTTCTTCTGAACTTGGCACTTTAAAAGTAGTTGAATAGTTTTGATCTTCTAAAACACTTGCAATTCTTTTTTGGCGAATCGTGGATAAAAGTGATGTTAAAATAGAATTGTATCTTTGGGGATTTTCTGAATAATCTCTAAGTAGTGTGTCGTATAAATAAGACCAACCAATAGTTTCGTTTCTACTAGGTTCATAATCTATACACCACTGATCAAAAAGTGCTTCTAATATTTCAGACCCACCACCACTTACAAACGCATGATCTAATTTATGAATATGTTGATCCCAAATTTTAAATCTATATGATAATGGATCAGTTGAAGTCTGACAGTAAATTAGTAGTTCGCTTTGAGCTTTTCTTAGTTGTGAAGTAAGGTCTTTAACTTTTTCTAGTAGTTCCATATTAATTAATTCTTTGCATAAAAACCGAGGCTCGTCTTGTCACAATAAACAAGTCGTTAAAATCAGCGTTATTAATTTCACCATCTTGTAGGAAAGTTGGTTGTATTCTACCTTCCCAGTCACCACCTAAAGTCGTGAATTGATAAAGTGATAAGGTTCTCATATTACTAATAACTTGTTCAGATAAGAGATAGTTTCGTTCTTGTGAACCATTAATTGTATAGGTGTTATCACTTACAAAATTAAGAGTATCATTTGTATAGATAGTTTGTAAGTTTTGAATATATTTTGTTACTACCCAAGTTGTTCCAGTTAGTTTAGAAGTTTCAGTACCAATTTGTGAGTATAAAATACCACCATAAGAATAATTGGGTGGTACATCTAATATAATTGGTGGTTTGGTATTTCCTGCTCTAACGAAAGATAAAACTGAATAGAAGTTATAATTGTATTGGCCATCATTTCCATAACTTGTATAAACTTTTACATGTAATTCATCTGGTGTGCAGTACAACATTTCTACTGGTCTAGCAGAACCGTTTTCTAAACCAAAAACATTAAAAACACTACCAGAATTAAGATAATTATATTCGTATGTAGAATATCCATCGAGTATAAAGTCGCTACTTGCTGAAGCAAATCTCCAAGTAGTTTGACCTGCAGTTAACATATCAAACTGATTTTGGGAAGGTGAAAATATATCTAAATTGGAATTGGTTCTATTTGGACCAAAGTGGTCATAATAAATCTTTTGATTTTGATCTAAATTATCTACAAACACTCTAGCTGAGTGAAGTTCCCAAGTAATGCCAATTGGATTATAATTTCCTTGTGGTGTAGGTGGATCTTTTCTACAAGATAGAACTAAAATAGAGATAAAAATTAGTAGTAAGTTTTTCATTCTAAGATAACGATTTTATAGTGTGGAAAAATTGTGGTGTCTAAACAAGAAACTCTGAGATAGGAGTCGGTAAATATAATATCAATAAATGGTGGAACTACCGCCGTATCTTCGTAAGATGGAAATAAAATAATTTGTTGATAGTAAGGCTCATCATAACGATGTGGTTTATCTTGGCAAGTTTTAATAACGGGTATATCTTGAGATTTACAACCAAGTAAAACTAACAAGGTTAAAATTAACACTTTCACTTTTTGTCAAATATAGTATCTATTTTTTCACTTCTTATTTTAGATCTTCTAATACTTAAGAAGTAATCTGTGATATCTGAAAAACCTAAATTATCTAAAACTTTTCTTTGATGGTCGTGAAACTTATCAATTGCTTCAGGTTGAATTTCTATGGTTTGGCACATTTCACGATAGGCGTCATAATCGTCATAGATCTTGGTTATAATACTTCCCATGTTATTTAATTTCTGAAAGTTGAATTGAAGGAAAATATCTACAAATAATATCTTCTTCTTCGAAATATCTTAAAATAAGTAATAATCCACCTAAACAATTATCTCCAATAAAAAGATCGTATTCAGTTCCACGTCTTTTTAATTTTAAGATATGAAATATTCCAACTTCGGGCTCTAAAACTTCAACTATTTTGAATGTTTTATATCCAAACTTAACTTTTTTGGTTTTGAAATTGATAATTATCTCTTTTTCGAACTGGTTATATTTCAGAACTTCGTAATTATTACTTTCAATAGCATCTCCGAAGTTTGTCATTTGTGAATAACTGATTTTATACATCGTATCACACTTGACTATAAGTTTTTGACCCGTGAGATTGAGTGATAAAAGGGTGAGTAAAATAAGTAGAAGTTTCATATTAATTATATTCAAATATAAAAAAAGAGTTTATAGTAATTCATCTAAAGTCATGTCTCGTCTCCAAGATTTAGCCAACGTGATTGTTTCATCGCCAGGTCTTGTAGTTAGAACTTGTAGCATGTGATCTTGATTTAAGGATTTTTCGTAACAGATAATTTGATCGAACTCGTAAATGTAGGTGTATTCATAATCAAACTCCCTTTTGTATTTAGAGTGGTGATTGAAAAAGTCCCACCAATTATTTTTAACTTTTTCAGCTTCTTTTTGTGTAGTGTAGATACCTACCACTGAGGTTTCATGAGTGTCATAATTTTTGAAATGCACTTCAACGATCCAGACCGAGTTAATTTTCGCCATATTTTACAAATGTATAAAAATTTTATTAAAAACAAAAATATATTTCTGTTCTATATTAATATATAAAAAAAATATAAACAATTTATGAAAAAAATCAAATTAATTATTTTAACATTATTGTCATTTCTAACCTTCACGAGTTTTTCTCAAGGTACAGTAGTTTCAGTAAGTGTTATCAATCAAACTTTTTGTCAATACCAACTCGCAGGTCAGTTTTGGGATTTACAAGATTCCACATTATCGGGTGAATTACTATTCACTCAAGATTCCAACACTGGTGTTTTTTCAGCTCCAGTTGAATCAAATAATTTTTATTTCACCGTTTGCGCTTATTACGTAACACCTTGTGAGTTTGAACCAGTGTGTATTCAACAAACTTGTATCTTATCTGATACTGGATTCGGTTCAGTCTCAGTAACAATTTTACTTGCCGGTAACAACGATTATGACGGTGATGGTTATACTTCTGATGTTGATTGTGATGATAACAATCCACTAGTCAATCCTGGTATGATTGAAATCTGTGATGATTTAGATAACAATTGTGATGGTATATTTTTAAGTAACACTTTACAACTCAATACTCAAGTTGAAGTTTACTCAGACACTCTCAATCCGGGTATAGTCTATATTGTATTTACATCACCCGACACCACCTCAAGTGTAACTTGGAATGTTAATTCTGGTCAAATTGAGTTTGCTGAAGTGTATCCACAATTCACCTTGACTGGTGCTGGTCAATACGATATTTGTGTATCTCTAAATAATACAGATTGTTTTTATGATACGTGCGTTACAATTACAGTTGATACATTAGGTAATTGGTCATCTGGTTTTGTAGTTCCACAAGTAGAAGTAATTGTAGTTCCAGAACTTCCTCTTTCTATTAATTCCCTAAGTTTAGAAACAAAGTTATTTCCAAATCCAGTGGTTAACGAATTGAACATTATATCTAACAAAAATCTTAACAGAGTTGAAGTTTATAACGTGTCAGGTATTAAAGTTGCCTTTGCTAATTTTAATAAAACTACTAAATTGGATCTATCAGGATTATCTTCCGGTATCTATTATGTCAAAATTTTTGATAATTTTAACAATCACCGGAATTATACTATTATCAAGTAAATCCAGCGAATAAAATTTTAATTTTTTTAACAATTCAACCAAAACCCTTATTGGGCATATAATATATAAAAATAAAAAAAACTTATGAAACTATTTAAAAACCTAACTTTATGTTTTAGTTTATTATTTTCTGGTTTTGCAGCATCAGCTCAATCTATTTGGGGTGGTTCGGTTGTTAATTTTGTTCAAGGAACGACTAATTTAACAAACCCAGTTGTAGAAGAAAGAAGTAACCCTGAATTAGCTTTAGGATCTACTGTTCAATCAGATGACATGAACTTTGTATCTTTAGGGTTCAGAGGTCAAATCACAATTGAAATGTCACAACCTATTCATAATGGAGAAGGCCCTGACTTGAAAATTTGGGAGACAACTTTTGAACCTACAAGTTGTAATCTGTATCCTGAAAGAGCCTATATTTTTGCTTCACAAGATGGTTGTAATTTTATATCATTAGGTCTTGTGTGTCAAGATGCTCAACTTGATTTAGGTCCACTCAACTGGGCTAAATACATCAGAATTATTGACCAATCACCAGTAAATGGATTCAGAAGATATGGTGAAGTAGATGCTTATGATGTAGATGCTGTTGAAGGTTTTTATTTAGAAACTGAAATGGCACCAACTTCATTACAATCAGGATTTGCAACTTCAGTTGTAGAATACACACCAGGTCTTCGTAAAAATGGAACTCCTATCACCGTTGCTAGAACAAATCCAGAAATGGCACTTGGTATTCCACAAGGAACTGATGTTACTAACTTCGTATCTTTAGGATTTGGCGGCTCGTTAGTATTAGGATTTGATTTTGTAAAATTTAATCAACCTGGTTGGGATTTACAGTTTATTGAGACAAGTTTTGGAAATCCTTCTTGTCAGAATTATCCTGAAAAAGCTTTTATAGAAGTATCAAAAGATTTAATCAACTGGAGTTTTGTTGAAGTCATTTGTTTGGATTCTTATGTTGATGTTCAATCTGTAGATTGGTTTCAATACATTCGTATAACTGATCGTTCAGCAGCTTCTCAATTCTCAGCATCGGCTGATGGTTATGATGTAGATGGAGTATTAACAATTCAAGATTGTCAAACATCTTTATCAAGAAGAGTTGATTATGATGATGTTTTGACACCTGATGATGATGTTGAAGATGTATTATTTCCAAATCCATTTGATCACACAATCAATTTAAATACTTCAGAAGAAGTCGAAGTTTCTATTATGGATTACTCTGGTAGAAGATTACAAACTTTGAAAGTGTCTGAAAAGTTTGAAGTTGATTTAAAACCTGGTTATTATTATTTTGAAGTACGTCAGAAAAATGGCACTACTTCAATGCACAAATTAGTTAAACGATAAGATTGACCTAAAACAAAAAACCCTCTGAATTATCAGAGGGTTTTTTTTATTTCATCATTTTTTTAACTTGTTTCCAAACTTCGGATTTATATTCTTTTTCACAAGACCTTGCTTCAACTTCAAACGGATTATTTCTGTAACCGTATTTAGCATCTGAAATATGGTAATCTGTTTTTATTTTAAGTTGTCTTGAGTGTGTCCATTCGTGTATAAAGACTTTTACATATTCTTCTACAGTGTCTAACTGACCTCTATAAATTACAATGGTATTTTCTTGTATATCATAATAACCCATGTAATAGCAGCTTTCACGTTTAGTTGTTCTAATTTTAGGTTTCGAAGTACCCATTCGCTCAGTACATGCAATAGTGAGTGCTTTGTTTAATCTTAGTAGTTGTGATCTTGATATCGAGTTGATGTCTGTCTTTAGTGTCATAGTACAAATATACAAAAAAGAAACTAGATTACAAATATATAGATTATGAGGTTCATTAGACCATTTAACGCTTTGAATGAAAATATAGAAATAAATTTTTTAGAAGATTTTGTATCAACTTTTACAGATCTTGTAGATGATGGATATCAGATAGAGTTTCGTAATCCTTATGGATCTAATTGTAAATTACAAGATTATTTAGAAAAAAACGTGACTTGGCAGAGATTTTCAAGTTCTATTTCATCAGCTAACATAAAACAAATTATGGTTTTTGTTAAAACAATGTCTAAAGATTATTATGGTTACGTTAAATTACTTGATGATATGAGTCCAGTAATTGTATCATTAGATGATCTTAGTTGGGACTTTATTCGTTTTGTTCATACTATTACAGATATGGAATTTACTGGAGCACAATATACTTTTCAAAATGAAAAAAAATCTACCAGACCTAAATCTATTTCTGATAGTGAAATACAAAAATTTATTAACAATAAAGGATTTGCAGTTGGATCAATAGATAGATTAGAAGATCCAGATTGGGATGGTGAGGTTATTGAAGTCGAAATTGGTTCTCAGGCGTATGATGGTTTAATACCGAGTAATATAGATGATATTTTACACGGTATTTCAACATCACTTGGATTTGAAAGTTATTCAATTCAGAAGCAAACAAATTATACCGTTTGGGTTATATTTTATCTATGACAGCAGTAGAGATTTTTGGATATGTATCAATGTTAGTTGTTTTAGCTTCTATGTTAATGACCGATGTTAAACGACTTAGAATAGTTAATTCTATAGCTTGTGGTATGTTTTTAGTATATGGTCTTGTGTTAGGAGCGTATCCGATAGTAGTAATGAATACACTTTGTATTTTAATTAACACTTACAAGTTACTCACCTTGAAATCCACGAAATAATTGTTTAATCTTTTCTTCTCTGACCCAAGAAGTTTTTAACTTTTCAAGACTCGAGTTCCATCCATTTTTTAAATCTTCCACTTCGAAATCATCATGATCTGCCGCCAAGTAGGATCTCAGTAAGAACACTTCATCGTAATTATCACAATCTAAAATTGTAGAGCCGACATGAGGCATTACAAAGATTATTGGTATTCTAAACTTTTTGTATAGTTGTTTATAAAGATCTTCAATCAAGTAAGCACCTCTTTGGTACTTAGTCCATTGAATGATTATATGAGTTACTCGGAATTTATTTTCTTCTATTATGTTTTCAATTTCATCGTGGCTTTCAAAGACGTGATTAAATCTACCGTCTTTCACTCGTTCGTTTTTTAAGTATAGAAAGTTGTGATTATCTAAATCTAAAAAATCTACCACACGATAAAAACTCCAAATTGCACGATTTCCGTGTAAAAATACTAAGTTTTTATTTTTGAAATTTAACATTGTGTAAATATATCAAAAAATTATCTGATAACAAATTTCAAGTTTCCTTCTTCAACCTCTCTACCAGCTCGTGGTCTTTGAGGCATTTTATTAAGAACATCAAAAAATGGATTCTTACCAGGCGTTATTGAAAAGTAATTTTTTCTGATCTCACGTAAACTCTCTGTCCCTATTCGAAATGTTAATTTAAAATCTTTCAAGTGTTGTGCTAAATCTGCTGCTGTTTCAAAAGTAGCTTTATGTAAAAAAATCTCTTTTTGTGGTTGTTTTTTTATGACATATCCAATTAAATCACTTGTGATTTGACTAAGTTGTAAATCATCTGGATCAATCGGTAATTTTAAAAATTCTACGAACCGAACCTTTGTGGATCCTTTGATTTTCGATTCAAATTTATTATCCACTGGTCTACCGAGTGCCGCATTCAACACACACATCACTTCGATAAAATCATTTGATTGTGTTGGTTCTTCTTTATAAATAGTATTTAATCTTTCAGAAAGTAATTTAGCGGATTCTAATTTTTGAGGATTCAACATCGGAAGTGATTTATAAGCGATGTATTTACTTTTAAATATTCCATCTGTTGTATAGATGTTAGTCATGGTAATCTGCTTTAGAGTATCATCACTCCAAATTGGAATAACAGAAATGAGAATTTCATTTGATAATGAACAGAAGTTTAATCTATTCGTGTCAACAAAAATACGACTTATATCTCTTAAATCGAGTATCTTTTTAAGAACCGTTGGAATTAATTCAAACGGTTTGAAATCATTTAAAGTAATATATGGTTTATCTGCAAAATACCTTTTGAATAAATCAGATAAGATCTGACTTTTTTTATAATGTGATACTGCACCAATCGAAATCATCTTTTTAATAATTTCTGGTATTTGATCTTTAGTGCAATTATCTTTAATTTCTTGTAACCTTTCAATAGAAGTCCTATTATTAATTTCAGATGGTGTGATCGGTTTAATTACTACTTTATCTTCTTCACCAACTAATTCTGTGAACTTGATATCATTTTGGTCTAATAATCCACCTAAGTATTCTTTACAAGATGCATCTAACATATCATGACAAGCGTATAGTGTTAGGTTTTTACTCAAAGTAAAACCAATTTTGAATTTAGTTTCAAATTCTTCCTTCGAATAATCAAATAATATAAATTGTAATCTATTTTTCGTATATGAATTATACATAGTTTGACCTAAAATACACCAAGAAGTATCACTTCCGAGTTTTTTGATATCTTCAAAAGATTTAATCTCAACTATAAGTAAGTCATCTTTTTCTAGTGCAATTCTACTTTTAGAACTTCCAACATATTTTTTAACTTCTTCTCTTTGATTAAATCGTTCTTTTGAAAATATTGTTAAAGCAGATCTTAAATCTTCAGAAGTTTTATATCTTGAAATCTTTGTAATAAACGCTGTTATATCAGCTTGTTTAGATACTTTCAGTAGTAAGTTAAATCCATCTTTTCTTGAGGATAATTGCCTTGCAAGAGTTTTTTGTTCTGATGGAAACTGATTAATTAAATTTCTAACTGAGGAGTCATTTTTAATTTCTTGTATTCTATCTAAGGCCTTTTCGTATTTCAGTTGTGATATATCAAGTGTCTGACCTTTTGATTTTAATTCTGTTAATTGAGTGTAAAGTTCTTCTAAGGCTTCAAATGGAATATTTTCGTTCATAAGGTATTCAGTAAATTTACCAATATATCCTAAATTCTTTTTCAGAAGGTCTTTGAGTTTATCAAACGCTTCCATTTTTTTCGCAATTATGGATCTAGCTTGATTTAAATTTTCAAATGTTTTAATATATTTCATGAAGAACTTTTAAGAGTTTCTTGTATATATTAATTTAATTTCGTAGATTTGAATTAGGGTGTTGGTATAATACTCGATAGTCAATTGTGATAAGCACTACACGTCTCGAAGGATAAAATCATAGACCTTAATTGTGTAACATCATGATATTAATACTATAAAATCTGGTGGCCTCTAATTTTTAGTTATTAATGTGTTTTCTATAACTACCGCGTCTAATTCTGTATTATCTAATACGTAGAGTGCATCTTCGATTGTTGTTAGAATTGGATTTCCTCTTATATTGAAAGAAGTGTTCAAGAGTACTGATGTATTGGATACTTCACTAAATTTTGTTAATAGGTCGTAGAAGAATTTGTGTGACTTTTCTGTCACACATTGTAATCTTGCAGTTCCATCTACGTGCGTAATGGATGGTAATGTTTTTTTATATTCTTCTTTGACTTTTGGTGCATAACTCATGAATTCGAAATTGTCGAAATTTTTGCTTTCGAAATATTTGTTTGCATCTTCTAATTTACAGAAAGGTGCAAACGGTCTATACCACTCTCTGAACTTTACCTTTGAATTTAAAATATCTTTCATGTTTTCGTGTGAGGGATCGCAGATTATACTTCTGTTTCCAAGTGCTCTTGGTCCTACTTCTGAGTCACCTCGTATTATACCAATTATCTTACCTTCTTTTAAAAGTTTTGATAGTTTCTCAAAGGTCACAATTTCGTGATTTCTACCTTGTAAATAATTATCTAAGTTATCTAAATCAAGAATCGGTAATCCTTTATAAGTAATGTCAATTCTGTTTTTGGGTTTTTCTAATATAAATGCCGCTCCTAAAGACAGTCCACAATCATTGGGATTTGGTGGTATGAATAAATTTACATTATACATATTTTTGATTTTCTGGTTTAGTAAAACGTTCAAGGCACCTCCACCAGTAATACAGACATTTTGTGGTGAGTATTGTTTCAACAGTCTTTGAAAGATGTTAATGAATGCAACTTCGTAGGACAATTGTATAGTAGCAGCGAAGTTGTATCCTTGTTGTGAACTGAAAATATGGTTTTGTAGTAGTGTTCTCCATGGATGATGTGCATTTTTGAAAATTCCACCCATTGAATCTGAAAATTCTTGATAGTTTCGGTCATTATAGAGTTTTACAAAATGACTTACTTTTGTTATATCTGGTGTCCCATAAGCAGAAAGTCCCATTAATTTACCAGGTAATGATAATACGTGTGAAGAACCTTTCGTGACTTCTTCAACCGAAGATGATAATACTAAGTAACCTCCGCCAAAATCTGATTCAATTTTTTCTAAATGGTGAATTCCTTCGGAATCTCCTCTATAGACATTAAAGAATCCATCATTACCGCCACCATCATAAGATATAATCAACGCCTCATTAAAATTACTTTGATAAAATGTTGAACTCGCGTGCATAAGATGATGGTCCCCACAAACAGTAAATTGTTTTGAATTAAAGACTTGTCTTAAAATGTTCTCATGTAATCTACCATCAATTGATGTAGAGACAATATCAAAATCGTTTTCAAATCCCCAGAATTTCTGAGCTATTTCAACACATTGTTTTAGTATGTCAACTTTTTCTTGATCACCTACGTATCTTGAAAAAATCCAATCATCTACTTGCATTCTAAAGTATCTTTCCTTTAGTAATCTCTCAACTTCGATTAGATGATATTTGTTTTTCTCAGTATCGCAGAAAGTTATGTTGGTGTCATGGCCAGCATAAATATTAACCATTTTCATACAAAGTATATTACAAAATATTATTTAGTTTATGTTCTCTAACTAAATCAACAATTGAACTTTTTTCAACGACACACCTTGAACCCATTATTGATCTTCCACCATAAATCGTGTAATTGACTAAGTAAGTATCCTGTTTCTCAAGTATTGTTGTAATTGAGAATAATGTCTTATTATCCACGAAGCTTTGCATCTGGGTTGTTTCAATATACTTTTT
>Ga0172362_10000735_pt1 | contig 27549 bp, 24 predicted proteins | sample LakKivs1_kivu2a2_FD_114534 | JGI IMG/M metagenome (GOLD analysis project Ga0172362, IMG submission 114534) | Sediment microbial communities from Lake Kivu, Rwanda - Sediment s1_kivu2a2 | ecosystem: Environmental > Aquatic > Freshwater > Lake > Sediment | place: Rwanda: Western Province, Lake... | reverse complement strand
TTCATATATTTTGGGCCTCCAAATTTTAAAGCTATAGCCCGCTTCCAATTTTTCCGCAGAAGGCATCGCTTCCGGTTTCCCATAATAAAAAATATATTTTTGATTTTCCATTATTATTTTTTCGGTTCAGACAAAATAAAAATAACCTGCCAGGCCCACCATTTAACAAAAGGCAGACGGAGCGCAATCGAATCTATTTTTTCCAAAAAGCTCAAAGCCAAATTGAAAACTTTTGGCCAGCGCCGCAAAGGCACCGCCGTCAGGCTTAAAAAATGAAAATAGTTTTTGTCGATTTTCCCGAAATATTTCCCGGCTGCGGCAAAATCCTTTTTGCTCAAAATATGCTCCGCCTCCCAGCCGCTTCTCAAATAAGGAGTCATTTTCCTGTACAGCTGAAAAACCGGATTGTAAGCCAAAGGTTCGTTGCAGATAACGGTTCCTCCGGGCTTCAATATCCTCGCCAATTCGCGGAAAGCGTTTTCCGTGTCCATATGGTGAAGCACGCCCGTGCAGATAACGCCGTCAAAATAGTTGTCGGGAAAAGTTGTCTTTTCCGCGTCCATAACCAAAAAAGATGCTCTGGCTCCAACGCCTTCTTTCTCCGCCAGTTCGCGGCAAGCTCGGATTCTAATGTCGGCAATATCAATCCCCACGACTTCCGCTCCTTTTTTCGCCAAGAAAACCGCGATTCCCCCGTCTCCGCAGCCGTAATCAAGAATCTTTTTTCCGGCATAATTCTCTAAAAAATAGCTATTCAGAAAATCAACGCTTTTCCGCGTAATGGAATAAAATTTCCGATTAGCATTGAGGCGCTTGAATTCGGCACTGTCTTCTGCCAGCTTTCCGCTTCTGATTTTATTTTGAAGGTCTATTTCTTCTTGTTTTCTGTCTTCCATATTTGCAATTTAAAATATTACTTTTATTAGTCCCCACAATGAACCCAAACCATATCCTACATGACGACTCCCATAAACTATCGGCATAACCAAAAAATATCTTATGTCTTTTTCTTGCAAAGCGATCTTGGCGGAAAAACATAAGGAAGCGGGAATATAAAACCAAAGGCTTACAGGCAAAGTAAGAATAAGCATTAACGGAATATAATGTCTTAACTTCAGGGTTTGGTCGGTGAATTTTAAAGGAAGAGTCGCCCAAACGCCGTCTTCCAAATTGTGAACAAAGAAATCCCTGATGGTGGACGAAGGATAATAGTATGCGACGATGTCTGGCGCCAAGAGTATTTTCCCACCGGCCTTTTTAAGCCGCAGATTAAATTCAATGTCATGACTTCCCTCCAAATTTTCATTAAAAAGCCCGATTTTTTCAAAAACTTCCTTCCTGTAGCAACCCCCAAAAACAGTATCAACCCAGGTCGGCTTTTCAAGTCCCATCCTGAAATGAGCGCCGCCTGCTCCAAAAAAACTGGAAAGGCAAATTGCAATTCCATTGGCCACAACTGTCTTGTGCAAAGGCATTGTTTTTAAAATGCCTCCGACATTGTCGGCCTTGTAATCCTGCAGATATTTTACGCACTTTGAAATATAATCTTTTTCATAAGCGGCATGGGCTCCGCCAATCATAATCACATCCCCTTTTGCCCTTTTGACTCCCTCGTTAAAAGCGTGATGAGTATGCTTCCTTGGGTTGTCGAAAATTTTGATGGATGAATATCTGGCAATATATCCTTTTACAATATCCCTGGTTTTATCTTCACTCATGCCATCCATTACTAAAATCTCCAAACTTTCTTTTGGATAATCATTGCCAGTTAAAGAATCTAAGCACTTTCCGATATATTTCTGCTCATTCCTGCAGGCGATAATAAATGAAACTAACGGCAAATTATTTTGCATGTAAATTATTAAGGACGTCAGCAAACTTTCTGGCGACCTCCTTGTTGCTATATTTTTCAATTTCTCTATCGTCTCCTTTATATTCCACTTTGCCATTGCGTTGATACTCCAAATAAAAATTCCTTAACAAATTTTCGGCGCCGGCAATGTCTCCGCTAAAAACCCCGGCTTTAGTTTCTTGCAATAATTTGCGAACAACATTATTCTCCGATCCTCCGACAGACAAAATTGGTCTCTTTGCCGCCAGATATTCAAATATTTTCCCCGAATAAACTCCTTTTTCTTTTTCGTCTTCCCAGTCCAAAAAAAGCAGAACCTGAGATTCTCTTTGCCTATTGAGAGAATCTTCCAGAGAAATCATCCCGCACTGCCTTACAACGTCAGAAAGATTATATTTTTTGATTTCTTCATCTATCTTTTTTTGCTTGGAACTATAAAATCTGACTTCTATTTTTTTTCTATCTATCTTTCCCTCTCGCAGTAGATTGCTTAAAGCGGCAAAAAACTTCAACGGATCCCGCTTGCCTGGATAAAAATTACCGGTGTAGGTTATAGTGAACTTATCTGTAACACTATTTTTGTTTTGACTGACTATATCCGGATCGAATCCATGGACAATGGTAAAAACGATTTTCCCGTTATGCAACTTTTTAAGATTGTCTGCCATCGGTAAAGAAATTGTGGTCATAACGTCCGCGTCTTTCAAGGTTTTTTTCTCCAGACTTCTGTCAATTATCTTCCGCGCAAAGCCGTAAGGATAATCGCAGTTTTGCGACCAAAGTTCCGGAAAATCGGCGACCCAAGGCACTGCATATTTTTCTTTTGTTTTTTGAGCAATAATGTGGCTAGTCATCGGCCAAACGCTAATTATGGCGCTTATTTTTTCTTTGGCGAAAAGATTATCTATAGAATTTATGGCAAACGGCTTCCAGTACCTGTCTTCGTCTGGATAGGCAGCAATCATTCTGACGTATCCAAAAATAGTTCCGAGTATCTTTTTAAATAAAGGCGCTGTTTCCTTTCCGATTTTTATCATTTGGGAACCTAGGTCTGCTTTTGTTTTCAATCCAAACATATTACGATAATCAGTTTCCACGCATCTGACTTTGAAATCCGGACGACCCGAAAGCGGAGCTGTCAAAATAATCGGCTCCCATCCGAATTCCCTGAGATATTTTGCCAGCCCAATCACCCTTATGCTTCCTCTTCGGTATGGCCAAAAATGTCCGATGATTAAAACCTTTTTCATCTAAATTTGCCTTGTTAAAAATAAATTTACGTGGTCCGCCTCTTTTTTGCGGAATCTCATAATCTCGTCAATGCTGTTTATGCGAACCATTTCTCCTTCCGGCGCGCTGTTGTCGCCGGGAATAACAAAAACAGAAAAATGGTAGTCATTTAATATGCGAGAAATAAATTCTTTCGGAGAATCACCCATTTTTTCAAGCAAAATAGGAAAAAAATCAACAATCATTTTTAATCTATTATTGGTCTTTAATATTTTATCCATTCCTTTCAAAGCCAATGCTTCCGCGCCCTGGACATCTAGCTTGATCAAATCAATTGAATTTTCTTTGCCTTGGAAAAAATCGTCTAAGGTCGTTGCTTCAATGTCAATTGATTTTTTTTCCGAATGCCGGCCGCGCCTGTAAGCTTCAATGCCGCTGTATTGATTAATAGTGTGATGTCCGGCGTCGTAAGAACACACAAACAGCGGGATTTTGCCTTTTTTATCGGACACGGCCCTTTGGACTGCGACAACGTTTTTGTAATTGTTAATTTCCACATTTTTTTTAAGATAGCCGAAGTTTTTTGGTTCCGGTTCAAAGGAATAAACTGTTCCGGCTTGGCCAACCAGTTTTGCCGCCAATAAAGTGAAATAACCGATATTTGAGCCCAGATCCACCACCACGTTTCCGTTTTTTACAATCTTCTTAAATAAGTTTGTGGTTGCTTTTTCATGGATGCGCTCAAACCCGTATGATTGGAAAATTCCTTTTATCAAAGGATCCCTGCTGTTGACGTCAAGATACATTTTACTGCCTTGGATTTCTATAACATTGCCGTAAGGCCAAAATTTAAACAACCAGGAATAAAGCTCCCGTTTAAAAGGAATTACTTTGTGCAAGCCGCTGTCTCGGAAAAAACCAGCTGCGGCTCTTAAAATTTTAAATATAGTTTTTTTCATTTTTATTTTTCTATTATCTTGGGGCAAAGATTTCTTTCCTGGTTTTTGACATACTTTTTAATCAGCAACCCGGCAAGCTCATACATTCCAAAAAATATTCCTGTATAGAACAAAGTTCCCATTAAATCGTTTTTCAGAAAAGGCAAAGCCATCACATAACATTGAATCAGCCCCGCTAGATTGCTGGGATACCAAGGAGTAAAAACCCAGACGGCAAAATTGGTAATTGCGAAAAAAAGAAACGCTGAAGCTAGAGATCCAGCCCAAGCTGCATGATATTTTTTGAATCTTTTTAGCCAAAACCCCAGGAATACCGTTAAGACAAAGCTGCCATAAACGGCCATCATTAATTTAATTTCGTAAGAACCGATAAAAAAATCGGAAATCGCCATTGCTAAAATCGGCATTGCGATAGCCATTCTTCTGGATAGATAAACTCCGCCGAAAAGCGCGATAGCTCCAATAGGAGTGAAGTTAGGAAGATGAGGCAGAAACCGAAAGGCGACTCCTGTCGCGATAAGAGCTAACGCCACAAATAATTCTAAAATTTTTGCTTTTTTTGATTTGTTTTTCATAGTTTACATTGACGGCTTTTCAAATTTAAATTCTACCTTGTCGCCTGCTTTTATTACGTTTTTATCAGAAGCCACCATCGGCAACTCTCCATTGACATAATACATCCAATATAGTCCGTTTTGGCCGTTTTCTTTATCTCCGATCGCCTCAATAAAAATCCCAAAATCATATTGTTTTGTTTTCAAGTTCAGACCCAATTCTTCAGCTTTATTCTTCAGGACGTCAAAAGCAGTCATTCCTTCCTTAAAATCAATCTGGAAGTTATTTATTTTTTCGCCGTTATCAATCACTAAGTTTACTTTCTCTTTCACTTGAGGCTGCAAAACCACGGGCGGCTCCGAACCGCTTACGCCTTTTGTCATCAGCATTTTCCAACCCAACAATCCGTCAGCAACCAAAATAATAACCACTATTGCCGCTAAATAAATTTTTTGGTTTTTCATATTTTTCTGAAGAAATCTCTTATGCTTTCAGCGACATAATCCATTTCTTCTTTTGTTAATGCGGGGTAAATCGGCAGACTTAGAGCTTCCTCCGATAGTTTTTCTGTCATAGGAAGTTCTCTCCCCCGATACCCGAATTTATTTTTGTAAAATCTCGTTAAATGCACGGGATGAAAATAGACCTTTGTCATTATTCCTTTTCCCGCCAAATACTTCATTAAATTATCTCTAACCTCTCTCCCCTTTTTCACCCTTATTGTGTAAAGCTGGTGAACATGGGAATAATTTTCGGGATATTCTGGAACAACAATCTCGCTTATTGACTTCAGCTTTCCGCCAAAATACGCGGCGTTGTTTTTTCTCATTTCAATGAGTTTATCTGCTTTTTCTATCTGAGATATTCCCAAAGCGGCAATCATATCCGGCATCCTGAAATTGTATCCCAACGAAATATGGTCCAAATACTCCGGCGTATTCACGTAGCGCGGATCTTCTTGTCTGCCGTGCGACCTCCAAAGTTTCATCTTTTCGTAAAGATCCCTTGAATCGGTTATAATCGCGCCGCCTTCTCCGGTTGTTATTACCTTATTCTGGCAGAAACTTAACATAGCAGAATCTCCAAAAGCGCCTACCTTCTTGTCTCCGATTTTCGCCCCAAACGATTCCGCTGCATCTTCAATAAGCAACAGGTGATTCTCATCAGCTATCTTTCTTAACTCTTCAATTGAACAAGGACAGCCGCCGTAATGAATCGGAATAATAGCTTTAGTCCTTGCGGTTATTTTCTTTTTTACATCTTCGGGATCCAAGCCGAAAGTTTTTTCTTCAATATCGACGAAAACTGGCTTTGCTCCGACAAATAAAGCGGCATTAGCAGTGGCAATAAAAGTAAAAGAAGGGACAATAACCTCGTCTCCCGGCCCTATGCCATGCGCCAATAGAGCGGCGTGAAGCGCGGATGTCCCCGAGTTGAAAACAACGCAGAATTTCTTGCCCATATACTGCGCTATTTTTTCTTCAAATCTGTCTATAGTTTGGCCACCCGCCCAAAACAGCCCCGTCCTTATAACATCGCTGACATTTTTAACGTCCTGCTCGTCCCAAAAAATTTTAAATAATGGAATTTTCATATTTTTATCGCTAGAATTATCATCATCTTTCTTTTGTCTGAAAGTAATTCTTTTTTGGTATTTCGCCACCAACCTTTTCTGCTCTTGCTTTAATTGCTCGTTGCTTATGGTTTTTGTGCCAACCCAGTCGTTATTATATTCGTCAAAGGCGGACCAGTCCCAATCTTTCATTTTTTCATAATCAAAATATTCGTTTCCAGGATACGGCGCAAGCAAGGTAAATCCGACTATTTCCGGCTGTAGCTCGTCGCACAATTTTTCTGTCATTTTAATATCCTCCATAGTTTCGTTTGGCATTCCCAACAAAAAGTAAGCTCTGGTTTTAATTCCGTACTTTTTGGTAAGCCGAAAAACCTCTTTAATTCTTTCTATGGTGGTATTTTTGTGCATATCTGCCAGTATTTTCGGAGATCCGCTTTCCACCCCGTACCACAGTTCTTGGCATCCGCTTTCAGCTAGATATTTCAGCAATTCCTCGTCAATTGTATTTATATGCGCGTTGGCGCCATAAGGCGTTTTTACGCCCCTCTCCATTTTCAGTTTGCAAAAGTTAATCGCTCTTTGTTTGTTGATGGTGAAAGTATCGTCGGCGAATTTGATAAAATTAATTTTCCAATCTCTGGCCAAACTTTCAAATTCTTCCAAGATATTTTCCGGCGATCTCAATCTGGGCATTCTATCCCAAATGCAATGGCTGGAGCAAAAACTGCATTTAAAGGGGCATCCGCGGCTGCTTAAAATCGCGGCTATCCTTACGCTGTTGTCTTTATAGGCGGTTTCAATATTCCTTTCGTTTTTTATCAGCTTTCTGTCGGGAAAAGGTATGGCGTCCAAATCTTTTATATAGTCAAAATGCAAAATCTGTTTTTTCATTTTGATACCGTTGGCAACATTTTCAACCACCTTTAATACTGCCTGTTCGCCTTCACCCTGCACGACGATATCAACACAATCTTCTTTTATAACTTCTTGCGGAAGAATGGACGGATGAGCCCCGCCAAAAACTATCAGATTATTTTCTGTCTTTAACTTTTTTGCAAGCGTCAGTCCGTGCTTGAATTGCGGGCTAGTGCAAGTAAAAAAGATAATCTTCGCGTCTTTGGCGTTGTTTAATATCTCTTCATCGGAATCATAAAACGCGGAATAAAAAGACATATCCAGTTCGTTTGCCCTGGAATAGTATTTTTTTAAATAAGCGGCGAGATAGCCAACTCCGATGGCCTCCCAAGTATGGCCTTTAAATCCCACATTAGGCTGAATAAAAACTATTTTCATAATTGTTTGTTATTAAAATTATTATAAATTTCCTCCATTTTTGCCATTTCCTTGTAATAATTATTTCTGCTTTCTATTACTTGCCTGCTTATTCTTCCGAACTTCTCCCGGCAACTTTTGTCTTTAAGAAGACAAACAATTTTTTCTGCCAAAACTTTGCTGTCTTTCATCGGGAATATAAACCCGTTTTCCCCATCCTGAATCCATTTTTTATTGTCGCCAAAATCAGTGACAACTGCAGGCAGCCCGCAAACCATTGCTTCGCTGGTGCTCATAGAAATTCCTCCGTCCGACAAGGAGGTAGAAACATAAACATCGGCGGTCCTTAAATATCTCGGCAATTCTTCCGCTGAAATCCAACCTGGAAATATAATACTTTGCGCGACCTCCAGCGATTTTGACATATTTTTGATTCTTTCTTCCTGCGAACCCTTGCCCGCGACTATAAACTTGGCTTCAGGAACTTCTCGTAGTACCAAGGGAATAGCTTTGATGAGCGTTTCAATATTATAAACTGGCTCAAAAGATCTCAAGCTGATAACCACCGGATGATTCGCCACTCCTAACTTTCGTTCCAAAAGTTCGTCTCTCTTCCCTGGACAAAACTTTTTTGCGTCAACTCCAAAATATATTAACTTAATTTTATTTGAATTAGCGCCCAAGTCTGTCATCGCTTTAACTGAATTTTCCCCGTCGCAAGTAATCAAATCGGCTGATTTTAAGGCGAATTTAACAAAATTCCTTGCCGCCATTGATTTTGGCGAGATCAATATGTCCGATCCGTAAGCAGTAAGCACAAAAGGATGAAAACCAGATAACGCTCCCAAAATCCCGTTTACTCCAACATAATGAGCATGCAAAAAATCCGGATTTATTTTTCTTATCAAGCGCCTGACAAACAGCCAATTGAAAATTACGTCCAGAGGTTTTGAATGAAAATCCTTTATCAAATAAATTTTAACATTTTCACTTCTAACTTCGTCAATATGTTTTGACGGCAAAGATATCCAGTGAATTTCGTGCCCCTGGCCCACAAAATATTTAATCCATTTTCTAGTGTGATTATCTTCAATGCTTGCCAAAAAACATAATTTTAATTTTCTTTCTTCTGCCATATTTTAATAGTTTCGGGTGATTATTTTTCTAACCAATCTTACAAAAAAATTATTCTTATCAAAAAACCAAGAATTATTAGGATAATCTTTGTATGTTTTAACTGGCTGATTCATTATTGCCTCAAACTCCAGTTCGGAAAATCCCAGTTTCTTGGTAACATACTCTTTATCCTCCCTCATTAGCGACTCCGTGATATAGGGCGAATTATGCATTTCTTTTAGAGCTTCTTCTCTGGTTATCTGTTTTGAACAGATAAGCGTGGACAAATGGGCTCTTCTTTTATCAATATTGAATTTCTGGGGAAGAATGTATCCCTGGAAAAATCTTGTGTATATTGATTCATAATGCTTGGCACCATAACTCCTCCACCCGAACTCCCTTTGCAGGATTTCCATTGCGTCTTTTTTAACATATGGGATATAATTTAACACCGGAATATATTTTATTTTTTTAATAAAAGTGCAGTTTGCCCAATCAAAAATAGAAAGATGCGGGAAACTTTTCAATTCTGATTTTCCGAATTTTTCGTTGATATATTTAATAATTTTCCAGTCTTTCGGGTCATACATCCAGGAAGTCGGCATTATGGCTTCGGTGGTGATATTGCCGCCGCTTATTATATATTTGATACCGTTTTCCATAGCCATTTTGTAAAGAATGGCGACTATCGCATGGTCGGTTGGTATTTCCGCATTGGCAATGGAAGCGTTTAAAAAAGATTTTTGCAAACTTTTGAATTCTTCCCAATCAAGAACATGAGTATATAAATCAATGTTTAACTTTTTTAAAACCTGCTCTATGTTTTTTACAGAAAGTTCAGAATCCCAGCCATTGTCTAAATGAACTGCCAACGGCCTTATCCCCATTTTCTTTAACAAATATAAAAGGAAGGTGCTGTCAGTGCCGCCGCTCACACCCAATACGCAATCATATTTTTTGTTCCTTCCGCTTTCTTTAATTTCCGCGACAACTTTGGCAAACCTAATTTTCCCCGCCTCGTCGCAATGAAGATCTCTCTTAACTCTTTCATCGTATTCTCGGCAATGGTTGCAAACACCTTTTTCATCAAAAGTTATTTTCGGGTCGGAGGTATCCATTATGCATTTTGTACAAATTCTATATTCTTTGCTCATATTTTTTCCAGCTCTTTAACATCGGGATAATTTATTAAAACAGCTCGATTGGGGCCAAAGAAAACAAACATACTTCCCGCCGATACTGCCGAAGCGCCGGCTTTGACAGCGCTTTTAAAATCTTCTGTCTTGCCCGCCCCGCCGCAGGCAATAACTGGAATACTTACAGCTTTCGCCACTTTCTCAACCAGCTCTGTGTCATAGCCGTTCATCAGCCCATCTCTGTCAATTGAACTAAGGAATATCTCTCCCGCTCCCATTTCTTCTGCTTGCTTTGCCCATTTCGCGGGATCAAGCTTTGTGTTCTTTTTGCCATTGTTGCTGAAAACTTCATAACCGCCCCTGCTGTTTTTTTTGGCGTCAATTGAAACCACAATGCTTTGGCTGCCAAACTGCTGGCTGGCTTCTTTTATAAATTCCGGGTTTTCAAGGGCATAGCTGTTTATCACAACTTTCTCCGCCCCCAGCCAAAGCACCTTTCTAATATCGGCTAATGTTCTTATTCCGCCGCCGTAGCTGAAAGGCATAAACGCTTCATTTGTTATTTTAGAAAGCAATTCAAACGACGGTCCTCTCTTCTCGGCAGTGGCGGCAATATCTAAAAAAATAATTTCATCAACTTCTTTTTCGTTGAAAATTTTGACGGCATTGATAGGGTCCCCGATATATCTGGCATTATCAAAACGCGCCGTTTTTACCAGCCCGAGATTTTTCAATAATAAACATGGAATAACTCTGGTCTTTAACATTTGTTTACAAAATTATCCAATAATTTCATTCCGTATTTATGGCTTTTTTCCGGATGAAACTGAACTCCGATAATATTATCTTTTCTTATAATTGAAGAAAAATCATAGCCATAACTCGTCTTCGCCAATTCATTTTCTTGATTATCGCAAATAAAATGGTAGGAATGGACAAAGTAAAATCTTGATTCTCTGAGCATATCTTCAAGCAAAGGATCATTTTTATTAGAGTTAATAGTATTCCACCCCATGTGGGGAATTATCAAACCGTTTTGAAATTTTTTTACCTTACCCTCAATCCATCCCAAGCCCCTTGAGCTTCCCTCTTCGCTTTTCTCCGCAAACAACTGCATACCCAAGCAAATTCCTAGAATAGGCGTTTTTTCTTTTAAGACCTTTTGCTCAAGAACTGGTATTAAACCCGCTTCGCTTAAATTTTTCATGCCAGTATCAAATGCGCCAACGCCGGGAAGAATAAGCTTTTCTGCGTTTTTAATCTCTTTGGGATCAGAAGAAACAATCGCCCTGGCTCCGACTTTCTTTAACATATTCAGAATTGATCCTATATTGCCCATTTTGTAATTAATAACGACTATCATAAAATTTACGATCTTTTGACAAATAAGTTAATGTGGTCTTCTTCTTTTTTGCGGAAACTCATAACCTCATCAATACTGTTCAATTTTTTTAATTGGACATTTGACGCGTTGTAATCGTCGGGTATGGCGAAGATCGAAAATTTGTAATCCTCCAAAATTTTTCTTATAAATTCCCGGGGAGAATCGCCCATCTTTTCAATCAGCAACGGAAAAAATTCAATGAACATTTTTATATTCGGGTTCGCTTTGATAATTCTGTCCATCCCTTTGAGCGCAAGCATTTCTGCCCCCTCAACGTCCATTTTTAGCGCATCAACGCGGGTTTTGTTCGCCAAAAAACTGTCAAGCGTAACAGTATCGATCTCAATTGATTTTTTTTCGGTATGTCTGCCCCGACTGTACGATTCGATACCGTTGTACTGGTTTATTGTATGATGGCCAGTATCATAAGAGCAGACAAACAAACTGGTTTTGCCATTTTTGTTAGACACAGCTTTGTTAAACGCTTCAACATAATCATAGTTGTTAATCTCCACATTTTTTTTCAGATAGCTGAAGTTTTTTGGTTCCGGTTCGAAAGAATAAACCTTTCCGGTATTTCCAACCAAATTCGCGGCCAAAAGCGTGAAATATCCTATATTGGCTCCCAAATCAACAACAGTATCGCCTTTTCGGACCGTTTTTTTGAATAAATCAGTTGTGGATTTCTCATGGATTTTATTTGAAGCGTAGCGTTCAAAGGTTTCCTGCATATTCGGATCTTTGGCGTTCACGCACATTTTGCTTCCTTGAATTTCAATAACGTTTTTATAGGGCCAAAAATAACCAAATAAAAATTCATACAGTTTAACAGCGCCCGGGGTATTTCTATTAATGCCCAGCCTGCCGGAAAAATCAGCCATCTTTTCTAAAAATCTGAATAGAATTGACTTCATATTTTTTTATTATTTTATTAGCTTTTTATAAATTTCTTCCATCTTCGCCATTTCTCCAAAATAGCTGTTTTTTTCTTCAATTATTCTTCTGTTTCTTTTTCCGAATTCCTTCATTAAATTCTTGTCATTTATCAACCTTATTATCCTATCTGCCAGTATTTCCGGATTTTTCGTAGGAATTAAATATCCGCCCTCGTTATCCTTTATCCAAACTCTGTTTTCTCCGGAATCGGTAACTATGGCGGGCATTCCGCATGCCATCGCCTCTGCGGTTGAAGCGGCGATCCCGGCATCAGACAACGACGTAGAAACGTAAACGTCGGCTACCCTTAAATATTTTGGCAATTCATTGTTGTTTATTCTCCCGGTGAATCTTACACTATCGGATATTCCGGATTCTCTAGCCATAATTTTTAAGTCATTTTCCCGAGAACCATTCCCTACAATCACAAATTTAGTTTTAGGACTTTCTTTCAAAACTATGCTGGCAGCTTTTATCAAAGATTCAATATCATAAAGCGGTTCCAGACTTCGCAGACTAATTATGGTTTTGCCGCCGGAAACTCCTAAATATTTTTTTACTTTGTTGTCTTTGACGCCGGGACTAAACCTTTTTGTGTCTACGCCGAAATTGATAATTTTTATCTTTGAAGCATCGGCTCCCAACCCGATCATCGCTTTCTTCATATGTTCTGCGTCGCAAGTGATTAAATCGGCTTTATTAAAAACCGTTTTGGCAATGATTCTTTCAACGAAATTTCTTTTAGCGTTTACAAGAATATCCGTTCCCCAAGCCGTGAGGACAAAAGGATGAAAACCGCTCAGCAAGGCCAGTGTGCCATAGCTCGTTAAATAATGAGCATGGATAATATCCGGTTTGATTTCTCTAATTATTTTTTTAGCTTCAAGCAAAGCAAAAGGCATATTAAGCAAAGTATTTATAGGCCACAACTTAATCGAAAACTTCCTTTTTATAATATGCAATTTCACTCCCCTGGCGTCATTTTCTTTAAAAGAACTATAGGAAATCAAATGGACTTTGTGCCCCTTAGCGGCAAAATAGGAAACCCATTTAACTGTATGTATGGTGTCTGCGTCTCCAAAAAAACAAATTGTTAGCTTTTTTACTTCCATAAATTCACGTTAAGCGTGTTATAAGCTGATTTGGCCACATTCACATAATCTTTTAAATCCTTTTTCTTGATTAGCAAAAATTCGGCGAGCGGCTTCTTGGAAATCCTCAAAAATGCGAATATTATCACCAGAGTATCTACCCAATAAGCGACACTTGAAGAAAGCGCCGCTCCGTTTATGCCCATTTTAGGAATTAAAATAACATTCAATATAATATTTACAACCAGGCAGGAAGATGCCGAATAAATTGCGAATTCCGGCCTGCCTCTGCCGCTTAGATCGGCGGCTAAGACTCCCCCAATTCCAAAGGCGATAACGCCAGGCAAAAGAATTAAAAGAGGAGCGACTGAACCAGAAAAAGAAGAGCCAAAGAAAATATTGACAAATGGCCCTGCCAAAAATATCATCGCGATTGAAGTAATAATCATTATAAAAACAGTATGACGGGAAACCTTGGCTGTGATAACATTTGCATCGTCGCTTTTGCTGGCAACAATTCTGGGAAACAAAACTGTTGCCAAAGCGCTAGGAATTATAAATAATCTTTCAGCAGTTCCGACAGAAATACTGTACAAACCCACAGAAAGCGGGTTTAGAAACAAAGCGACTAAAAATACATCAAACCGGTAGCTAAGAAAAGAAACGATGTTGGCCAGATAAATTTTTAATCCGTAAGAAAATGATTTTTTCATCAATAATCTATTCGTACGGAACTTAAAACTGGTGATTTTTAAAACCATAATCAGCACAACCAAAGACGAAAGTATTATAGCTCCTATATATGAAAATATCGCTCCCGACATTTTCAGATCAAGGAAAAAAACTAAAATGCATATAATTAAAAGCTGGAATAAGTTATCCAAAAGGCGGGAAACATTATATTGCGTAATTCTTTCGGTTCCTCTTATGATATTTCTAAAAAAGTTTAGGAACAGCAAAAACGGAATCAGCAAAACGGCGGCCCAAAGATAAATTATCGGTATTTTATTTAAAGATATGAAATTATTGAAAAACGAAAAATGGGAAACCGCGCCAAAAACGGTTATTATAAGTATTCCTAAAAATATTGCCAAAACTATAGAGTTGGAAACTATATCGTTTATCTCGTTATCTTTTTTCCCCGAGAGGAAAACATTAGCGGACTCTATTCCGAAGCTGCCGAAAGAAAGCAATATCCCGGGAATTAAAACAATCAAGGCATATATTCCCTTGCCTTCCGGCCCCAAAACCCGCGAGATAATAATCAATATCACAAAACCGGAAATAAAAAATAACATTTCCGTTAAGACCGTAATCAGGCTATTTTTGAAAAACTTATCCATTTTTTAATACCTGCGTTATGATATCTGTAATTTTTTTAGCGGCTTTTCCGCTTCCGTAATAAGCCTCCTGCCTGCCATCAGGTTCAAAACATTTTATCGCTTTTACTATTTTTTGTCTGTCGCCTCCGACTAAAATATTCCATCCGCTTTTAACTGTTTCAACCCATTCGGCGTTATCTCTCAAAGTTATGCAGGGCACCTTAAACCAATACGCTTCTTTTTGGACGCCGCCGGAATCTGTAATTATCTTTTTAGCATTTTTTTCCAGGCAAAGCATCTCCATATATCCCACCGGTTTAACAATTCTGATATTCCTGAATCCGTTAAGCATTGTTTTGCCTAATACTTTTTCTGTTCTCGGGTGACAGGGAAAAATAACAATATCTCTCGTTTCCGCAACTGCCCTTATTATATTTTCCAGAACCTTAGGGTTCTCGGTATTGGAAGCACGATGGATTGTAAGCAAAAGATATTTTTGCGGCGTTATTTTCAGCGTCTGTAAAATTTCATTGTGCTTTTTTAGATTATTTTCATTTTTTAGAAAAATATCATACATCAAATCTCCAGTATTATAAACATTTTTTTGGATTCCTTCTTCGCGAAGATTTTCAACCGCATTTTCGGTCGGGCAGAAAAGAAAGTCGGAAACGTGGTCTGTTAAAACTCTGTTAATTTCCTCCGGCATTTTTTTATCATATGATCTCAGCCCTGATTCAATATGGCAAAGCGGAATTCCCATCTTTGAAGCTGCTAAAGCGCCTGCCAAGGTTGAATTCACATCTCCCAGGACAACAACCATATCCGGCTTTTCTTTAAAATAAATCTTTTCCAGTCCTGTTAAAATTTTTGCCGTTTGTTTCCCGTGCAAACCAGAACGCGCGTTCAAATTGTAATCCGGTTTTCTTATTCCCAGCTCCTTAAAAAAGATATCAGACATTTCAAAATTATAATGCTGGCCGGTATGGACCAAAACCGGCTTTATATTTTTTCTTTTTTTGAATTCCTCAAGCAGCGGTTTTATTTTCACGAAATTCGGTCTCGTCCCGACAACAATCAGAATCTTTTTATTATTTTTTTTAATCGGCATAAAAATCTTTTATTTTTTGGATAATAGAATGCTGCTCCGATGCGGACAATTCGGGATAAATCGGCAAGGACAAAACTTCTTTTGCCGCTTTTTCCGCCGCGGGAAAATCGCCTTTTTTATAACCTAGGTAGCTTAAAACCGGCTGCAAATGCAAGGGCAAAGGATAATATATCAAAGTTGGAATTCCCGTCTCTTCCAGATATTTTTTAAGTTCGTTTCTCTTTTGAGCCAAAACCACATAGGCGTAAAAAATATGATTTCTTTTAATTGATACAAAAGGCGGCACGATCCCAGACAACGTTTTAATCTTTTTACTGTAATTGCCGGCCAAAACGCTTCTCTTTTTATTCCACTTGTTAAGACTTTTAAGCTTAGCATTAAGAATCGCGGCTTGAATTGAATCCAATCTTGAATTGACGCCCAACGCAACATTTAAGTATTTATTTTCCGGGTCCGATCCGTGGCTTTTTAAAAGCCGGATCTTGTCTGCCAAAATTCCATTATTTGTTAGCACCATTCCGCCGTCGCCGTAGGCGCCAAGATTTTTAGAAGGAAAAAAACTCAGACATCCCAAATCTCCTATTGAACCTGCTTTTTTGCCGCTGTATTCCGCGCCCGCCGACTGAGCGGCATCTTCAACCACAAAGAGATTGTGCAGTTCCGCAATTTTCATAATTTCATCCATATCCGCCATCTGGCCAAATAAATGAACGGGTATTATTGCCTTTGTTTTCGCAGTAATCGCTTTTTCTATTTTTAAAGAGTCAATATTAAAAGTTTTAGGATCAATATCAACGAAAACAGGTTTAGCCCCAAGATTGGCTATGACCTCGGCAGTGGCAATAAAAGTAAATGGAGTTGTTATTACTTCATCTCCCGGCCCTATTCCCAGCGCTTTTAGCGACAAAAAAAGGGCGTCTGTTCCGGAGTTCACCGAAACCGCGTATTTCGTTCCGCAAAATTCAGCCATTTTCTTTTCAAAATCTTCAACAACGATGCCGCCGACAAACTCTCCCTGGGCTAAAACTTTTTTAATCGCGGAATCTATTTCTTTCTTAATGGATTTATATTGTTTCTGCAGTCCTGAAAATTTTATTTTATTTCCCATACTTTTTCATTTTCTTTTTGATATTCTCTGCCGCAGACCTTGCACAACGCTTTATTTTTAACAAACTCAATTTTATTTCCGCATTCGCATGCCCATCCGATCTGTTTTGCCGGCACCCCGACAACAATCGCATAATCGGGCACGTCGTTTTTTACAACCGCCCCGGCTCCGACAATAGCCCACTTCCCGATCGTTGTCCCGCAGATAATCGTCGCGTTCGCCCCGATCGTAGCTCCCTCTTTCACCAATGTGGCAATCCACTTTCCGTATTTCGGATATTTTGCTTTTGGATATTTCGCTCTCGGACTCATGTCATTGGTGAACACCGCCGAAGGTCCCGCGAAAACATAGTCTTCCAAAGTTACCAAATCCCAAACATCCGTATTGGCTTGAAGTTTTACTCCTTTCCCCAATTTTGCTTTTGCGCCGACAGAACAATTATGGCCGATAATGCAATCTTTGCCGATTTTGGCGCCGGAAAACACCTGGCTGTTCTGCCAAATTTTTGTCCCTTCGCCGATTTCTGCCTTTTCTCCTATTTCCGCTGTTTTGTGGGCAAAAAAGTTATTTTTCATAAGATTGATAAAGTTTTTCTATTAGCTCAACTGATCTTAGCGCTTCTTTGGGCCCGATTCCTTTTCCTTCCAGCAAATCTCTATAAACAAATTGATGAAGATTCTCAAAAGATAAATTGTCTTTGGAAGAAAAATTGTATTGTTCGCCGTTTATTTTGAAAACTCTCCTCTGATTCTCTCTTTTTGCGCCGGTGCTAACTCTGAATCTGCAAAAATAATTATCTCCTTCAATCACCCCCGTTCCGGTTCTTTCGTCTAAATTTTCAAGTTCGGCTTTCCTGGCGTCACCGAATAAATACAAAAACAGATCAAAATAATGGACTCCTAAATTGAACAATATGCCGCCGGATCTTTCTCTTTTTCCTTTCCAGCCGGAATAATAATCTTCGTCCCGAAAAACGGAAATATCCATTTCTATTTCATTTTTTTTATCTTTTTCAATTCTAGATTTTATTTTTTTAACATCAGGATGATATCTTAATTGCAAAACGGAAAATACATTTGGCTTAGTCGCAAGCGATTTTAAATGCTCGGACTTTATGGCCATCGGCTTTTCGCAAAGAACCGTTTTTTTGCAATCTGACGCCAATTTTATCATTTCATAATGCAAGTCATTGGGCGTTAAAATAACTACGCAATCAGCGTCGGTTTCTCTTATGGTCTCTTTCCATTTGTTTTCTCCTCGATCAACATCAACGATTCCGCGGATTTCGCCACCGATTATTTTAATTGCTTCTTTGTGTCTCGGAGCTATAAAACCATTTCCAATTAATAAAAATTTCATCTTAATGAATTATATTTTTATATTCCCGCGATTTGATGGCGTTGCGGACGTCAACAACTAATTTCGCCCCTTTGGCAATCTGGTCGTAATCAAATCCCGAATGATCGGTTAAAATTAGAACCAAATCGTAGTTACCTAGGATTTCGGGTTTGTATTCTATGGATTTTAAAATTTTTTCCCCTAAAATCCTATCTTTTATTTTCAGCTCTTTGGCATAGGGATCAAAATAATCAACAATGGCTCCTTTTTTTATTAAAGTCGGCAGAATATCAAAAATCGCAGATTCCCGCGGATCGGCAATATCTTTTTTGTAAGCCGCCCCCCAGACAAGAATTTTAGAACCGCCGATTGACCTTTTGTTTTGATTCAAAAGGTAATTCACTTTAGTTACCACTGAATGCGGCATTTGTTCATTTATTTCTCCCGCCAATTCAATAAATCTTAGCCAAAAATTATATTCTCTGGCTTTCCAGGAAAGGTAAAAAGGATCTAGAGGGATGCAATGCCCGCCGATTTTCGGAGAAGGATAAAACGGCATAAATCCGTATGGTTTTGTTTTGGCCGCTTCAATAACTTCCCAAATATCAATTCTCATTTTCCCGCAAAACAAGGCAAGTTCGTTAATCATTGAAATGTTTACCAAGCGAAAAGTGTTTTCCAAAATCTTTGTCATTTCAGCGGTTGTCGCCGAAGAGACAGGGTGAACTTTTTTCAAAAACTGGGAATAAAACGAGCTGGCGATTCTCGTGCATTCGGAAGTAATTCCGCCAACCACTTTTGGAATTTCTGAAAAGGGAGTTTTGTTGCCGGGATCTATTCTCTCCGGAGCGAATGCCAGATAAAAATCCTTTCCAGCTTTCAATCCTTTTTCCTCAAACATCGGCAAAAGCACTTCGTTCGTGGTGCCGGGATAGGTTGTGCTTTCCAAAATAATAAGCTGGGAATGAAGACGTCTTTTAATTTCTTGGGCGGAATTTTTAATATAAGAAATATCAGGTATTTTATTTTTGTCTAAAGGCGTCGGAACGCAAATAATAACGACGTCGGCGTCATTTAATAATTCAAAATCGGTGGATGCCCTGAATTTTCCGCTTTTCAGCATTTCTTCCAAATCGCTGTCTTTAACATCTCCTATGTAAGATTTGCCTAGATTCAAGCTATCAATTCTTTTTTGCAAAATATCTATTCCGAACACCCTGAATCCGGCTTTAGCAATCTCCAAGGCGTGCGGAAGGCCGACATAGCCCATTCCCAATATCGCCACTTTTGCCTGTTTATTTTTTATGAGGTTTTCCAGTTCCATAACAAATTACCATTTTTCAATGGTCCTTCTAGTTTTAGTTTTGACCTTTTTGTAAACGTTGTAAACGCTGGCTTCAACTTCCGGAGAAACCAGTTTCAAGATTTCATCTCCCCAAATGCGATATTGGCCTCCAACTTTGTAGGCCCTTATGATTCCGCGCTTCAAAAGCCGCTTGATAGTGCTTTTGCTTATTTTCAGAAAATCTTGGGCTTCCTGCGTAGTATAAATTTCTCTTGGCTTTATTTCCGGCATTCTTGATTGAGTTATCTAATACTTTTAATATTAGGCAGATTTTAAAAAGATGTCAATAGGTGTCAAAAAGGGTCAAATAAAGTTGACGTGGAAAAAAATATTGTATATTATTAAGGATATGGAAAATACACAAATTACGGCTAAAAAAGAAATTAAGATGTCTTCAAAGATATACTGGGTTTACTTAATCGGATTCTTCTTAATAATCTCTCAGCATATAAACGTTATCCCCCCTTGGTTTACTCCCACTGACTGGGGCAAATCAGTATGCTTCAGGATAATTATATCTATCCTGCTTTTCTTATTTGCTTGGCAGATAGCTTTCAGGAAAATTGATTTTAAAATTATAAAAGACAAAATTAAGTCAATTGCTCCCGCGCCGGCCCTATTGTTCATTTTTTTGGGAATTTACCTTCTGGCAACAATTTTTTCCGTAAATACTCATTTCAGCTTATGGGGCGACTCTTTCCGGAATGGCGGATTTATAAATCTTTTTCTGTATGCCCTGCTTGCTATGTTATCTTTTTTGGTTATCCGAGGCAAAGATTGGCAGAAAATTTGGGATTTTTCAATAATTATAGGTATACTTGTTTCAGCAGTAGCCCTGTTTCAGCAATTCGGCATCCTCAACAAATACCTCCTTGAAGTTGAATCCAGGCCGATGTCCACGATAGCAAACGCCATTCTTTTGTCTATATATTCCGTATTGCTGGCTTTCCCGACTCTTTCCTTCGGCTTTAAGGCTAAAAAACTGTACAGGAAAATCTTTTACTTTGCCTCGGCTTCCCTTTTCTTTTTTATTATAATTTTCATCTCTCAAACAAGAGGCGCGATAATCGGAACGGCCTGCGGCCTGCTTTGGTTTTTGTTCGCTTATCCCAAAAAAATAAAACTAATCAAAATCTACAGCGTGGTTTTTATATTGCTATCTGTAATATCAATGTATTTCCTGAAAGTATACCTTGATTCCCATCTTGACGCTTACAAAAAAATGCCGTTGCTCATTAGCAGCACGGTTGACAGAACTCTGAGCATTTTTGAAGGACCAAAAATTTCAGAAGCCAGACTGTCTGCCTGGAAAATATCTCTCAAGGGACTAGAGGAAAAACCTATTTTAGGTTGGGGCCCGGAAAACTTTATGGTCGCTTTTGATAAATATTATGATCCTTCATTGCCCATAATCGGACCAAGCCCATCGTCTAACGCGCTGATGACAGAATGGTTTGATCGCGCGCACAATATCGCTTTGGATATTTCTGTTTCATCGGGCATACCTTCTTTTATAGTTTATCTATCTTTTTTTGTAGTTTTAATATGGCAGCTTCAAAAATCAAAAAAAAGAGACCCAGACAATGCTGTTCTTTGCAACGGAGCGCAAGCTGCCTTCATAGCTTATTTGGTTTCGCTGCTTTTTGGATTTGATTCAGTATCCACTTATATAAACGCTTTCATTCTGATAGGCTATTCTTTCTATCTTGTTAGCAACGGCAACAGCTATAAAGAAATTCCGTCTAATGAAAAAAAAGCGCAAAACTCTGGTTTCCATAAATACAGATGGCCGATAATAATTTTCCTGTTTATAATTCTTTTCTGGTTCGCGCAGGCGAATGTCAAAGCTATTGATTTGACGACAAAACTGAATATGGCGTTAATTTACCTTGATTTAGACAAATGCAACAACGCGCTAAATCTTGTAAATAAAATATCGGGGGAAAATAGCATTGTTGAAAATTACATCGCTAAAAAAACAGCCCCCATCTTCTTTGCCTGCGCCCAAGAAACACCGTATAAAGATTCATCAACGCTTGCGGAAAAACTGGTTGAAATTATGAAAGAAACCGTTAATAAATACCCGCAATATACTGAAAATTGGCTCTTGTATGGAGATTCGCTAAACATGCTTATTGAAAATAAAAACAGCTTCACTAACAATGTTTTTGTATCTACACCGGAAACGGAGGAGCTAAAAAAAGAAGTAAATGACGCTTTCGCAAAAGCCATTGAACTTAGTCCGAATCGGCAAACTCTGCTTAAGGAATTGGCCTTAACCGGTTTAATCACCGGCGACTATGAAAAAGCAAAAGAAGCTTCTCAGAAATGCCTCAGCTTAAACCCTTATTATTATTCATGTTATTGGCTGACCGCTTTGGCGGACGGCTATCAGGGGAATTTGGAAGGATTTAATCACTATATAGATATATTGAAAGAAAAAAACTACGACCTGGAAGATGCCGCATACTTGCAGCAGCTCATCAATATGTATATAGCGACTGACAACTACGAAGGATTGGCCGAAACTTATCCAAGATTAATCGCCATCACATCAGATCCTCTTGCGAAAGGCCAGCTCTATGCGTCTCTAGCCGCCGCTTATCAAGAATTGGGCGAAACGGAAAAAGCCAGAGAAACAGCTTTGAAAATTTTGGATCTGGCGCCTTTAATGCCGCAGAATCTTCAGGCGCAAGTAGAACAAGATGTTGAAAACTTTATAAAAACATTGAAGTAGACAATTGAGTTTTCAAACCTTAAGAGGTATTATATATAAAAGAATTATTATAATTAACAAAGAATATCTATGAGGATAAAACAAAAGATTTTTATTTCAATCGTTTTAATAGCCGCTCTCAGTTTTATCGGAGCTAAAACCCAGGCGATAAGTTTAGACGATATTAAATCTCAAATTACGATAATCCTTGCCCAAATAGCAGAGTTGCAGAGACAGTTGGACGCGCTAAGACAAACGGAATATATGGCTGCTGATCAACCAAAATCGCTTGTGGTTGCTTCCCCGGCCGGCTCTGAAAAATGGGAAACAGGAAATTCCTACGACATAAAATGGGATTCTACCGGATATTCATCAAATGCTACTGCTAAAATCCAGCTGTTGGACGCAAGGTATCCGGATGATCCGAGTAAAAATACAATGAATATAGTCACGACAGGCAACAGCGGAACATATAGCTGGCAAGTGCCTCAGCTGCTTAATAACAACGAATTGCTTGGCTCTCTTTACAAAATTTCTGTTTCGCTGGAAGAAAACGGCAACAAGTTGTCTGCCGAAACGCCAGGATATTTTACTCTAACCGATGAAGGATTCGCATATTCTCCATATTTTAATATCATTGCCCCAAAAGAAGGAACAATATTGCAAGGAGGACAAACTTTCAGGATTCTGTGGGATTATCCGAACCCCCGAAACTATAAGATTAAAATCACCTTAAAGAAGGACTTAATAGGCAATTACAGAGAGATTGCAAGCGATATTTCCGACCGCAGTTATTACGATTGGACTGTTCCCAAAGATTTGGCAGGCGTTGGATACGGCATCACAATCAATGCTTACGATAACGAAGGGAATCCCACATTTTACAAATCTACTAACACCACAATCACAATAACTCAGCTTTGGTCGGTGAATATCAAAAATCAATTGGCCGCCATCTCTTCGGCAATCTCCAGCATATTGGAAAATATAAAAGGTTTGATCAAATAATATCAGTTAAACAAAAAAGCCCCGTTCGGGGCTTTTTTGTTTATAGATTTTATTTTGCATCAATAAGCTGACTGATTTTAGCTCTGGTTTTCTCGCCGACATAACCGGTCCCTTCGGTTAAATTAAAAGGTTTTAATATATCGTCTGCGTATTTTTCTTGAAATCTGATCACGGCGTTTTTTGTAAGATTTAGAAAGTTACCTGTCACCAATCCTTCGGGATAAATATCCGGCCCTTGCGATTTCAGAAATTGCTGCAGACAGATGACTTGAGAGCTGCCAACTAATCCAAAATATAAGTTATTGCTGATTTCGCAAGTTGAGCTGGCGCCGCCGTTCTTACTATTTAAAATAGCGTCAATCTTTGCCTGGGTTTCGGCGATCTGCTTTTTTAAATCGTCTATTTGTGCCATCAATTTCTGGATAGTTTCGTCTTCAATATTATTGCTATTTCCATTATCATTGCCGGAAGAGGTTCCGGTTTCAATAGTCCAAGCAAAATTAAAATCCGAAATTATATCTTCGCTTTGAACCGAAGGAATAATAGTGAAAAAACTGTATTTAGAATTGAAATTATTTATCGTAATTTTCCCCTGATTATTTCCGCCTAAAAGCAGAAAATTGACAGAACATTTGTTTGAATTGTCGCAAAGCAAGTATGGCAATTTAAAACTTCCTTCGGGTTCGCCGTTAAATTCAAAAGTCAAATTATTTCCGTCTCCGGAAATCTCGTTCCAATACGCTGTCCAGCTTTTTGCGCTGTAACTCGCCATGACATTGACTCCCACATCAGATGGCAAAATATCATTTTCGCTGAAAACCCGGATATTGCTTAGATTCTTGTTTTTGTAGCAATACTTCGCGCCTAAAGAACAATCATTAACGGCAACAGCGATAGTCCAATTTGTAAACACCTGGGAAAAATCATCGCTGTAGCCATTCAGTTTCAGCGCGTAATTTATGCTTTCAATCCCCCTATAAGAAGAATGCAAAGAATCATTTAAAATTCTTGCTCCGTATTGATCGGCTAAATAATGCGTGAAAAGATTCAAAACGCCGTAATCAGCCGAAGCGCCTTTCCAATAAGTAAGAGAATCATTCGGGTTTTTTAGAAATTCAACAACTCTTTTTTGGAGATTGCTGCCTTGATACGCATCGTTGTATCCCAAAAGCGTGATTGCATATTCCGCCCTTGCCTCATTAAGCCAAACATCTTCCTCTGAATTCCTCATTTTTTCTTTCTGGTTAAAGGTAATCAAGTGGGTAAATTCATGCGCCAAAAAACCCTTTAAAAGCGGGCTTGCGATATAATCGGAATTTATATAAACCATTTCTCTTTCATTTGACGCCGGCACCTCATAACGGGAATACTCGTTTCCGCTATTGAAATAGCCGCCCGCCCCCTGTCTTAATTGATGAAAAAGAATTGTTGTTCTCGGGTCGTTATCAATTCCCGGATTCCATTCAAACCCATAATTTGAGGTTAAAATTGGATAAATTTTACTGTCAAATTCATTTGAAAGCGCTATAAGATTGGAAATTGCCGCGCTTTTTTCTTCCGCAGAATAAAGCTGCCAAACCGCATCATCCACGTAAAAATAAAGTTTGTCGGTTTCTAAAATCAAATCGGCCGTCACGTCTCGTTTCCCCTTTGAATCATAAGACGGATCAACATTGAATTTTTTAGTTTCTCCCAAAACCGCGGCGCTAGCACTGGAATAAAAGAAACAGAACAAAAAAACAGCAGAAAAAATCGCCGCAAAAATAAACTTATTCTTAGCCAGACGATTTGATAAAGCCATTAAAAGATTTTAACAAAAAATAGAAAAAAAGAAAAATCGCATTACAAGACACGCGATTTTTCTTTAAACAAAATGTTTAAGAGTTAATAACCTAATTCCGGTCGCGGATTTTTTCGTTCTGAGGAACACACTGATTGCTCACGCATAGACAATGTTGAATTGAAAAATCTATGTCGTTTATCACAGCGGAAGGATTTGAACAGTTGTTGAAAAAGTTAAAGCTGGTATTTCTGCAAACTGTCTTGCGCCCGCAGGCATCAAGCAGTATCCCGCAGTCGGAATCTTGCTGGCATTGCCTTCCGCAGGTTGTGCTGAAATCGCACATCTTATCGTCATCATTCGCGCAAAAAACAGAAAGAGATGTCATGCTGCTCGCGGCTTTGTCAGTTCTGCTCAGCTGGCAAAGAATCTTATCTTTTCTGTAAACTTTCAAATCTTGGCCGTCATTGCTCACGACGGGATTCTGCTCGTCTATTTTAAAACCATTGTTTTTAAAAAAATTATCCAAATCAACAAACCCTTGCAAGGCCTTGACCGCCTTCATAGCGTCCGCGTAATAGATCCCCTTTGCATTTAATGTTGATTGCTCTCCCCCCACATTATATTGAGTCGGCTGGACCATTACATTTAAGTCAAGACCTATCACCTTTTTAGCTTCGCCCAAAATCCAATCTATTGTCGCCCTGCATTCGTTTTCCTTCTTAACGCATTGATTGTTATAAACGCACCAAGTATATCCCTGATTTTTAGAACAGCCATCATTGTCCTTTTGATTCAACCAAAAATAATAGCTTCCGCCGGCAACAGCGATTACCGCCAAAATAAATATTAACACTAATATTTTCTTTTTCATATTTGTTTTAGCTTATCTTTAGCATTTGATTTTGGATTATACTAAAAAGCCAAAAAAAATGCAAGATTTCAACAAAAAACAAAACGAGCCCCGAAGGGGCTCGTTTGCTCTCCACAAGGAAAGATATGACTACTATAGACCGCCTGATAATAATGCCCAGTTGGTAACCCAGTTATCAGTCATATTGCCACCAGGAATAGTGCTTGGATCAGCGCAGGTTTCACCTTGGCAGGTATCAATGTTCAGAGTGCTATCTGCCCATGTGATAGAATATATTCTTCCTCTGACATTACCACCTGTTGTGGTAGTAGTGTTCAAGGCACCTGTTAAGGTAACTGTAACATCAGCGCTTTCACCGTCGCTAAGGTCTCTTAATATACTCTGTTGAACCGTCTTAGTAACAGTCACCTGTACACCGCTGGTTCTAACAGCTGTATCTTCCACCCAAGGCACTGTTGCGTTGCTTCCCTGCCAGACTAATTCTGCCCAGACAGTGTTTGTTGAATCGCTGCCATCGCTGGCGTTAACAATCTGAGACAAAGTCTGGCCGAACGCCTGGACTTTAAACTTAAGGATTGCTGTAGCAGTACCTGGTTGAGTTGTGCTTACAGGAGTAGATGTGATTGACGCGCCAGTATAGGTGAATTTTGCACCCTGTTCATAGGCGTATATAGTGTTGCCTTGCATCGGGTTGGCAGTAACTGTTGTCTGAACCTGAGAACCATTCGCCCTCTCAAACAAGCTATAAGCACTGGTAGTCGGAATGTTTGGCCTGAAAGCAGAAGCCCTTGAATTGACTTTTGCGCTCCAGTTCGCCATAACCGTCAGCTCTTTGGTTGTATCCTGAGCAATAGGCATTCTGAAGTTCTCAAATGTGCAGATGCCATCTTCTCCATCAGCAGGTACGCAAGATGCCCGCAATGTGTTGGTATCGTCATAAAGCATAAGGATTGACGGCACATATGTGCTGGCTACCGCAGCGGCGTTGCTGGCGTACGCAACTGCCAAGCTGATTAAGGTTACGTTTCCTGATTGAGCTTTCGCGTTAAATCTCATTACAGGAGTGTTTATTGAGATACCGGATGTCGGATTGGCGTAAACGTTTGTGCTGTCAGGATTATCGCTTGCCAATGACAATGTCAGGGTAGCATTTCCAGAAGCTGGCTGAATCGTCAAAACTCTGGTTGTTGCTAAGGCCTGATATCTGTCAATATTCAAGCAATCTCTTCCTCTGACACCGCTACCATAAACGTTAAGAGTAACAGTTCTGTTGTTATCAGCGCTCTCAACAGTGTCAAGAACTATTAACACTTTATGAGTTTCATTCTGCGGGATCTTGATATTTAATCCGACCAAAGAAGTGTAATAGACATTAGCTGTGTCCAAATTGAACACTGGGCTAGTGAATGTCTTAACTAAGTTAGCGTCGGAAACGGAATCCTTGTAAACTTTAATTCCGTTTATAAAGGTTCCCGGAGCCCATGTCACGCCTGCGACAGCCACTGCTGTCTGCAAGTCAATGCTACCGACATATATATCGGAATTAACGGCTTTAACATCAATTCCGTATGCCTCAATTCCAGATCCGCCATTGACGGTTCTAGAAACTGGGCTGGCAGAAAGGGTTACTGTGTAAGAACCTTCTGTTCCGCTACAACCAGTTGGGGGCGGTGGCGGAGGCGGGGTTACTCCCGCTATCAACATAGGATTAATGCTAGCCCTTGTTATAGGACCAAAATATCCGGCTGTAGGAGTGATTCCTTTCTTAACCTGATATTTGGAGACACCTGCTCTGGTCAAAGGACCAAAGTAAGTTGTCTCATTTCCCGCAGAACCGACTCCG
>Ga0172362_10000734_pt1 | contig 27549 bp, 19 predicted proteins | sample LakKivs1_kivu2a2_FD_114534 | JGI IMG/M metagenome (GOLD analysis project Ga0172362, IMG submission 114534) | Sediment microbial communities from Lake Kivu, Rwanda - Sediment s1_kivu2a2 | ecosystem: Environmental > Aquatic > Freshwater > Lake > Sediment | place: Rwanda: Western Province, Lake... | reverse complement strand
AGTCATCGGCATCGAGTGTTTTATAGGTCGGCATGCGCGGGTCCCGGCCGATTTCGGTTATGTAATTCCGGCTCAACTCATCGGCGCTTCTTTCGATGAGATCGACCAGTTTGCGGGATGCCTGGGTCTGGAAAAGAACGTCCTCCGTTTTCTCTTCCATTTCCCCCTCCACCTAGAATCTACAGCCCGAACGGCCCTTTGTCAACGGAATAGAAGCAGGATTAAACTTTGATTCCCAGAATTCCGGCTACTTCACCGAATTTCTCGACCCACCGCCGGGCCGTCTCATCTCCACCGTCGGCCTTCTTCTCCATGCCGGCGTAGATATCCCGGTACACGGAAAACAGGATATTCTGGCTTTTCCATAAGTCCAGAGCTGAATCCGGATCACGGAAAAGCTTCAAAAGGCGGCCGATCGTCTCCAGGATATCCGGATTATGCGGATCGAGGGAGAATCCGGCCATCAGGTTTTCGATCCTCCGGCCGGCGTCAGAAGCCAGTTCGGCCCCGCCGGGAGCGAGCGACCATTTCTTGAATTCATCCGCCAGGCGCTCGGTCTCTTCAAGATCCGGTTTGTCCCGATTCAGAGCCCGGCGCAAGTCGGCGGTCAACATGGCTTTAACGGCTAGAATGAACGATTCCGGAAGAGGGATTTTCATCTCTCTCATGGCCTGCCAGACCGAAGACCGGTTCTCGTAAATCCGGCGGAAACAGAATTCCAGTTCATCGAGAGAAGATTGCAGAACCTGATTCATAACCTTGGCTCTCCCGTCCCGGAAAAGGTGGTCGAGAGAATAATCGTGAGTGCCCAAATATTTGTCTATCAGGCCAATGACGGCCGCTGCCTTATTTTTCTGGAATTGCTTGCGCATTTCCGCTGACATCGAGCCGTAATTCCGGCCGTCTTCGTCTTGCCGGACACCGGCCATGACCTGGTCGTCGCCCGAATGCAGCACGGCGTATCTGAGAGTTTTGTCTTCAAGGGTGAGGCCCGAGACAAGGCGGACGCGACCTACGGTCAGGCTCTTCGGCCCGTCCCGCCACTGCTCGAAGGCCAGGCTTCGGGCCGTAAAGCAGCCGATACTGACCTCTTCGGAATAATCCCTGAACGGCGAAGAGACCGCGAAATGAGCGCCGAAACTCAGCAGGTCGACGACGGCCGGTTTGACAAAATGCTCGTAGATACTCGCCCCGTCGCCGTATTCCGGCACATTGCCCGGAGCCTTCTTCAGCCTCCTCACGAAACCGCCTTCGCGATCCAGGCCGCCCGTTTCCCTGGCCAGTTGCATGGCCCTAGCTGCATACTTAAGGATCTGGACCGATTCAAGGCCCGAAATATCGTCGAAGAACCAGCCGCAGCTCGTGTACATCAGCATGGCGCATCGCTGCATCTCCAGGAGGCGGAGAACGAGGATATGTTCTTCTTTCGAAAGATCACGAGCCGCATGGCGGGATAAAAAAGCCTGCCTGGCCGGTTCCGAGCGGTCCAAAACGAGACCGATGTAATCTTCCCTGGCCGACCACGGATCGTTCAGCAACCCGGCGGCGGCTCCCTCGAAATGAGAAACGAGCTCGTCTCTCAGCCAGTCCATGGCTTCCCGCAATGGGGCCCGCCATCCCTGCTTCCAGCCGGGATGACGGCCGGTCTGGCAGCCGCAGTCGCCGCGCCAGCGCTCCACGCCGTGGACGCAACTCCAGGAGGAGTTCCAAGCGATCTTGACCTCGTGGGTCGGCGGGAATTTTTCCAGGAATTCGCCGTAGACCGTGAGGCGAGCTTCGTTGCCGCCTTCGATTTCATTGAGGCTGTAGGCCAAGGCCATGTCACCGAAGCGATTGTGGTGACCGTAGCTCTCTCCGTCCGTGGCGATGTGAACCAGTTGAGGCCCTTCCTTCTTCCCGGCGAAATCAGCGAGAAGGCGGCTGGCGAACTTGCGGCCGTCTTTAAGGAGATCACCGAAGGCGACGTCGTGAGATGCCGGGCCGTCGTAAAAGAAAACGTTCATCGTCCTGCTGCCGCCCAACGGACAGACGTAAGGCATCCTGAAATCTATTTCCTTCCCGTTAAGATCCACCCATTCCTGCTCGCCTATCCGCCTCATGGCCAGGGCCTGGCGGGGCGAAAGGATCGTGAATTTGATGCCCTCGCCGGCCATGATCTCCAGGCTTTCCTGATCGACGGCAGTCTCTGGAAGCCACATGCCCTCCGGTCTTCTCTGGAAGCGGTGCTCGAAATCGCGTATGCCCCAGATGATCTGGGTCCGTTTGTCCCGGCTGTTGGCCAGAGGCATGATCATGTGGTTGTAAGCCTGGCCCAGGGCCGAACCGTGACCGGAGAATCTGCCGCGGCTGTCTTGGTCCGCCTGAAGCACGGCCTCATAGACGTCCGGACGATGCCTGGCCAACCAGGAAAGCAAGGTCGGTCCGAAATCGAAGCTCATTCTCGAGTAATTGTTGACGATGTCGATTATCTTTTTTTGGGAGTCGAGGATGCGGGAAGCGGAATTAGGAGCGTAGCATTCGGAAGTTATGCGTTCGTTCCAGTCATGGAACGGGGCGGCCGAGTTTTCTGCTTCCACCTCCTCGAGCCACGGATTTTCTCTCGGAGGCTGGTAGAAATGGCCGTGGACGCATATGTATTTATCCATCTTCAGGGCTCCGTCACTATCGGTTCCGGCCCGGCGGTCGGTCTAAGCCTTTAAGCCTTTTGGTTATTTCAGCTTTTCCTCTTCGGTCAGGAAAACATAGGTCCGGTTAGCTTCATGCCGGTATCCTATCTTGTCTTCGCGGGCCAGCCAGCCCAACGCCTGATAAACCACCACGCATCTCTCGTTCAGCAATCCGGGCAGCCTGGTAATGGCCACTTCCTGCCTGTCCTTTAGAATGTTCCAGACGTTTCCCGCAGTTACTCCGATTTTTTCCCTCATTTTAGCCTCTCCTTTCCAGACGATCACCCCCGCCGCTCTTTGAGAATTATGACCGCCAGAGGAGGCAGGGTCAGGGACAGGGAATGACTCTGGCCTTGAAACGCAAAGGCCGAGGCCTGCACTCCTCCCAGGTTTCCCTGTCCGCTTCCTCCGTAATCGGAGGCGTCGCTGTTCAATATCTCCTCCCAGTAGCCGCCGGTCGGGACACCGGTCCGGTAGCCCGGCCGGGTCACCGGAGTGAAATTACAGACGACGAGAACCGTATTTTCCCGCGACCTGTCCCGCCGCAAGAAACTGATGATGCTGCTTGCCCGGTCGCTGAAATCGACCCACTCGAATCCGTCGGGCTCAAAATCCAGCTCATGCAAGCCGGGTTCTTGCCTGTACAGGCGGTTTAGATCTCTGACCCATTCCTGGATGCCGCGATGAGGCTCGTACTGGAGCAAATGCCACTCCAGACTTTCTTCGTGGTTCCATTCGCGTCTCTGACCGATCTCGGATCCCATGAAGAGATGCTTTTTGCCCGGATGGGTGTACATGAGGCCGAAAAGCAGGCGCAAATTGGCGAACTTCCGCCAGTCGTCACCCGGCATTTTGTGAAGGAGGGATCCTTTGCCATGGACGACCTCATCGTGGGAAAGGGGAAGGATAAAATTTTCGGCGAAAGCGTACCAGAGGCTGAAAGTCAGCCGATCGTGATGATATTTGCGGAAAACGGGGTCTTTGGAAAAGTATTGCAGAGTGTCGTGCATCCAGCCCATGTTCCATTTCCTGCCGAAACCCAGGCCGCCCAGGTAAACGGGCTTGGTCACCATGGGCCAGGCGGTCGATTCCTCGGCGATGGTCTGGACGTCGGGAAAGCTTCCATAGACCACTTCGTTCAACCTTTTCAGGAAAGCGACGGCCTCGAGGTTCTCCCGCCCGCCGAACCGGTTGGGAAGCCATTGCCCGTCTTTGCGGGCATAGTCCAGGTAGAGCATGGAGGCGACTGCATCCACCCGGAGTGCGTCGGCGTGGTACTTATCCAGCCAGTAAAGGGCATTGCTGATTAAAAAGTTTCTGACCTCGTTCCGCCCGTAGTTGAAAATGCAGCTGTTCCATTCCGGGTGCAGGCCCAGCCGGGGATCCATGTGTTCATAAAGATGACTCCCGTCGAAAAAAGACGGCCCGTGGGCATCGGACGGAAAGTGAGACGGCACCCAATCCAGGATCACTCCGATTCCGTTCTGATGGAGACAGTCAACCAGATACATGAAGTCCTGAGGCATTCCGTACCGGCTGCTGGGAGCATAATATCCCACCACTTGGTATCCCCAGGAGCCATAGAAAGGATGCTCCATGACCGGCAGGAACTCCACGTGGGTGAAGCCCATGTCTCTTACATATTCGGCGAGCTGGGGCGCCAGCTCCCGGTAAGTCAAGAACCTGTTGCCTTGCCCGGGAACCCGGCGCCAGGAACCCAGGTGAACTTCGTAAACGGACATGGCCGAGGCAGAGCCGGCGCGCTCCGATCGCTTCCCCATCCATTCGGCATCGTTCCAGTCGTAATCCAGATCCCAGACGACCGAGGCCGTCTTGGGGGAGAGCTCCCAATAAAAGGCAAACGGATCGCCCTTGTCCGCCTGGTAATCCCCTAAATTAGAGACGATGTGATATTTGTACAACTCGCCTTTCCCGAGGCCGGGAATGAATCCTTCCCAGATGCCCGAGCCGTCCCACCTTACGGCCAGATGATGGGCGTTTCTGTCCCAACCGTTGAAATTTCCGACTACGGACACGCTCCGGGCATTGGGGGCCCAGACGGCGAAATGAACGCCCTCAAGGCCCTGGACTGACATCAGACTCGAGCCAAGCTTATCGTAAAGGCGGAAATGGTTGCCTTCCTTGAACAGATAGATATCGTTTTCGGTCAACCGGCTCGGTCCATGGACAGTCCGGCCGGGCGCGCGGCCGTTCGATGCCGGCTTGTCCCCGTCTTTGCCTGACATTCGAAGCTCCCTTTTAGCGAGTGACCGGGAACGCGCCCGGAGGGATTTGAACCCCCGACCTTTGGATTCGAAGTCCACCGCTCTATCCAGCTGAGCTACGGGCGCGCCTTTCCGCCTTATCTTACCATATGGGGTCAGGTCTTGAAATATCAGTTTTGTCCAATTTTTGAACAAAACTGATATTTCAAGACCTGACCCCATTTTTAAGTTGGAGGGTGGAGGCGCTTGCGGAACCAGGACCGAAGCGCTTCCATCCGGGCGCGCTGCCCTGCAGGAGCCCGTCTCCTGGCCGTCCTGATTTCCTCGCTTCCCCCGGGTGCTCCCCAGCGGATTTCGACGCTGTCGTTGGGATTATAAGCCATCTCGAGCGCCTGCCTTCTTTCCATCACCTCCGCCAGAGTCAGCTCCCATGGTGAGCCATCGGACCGGGTATACTTAATGGTCATTTCTCCGGCCAGCCTGTCAGCCAAAGCTTTGAGCTCGCCAACCACTTCGGCCGGCCTCATACCCGTATTTCCAAGATACCGGTCGGGTTCGCGGCTCACCATCTCCGGGAATTCCAGGACGGCATCAATGGCAATGAGCAATCGCAGGTCCCGGTTCGGCGTAGAATAGTCCTCCCATAAGCCCATGGCCTGAAAAACTCCCGTCTGGTTCGAGGGCATGGGAATCACCGTCCCGGGGCGGCTCTGGATGTAGTTTTCGCCGTTGGCCACCGATTCGACCCTGACCAGCAGTTGCTCATGCAGGGCGGTGAACAAGTCACGCAAAGTCCGGACGGGATCAAGAACTTTTGGATTTATCAATTTCTCCATCAGGGCGTAAAACTCGTCGGCCGTCATTTTTCTCTGTTCGAGCGATACGTTTCCGTAATCAGGCGAAGCGCCGATCTCGTCGTTGGTAAGCAGTCTGGCCCGGCCGTTTTCAAGAACGATCGGCCTGAACCACTTAAAACCGGGCTCGCCTATCACTTCCTCCGTCTCGAACAGGAAATTCCCTTTCCAGAAACGTTTTATTCCGATCGTCCCGTCCGGCTGAGCGTCTACGGCTAGTAACTTCCCCGGTTCTTTGGCTCTCTGGGCGACCCAGCGGACTATGACCAGGGTGTGTCCGTATGGATCGGCATATACGGTCCCGGGCCGTAGGTTTTGCCGGTCGAGGGGAAGCGGATAATAATCCGAATCCGAATCGTCCAGGGCGGTCCTCGCGCTCCCGGCATGAACGGCGTCGGCCGTGAGGGCTAGTAAGCGTTCGAAAGAGCGGATCGGCGCTCCGCGTCTCGAAAAAACCGGGGAATCGTTCGTTAACCACTTCCCGGTTACGGGCGCCAAATGAAGCCGGCCCCTGTCACATCTGTGAAAACCGAACGGAAGCCCCAGCTTCCAGCTGAAATATGCCCTGAGAAAATAAGGATTGTCCGCGCAGTCCGGTTCCATCCGCAGTCCCTGCCGACGACCGGCATCATCCTCTCCAGCCCCCAGGTGATTGTAAAGCAGGTTTGCTTCACTGTTCTGGGTGACCGCATGGAGAGCCGGCCAGGATGATCTTTCATCGGCACCGGAAAAAAGAGCCTCAAGCCAGGCCGAATAAAGAAGCTCCTCGGTTCTGCTCCAGCCTTTCCGGCTCCGCCACTCTCCCCGCCTTCGCTCGTCGCTGGCCTTCGGTCCGGCCACGTTGACCGGCATCCTGAAAACGGTCTGGCCCGAGGATTTGATTCTCACCTCATGGCGACCGGCGGCGGCAGGCCCGAAGAGGGCGGCAACCCAGTAAGGCGGTCCGCCTCCGGAAATAATCTTCAAGGGCCGGTATTCTCCTTCAGGCCCTTCGGCTTCTATCTCGACGCGGCCGGCCGGCTGTTCGAAAGAAGCCAGCACTCTCAGCGGACCACCGGACTCGATCAATTCAGGGCTGAGCAGCACGGCCGGAACCTGACCGGAGACAACGGGCCGTCCGCCTGCCCCGTCAGTGACTCCATCATTCTCACGGCCGCCGCAGCCGGTCAAAAAGCAAAGAGAAAAAATCAGAAAATAAACGAGGGGCAACGAAAGCCGCCCTGCCGAGCCGGTTCGGGCCGGCGTCGGACTTTTACACGTTTCTAGCAAGGCCATTGGACAACCGGACCTGATCCTGGACGAACGAAACCGAAAAGGCGTTTTCTGTCTGGCTCCCGCCAACAAAAAGTTTTAAAAGTAATACCTGAATCCTATGCCACCGGCTATGTCCCCCTCGGTTTTTGGAGCCAGGTTAAGCATGGGCACGACTTCCGCGAACAACTCGATGTTGGTCTCTTCGAACTCGTAGGCAATGCCGAGCGGAACCCGCAGGCTAACTTTGGTCTGGTCGGCCAGTTTGAGCCTGCCGCCGAATCCATAATAAAGAGCCATCCTGCCCTGCTCGACGTTGAAGATGTTGAAATTGTGAAAAAGGAGATCGCCGTGTACCTGAAAAGCTCCGCCTTCGACGAACGACCAGGCGGCGCCCGCATCGAAAGCGACGTTTTCGCCTGTCCAGAGCTTGAAGCTCAAGCCGCTAGGCTCGCCGAAAATCAGGCCTAGGCCGACGTTGCCTTCGCGGGCGAAAGAAAAACCCCCAAGGACGAATAAGGCCGCGATCAGGGCCAAAGCTTTTTTCATGTTCAGCTCCTTACCATAGCCGATTTTGACCGTTCTCACTCTCATAGACAAGGACAAAATACCAAAAATTGGAGCTTCTTACAAGATTTCTGGCTGGGCGGCCCGGTCCAGTTCGCTTCCTAAAATTTTTTCTGCCTGAGAATTAAGGGCCCGGATTTTCGCTCCGGCTCCATTTATTTCCAAGCGAAGATCCGTTTTTCTGCTAAAATTTGAGTTTGGCCGGCAAGAGCCGTAATATGGCCGCCAGGAAAAAGAAAACCCGGTCAAAAATAAAGAATGCTCCCGACATGACCAAGAAAGATACTAACCGTAAAGACTTCGCCGGCGTCATCTTCGACCTCGACGGGACTCTTCTGGATTCGCTCGGCGGTATCGCTCTCTCCATGAACCGGGTCCTCGAAAAATTGGGATTGGCATCGATTCCCGTCGACTCTTATAAACACATCGTCGGCGACGGGCTGGAGGAAATGGTCCGTCGCGTCCTCCGGTTATACAGAAAAAAGTTTCCCGATCCGGCTGAAGACGAAATTGCTTCTCTCGTCTCGGCGTACCGCAGGGAATACGATATCCTCTGGCGGGCCAATTCCAGGCCTTACCCCGGAATACCTGAGCTCCTTCGGCAGCTCAGCAAGCTCAAAATACGCAAAGCCGTGCTGTCGAACAAATCGCATCCTTATACCGAGTTAATGGTCCGGGAGATCTTCCGCGATTGCGAATTCGATGTGATAAAGGGGGCTTTGCCCGGGATCCCCCTCAAGCCCGATCCGGCTTCCGCGATGGCAGTGGCGGCAGAAACTGGTATCGCCACGGCCGCCTTCGTCTTTCTCGGCGATACGGCAGTCGACATGAAGACGGCCTGTGCCGCCGGCATGTACCCGGTCGGTGCCCTCTGGGGATTCAGAGATGAAGCCGAGCTGACCGAAGCCGGGGCCAGGATGCTTATTGCCCACCCGCTCGATCTGCTCACCCTCCTTTTTCACCTCTGACGGTGATTGACATCCAACCCAATCCAGAGGAATATGATGCCGTTATTTATTTTGGGGGTTTATTGTGCTTTAATGTCCAAGAGCATCAGGGAAACCGAAGCATGATCGAAAAAAGAAAAGAAAAGAGAATCCCCGAGGAAAACCGGGTCAGGATCGAACTGCCCGGTTTCACCGCCGGCGACGAAAAAGGCATAATAAACGCTTTGACCCGGGATATCTCTCTCGGGGGGGCCAAGCTTATAACGGATGTCGACATCGCCCTCGGAACGGAATTAAAGATGTTCCTGATCCTTTCCAGATCGAAAAAAGTAATCAAGGTCAGAGCCAATGTCAGATGGATCCGTCAGGTCGAAAAAGGCATATATGAAATGGGTGTCGAATTTCAACACGGCATTCCGGCCAGCGTGCTGGCCCTTATAAATCACCTTTACGGAAAAGAAGGGAGCCTTCCGGAAAAGAGTGATTGATCTTCTCCGGTTGAAAATCGGCTCATCTTTCAGACTGACTCACCTTTTGAGGTGAGCTGCCCTCCCCCCGAAAAATGACCCGGCCACGGTCAAAATACCTCAGGTGTTCATCAGAAACGGCGATTGCCCGAAGACTGGCCGGCATGGGAAACTCGTCGCGATGAAACGTGATACGAATGCGTGAATACCTGCAATCCGAAAAAGCGACGGATATGGAAAGACTGGCCATATTAAAGGAGGCGATCATGGATAAGAATCGCGAAACCTGGAAAGACCCTCTTCTGTTCATAAAGGAAATCGAGTCCAGGATAAACGACCTGGTTTCGGCCCGCCGTGAGCAGATAGAAAAAGAACTCGAGGACAGGATAGAAAAAGAAAAACGCGAAGCCGAGAAAAAGATAGAGAGCTTCAGCAGCGAATTCGAAAAGAACAAAACAGCCCTCCTGGCTCACAAAGACCAACTGGCCAGACTCCAGACCTCCCGGGACGAACTTTATGAACGGATAAAATCCCATCTTAAAGAGGCCAGCGCCCGCCGGGAAATCGCCGGCGCCGCTCTGGAGCAAGCCGCCGAGGAATTGAACACTATTACGGAATTGAAGCAGGAACTCTTTGCTATCAAAGATCAGGCAGAAAAGGAGATCGGCTCGCTCAAAGCCCAGCTCGACCAGGTAGGCCTCGATTCCGATCTTCCCGGTCTTTTCGAGATCGAAGATCCCGCCCCAGAATACGAAACGGAACTGCTGGCGATAAGAAATTTTCTTGACATGATGAACGGTGAGAAATCCGGTCCGGCCGGAGAAAACGCCGAACAGTCGACGGCTGCGACGGTTGCCGCGCCGGCTGACGAGGCCATCGAAGACCTGGAAGTCCAGGTGCCGTCCGAACCACTCGCCCCGGAGGAGCCGGAGGAAAACGCCGGATCGTCTCCAGAACCCGAAGAACCGGAGATACAGGAAGACCCCGGCCCCCTGCTCGAAGCTTTGCGGAGCTACGAGCGGACCGAGCCGGCCGGCAACGGCGTCGTTCTCACCTTTTACGAAGGGCCGCAGGCCAAGATCATCGATCTCGTCTCGCTGATGGAAGCCATGGACAAAGTCAGCCAGGAATCCGCCGAGCTTCATGAGCAGCTTGCCCGGACGACCTCGATCAAGGATCTTTTCCTGACCAAACAGGAAATACTGAACAAGCAAGAAATCCTGCGCAAGGCGTTCTACATGGCCGTTAAATACTGCGAAAAGGAAGGCGGCGAGCTTCCGGTTTACGTAATCGATATCTTCAACATCGATAAAATGAAGGATGCCTTGGAACGCCTGACTCTGGGTAATTGGAGCGACCTCACCGACTTTGAGGTTTTCAACTCCGAGGCGACCGGAATATTCAACGACCTTCGGATCAGGCTCAAGTCTTTTTCATCGTACCTGAGATCGATAATGGATCAGGTCCGGACCTAAATTATCTCCAGATAATCCTTGGCCGGGAGCGGAGGGAATTTGGAGTGAGGTTCTTTCTGGTACCAGAAAGCGACCGAGGCAATATCGTCCTGAAGCGGCAGATACCTTCCGCCTGATCTCCAGCCCAGAGCCTGAATGGTGACTTTCAAATCCTTTTCGAACCGGATCGGGTCCATTATGTGCCAGCGGTACATGCCGAAACGCTGCTGGACCTGGTAATGTCCGTCTCCGCGAATCACCTGAGGCAAGCCGCTGTACGGATTGGTGAATTCCGTATACTGGACCGTCCCGTCCGGGCGCTTGGAGTCGAAATCATAAGAGCCGCAGAAATAATCTTCCGTGCCCGTCCCGCATATGGTCGGGAATTCGGTGTCTCCGTCTATGAAGAACTTTATTTCTCCTTCGCCCCACCAGCCGTTGTTGTTAACTCCCCAGGCCAGATATGTCCCGACGTAATGGCCCCAGCCCTTGACACCATCCAGGATGGTGTAAACGCTTTTGTAAGGAAGAGGATTGACCCGGCGAAACTGAGCATGGAAATAGGCGGCGTCCTCCGGCACTTCGGCCAGCGTGTAATCTATTTGATAATATAAAGTGAAATTCTCATCGGAAATGTTTTCAAGCGTAACCCTGAAACCCTTGCGGAAGGGCATTTCCCAATAGCAATTCATGGCGCTTCCGGGATTGACACAAACCGCCAGGGACGAGATTTGAGCGTACTGGCCCCAGCCGGCGGCGAAAAAGTCACCAACGGGACATTCGACGGAAGGTTGGGTTTCGTCGTCCCAGTAGAAACGGATGATGGCGAACCTCCAGTTTCCGGCCGGAGTCAACCAGATGTGTTGTATCGCTCCTTCGCCGCGCACGTCGGCCATGACGTAAGTCTGTTTGGGGCCGATCCGGACGTAGGGCGAGACTTTCCAGCCCTGGCCGAGGTCACGGGCGGCCTTGAAGGCCGGACCGTCGGTCGACATCCCACCCTTACCCTTTTCGCCCGTCGGATTCTCGGGGCTTATCGAACGCGTCTTGGCATGAGAGAGGCGGGACAGATTGCCTAAATTCAGACCGAGGCCGTTGGCTGCTTTCTCGTCTTTGCCGGCGGAAGCCGGAAAAAACGAAAGCATAAGGGCGGCCGTAATGGCCACGGCCAGCTTAGCGGTTTTGATTTTGGTCAAGATTTCCTCCTGTATCTCGTCTTTTTGGGCCTATTTTATCCAAGGCCCAACAGGCTGGCAAACGATTTTCCGCCCGGCTTTACAAAAGCCATCGGCTGGAATAGAATTCGGGCCAAAATGTAGTGTATTGGATTTCACCTGGAGAAAGGAGCAACAGATGACCAAGCTTTCGGCTGGATCATGCTTACGCGGATTTTTTCTGGCCTTGATCGCCGGTTTTATAAGTCAACTCTCCGCTCTCCCGGCTCAGCAGGAGGCCGGACGGCCTGAGGCGGCTCAGGCGGTCAGGAGCCCAGCCGGCCGGACCGGCGTCAGATCATTCTCAGTCAAAAAACACACTGTTACGATCGAGTCCAAGCCGGTCCCTTACACCGTGACAGCCGGGGAATTGACCGTCCTCAAGCCCGACGAGAAGCCGGGCGCGACCATGTTCTTCGCCGCCTACACCAGAGACGACATCAAGGACCTCTCGAAACGCCCGGTGACTTTCGCTTTTAACGGCGGCCCCGGCTCTTCGACGCTCTGGCTGCATCTCGGCGGCATCGGACCCAAACGGGTGGCCATGGACGACGAAGGCCACCCGGCCGCAGTGCCGTCCGGCCTGACCGATAGCGAATTCTCGCTTCTCGATGTCACCGATCTGGTTTTTGTCGACGCGGTTTCGACCGGTTACAGCCGTCCCCTGCCCGATGAAAATCCCGACCAATTCCACGGCGTGAGTGAAGACGCTGCTGCCTTTACCGAGTTTATAAGGCTCTATCTGACCAGATTTGAACGCTGGGACTCGCCCAAGTTCCTGCTCGGCGAGAGCTACGGCACCACCCGGGCGGCCGCCCTGTCCGGATATCTTCAGAACCGGACCTACGGAATTTACCTCAACGGCATAATTCTTCTCTCGAGTGTCCTGGATTTTTCAACCCTATCCTTTTCCGAAGGCAACAACCTGCCCTACGTGGTCTTCCTTCCGCACTACACGGCGACGGCCCGGTATCACGGGCGACTATCCGCCGATTACCAGGCGAAACCGTTGACCGGCCTGCTCGAAGAAGCCAGGAAATTCGCAATCGATGAATACGCTCCGGCCCTGCTGAAGGGCAACCTCCTGGCGGCAGACGAATATGAAAAAATCGCCGGACAACTGTCTGCCCTGAGCGGCCTGTCGGTTGACTATCTGAAAAGAGCCAATCTGAGAATCAGACACGACCGTTTCGTAAAGGAACTGCTGAGGGCCAAACGCCTTACCGTGGGCAGGCTCGACAGCCGTTTCACCGGCCGTGATTCCGACGCTGTCGGCGAATCCTATGAATTCGACCCTTCCAGTGCGGCCATAATGGGCGCTTTCACTTCCGCCTTGAACGATTACCTGACAACCGAGCTCGGGTACGGAAAAGAAATACCGTATGCGGTCTACGGGAATGTTCGTCCCTGGAATTATTCCCTCCAACCGTCGCTCGAACCCGGGCGACCGGGCATGGCGCTCACCAGAGGTTCCAGGCAGGGCGCGCTCAACGTGGCCGAAACCTTGCGCCGGGCTATGTCCGAAAACGGCGACCTGAAAATCTTCTGCTGCAACGGTTATTACGACGGGGCCACTCCTTTCTTCGGGACCGAATACACGTTCTCTCAGATCATGCTTGACGGCTCATTCAAAGACCGGGTCAGCATGGGCTATTACAACGCGGGTCATATGATGTACATACACCAACCGTCGCTCAAAAAGCTCAAACAGGATCTCGCCTCTTTCATAACCGGAGCCTCGACACTCCGGGAAAAATGAAATCCGGGGCCCCGAGGCTTGGCCCGGCGGTTGATTGATTCAGAGGATCAGTGTGTAACCAGCCAGCGGCCGACGACAGCGCTGGCTAACGAGACAATGCCGCCGAGGGCCGTCCCCCAGACAAGGTCAACGACCGTAACTACGAGCGGCCATTCCCTTATCGTGGCCAGGTTGGACAGGTCGTAGGTGGCATAGCTTATGAGCCCGAACAGAGCGCCATAAAACAAAGCTTCAATCGGCTCACCCCTGATAATCGCGGGCCTTATGACGAAAACGATCAAGCCTAATATGTAAACCAGGTAAAAGAGTATGGCCGCTGCCCACCGCACTCTCGAACCAAGCAGGGCGCCGAGATATTTCTTGTAAAATCCTCTGGCGATCAGACTGAGCCAGACCATGTCAACAAGCAAGAAAACGGCTAAAGCGACAAAATAAACGACGACCATTTGCTTAAGAGTCATCTCTTCCCTCCTTCACGCCTTTAAGGGTTTTCCATGCCGATCAACCGCCGGCTGGAATACCGCTCCGAGACAACATCTCGCTATTTATATCTTCAAACTGCTGATCGATCCGACCGTAAGCCTGCCGCCATCGAGCCTTGAGCTTCCCGGCAAAAGAACCGTCGCGGGCCATCATATTACGGTAAAGCCCGGCGACGAACACTCTTTCGCCTTCTTCGAGAGTCGGCCACATCGTCATGTGCATGAAAATGATGTTCAGGTTGAGGAATTCATCTGCCGGCTTCAAATTGAGAGACTCCCTGAAATAGGTTTTGGCTTTGTCCGCATAAGGCAAAAGAGGGTAATTCAGGAGCAGATAAGCCATGCCTGCTTCGTAATGGCAGAAAGCATCGATCGGATTGGCCTTTATAGCTTCTTTATACCTCTCTATGGCCAGATCGCAATAAGCATCCCTGCCTTCCTCATCCCCGTTTTCATTGGCCACTCTGGCCATTTCGCTGTAGAGCCTGGCCAGAACGACTCTGAATTCCGCTCTCGGGGAAAAGCTGATCGATTTCAGGGCTAAATGTTCAAGCGTGCCGAAGCCGCTCTCGACGCTCCGCACGCTCGTCCTGGCTTGCCGGTACGCTCTCTGGTATCCATAAGCGAGGAAATCACGAATGGAAAAAGCTAATATGAGAAACGACGATAACAAAACGGCCGCGGGCGCCAGGAATCGCCAGGTTTTCGAACGGCCGCCGGATGGCCTATCACCGGATACAGTCCTTCTTTCAGAGCCGCGTTTTCGAACGACATTCAGTCCGACAGCGGCTATGGCCGTGAAATAAGCCGCATTGGCCGGAATCTGAAGGTTAAAGTCGGTGAAACCGTGAAGCAGGAGCGCGGCCAGGCCGAGAAGGCATCCGAGTCCAATCCCCTTGGCAAAGTTTTCCCGCCGGCGGCGCCAGTGAACCACTATCAAGACCACGGCGCCCGCGGCCAGAGCAATCAGGGCGCTTCCGGCCACAAGGCCGTTCTCGGCCCAGAATTCCAAATAGTCATTATGGGCGAAAGAAAGCCTTACCTTATCATCGACTTTCTCGTACATGGCGTAAGCGTCACCGAAGGTGCCCTGGCCCGTCCCGGATAAGGGATAATCCATTATTGCTTCCATCGTATCCATATAAAAAACGCGCCGGCCCTCTTTTGTTATGTCCGTCTCGGCGAATCTCTCTACCACCGGTCCGAGCCCGATCCAGGCCGATACGGCTATAATCACGGCCGTAACCAGCCTGACCACCTTCCCCAATCCGCTCCGCCTGGTCCTGTGACTGGCTCCGTAGAGCTCTTCCTCAAGGCTTCGGGCAGATGAAATATCCCTCCAGCCGGCGACGGCAACCGAAGCCAGGATAAGAGTAACCAGAAAAATGGTAACTCCCGAACGGGATCTGGAGAAAACAAGGGCCATGCCGATGAACACGGAGGCCATGGCGTATAACAACGTCCACTGCAGCTTCTCCTGGCCGAACCATAATATCTTCTGCCGCAGGCTCAAGCCTTTCTCCATCAAAAAATAGCGAGCCTTGACCAGAACGTAACCAAGGCTCACGGGGAAAACCATTTCCATGAAGCCCGCGAAATGATTGCGGTTGTAATAAGTGCCGCTGACCGAGCCGATGTATCTTTTCTTCAAGCCGAATATCATCTCGTGCCCGCTGAATGTTTCGGCCATGCCGTAAAAGGCCTGGAACAGGCCACAGGCGATTATGACAAGAATGAAAATCTCAATTTCCTGCCGGGAACGCACAGTGCGCAGGACAAGGAAGCCGAATACGCCCAGGCATATTATGAGGACAAACTGTCCGAGGGAAGCGGCCGGGGCATAAGATAAGGAATGCCAGGAATTCTCACTCCATCCGGCCAGCCCTGCGTCCGAAATCCGGGAATAAATTCCGAACGTTTTAGGTGACAGTAATTTGATGACGCTCATCGGAAGAGGCAACAATTGAATTATCGAGAACGAAACGAAAACGAATATGAAAACTTTCAAAATCCCGGGCAGCCCGTACCGCCGTTCCTCGATCCCGACGGCCGCCGATTTATCCTTCCTAATTCCCCAGAGATAAACGAGCAGCAGAACCATGACCGAAGCTTCGAAAACGAACACGGCCCATTCGAGAACTGAGCCCAGGGGCAGAGGAAGGAAAATCAGGACGATGCATAGTCCCCAGAAAACGATCTTCCGCTCCATGATCAATTATGATACAGGAAAGTCGGCCATATTTTCCAGTAAACCATTGGCCTGATGGAGGTCTGGGGGAATTATGTTTCTCGGAAAACGACGAGAGGATTACTTACTCACCGTATGGGAGATGCTTCCTTTTCTTCGTTAAAAACGGCGTAGAGAACGACGCCGGCGACAGTAACCAGCAGCATGATCCCGGCAGGCGAGGTAAAGAAACTTTTCTTCTTGGTCTCTTCTTCCGTCTGAGCCGTCTCCTGGACTCCCGGTACCAAGGCTACGGATAATTTGGCCATCTCGTCAGTCTTAATATTCAGCAAGTAGTTGAAATTGAAATCCCCGGCAGGTGCCGCGACCCCGAGGATATATCTTCCCTGGGGCAATCCGGTCACTTTATACATGCCGTTCTGGTCCGCAGGAGAACTGGCATATTCTCTTTGATCGTTGACGTTTTTCAACTTAACGACGGCGTTGGCCACGGGCGTTTTCATGTCCTTATCGTAAATAAAGCCGATCAATGAACCATTCACAACCTGGGACGCATTCAGCTCGGCAACCGGAAAAACGAGCAGCGAGAAGGCCGCCAGCACGCTTACGATAAAAATCTTCGATTTAAACACTCTTTTTTCGAGCATGTCTTCCTCCCTCATTCATCTCAAATATTATTATCAAAAAAACACCCTTGTCAACACTTTTCTCACTGCCCCCCCTCGCTAAAACCGTGCCGAACCGGCCAAATCTATCTTATGGGCGAAGCTTCTTCTTCCTTTTTTGTCAGTTGATATATGCCGAAGGCCAAGCCGCCGGCGGCGATGACGATGGTGGCGATACCGGCTGGCGTCTTAAAAAAAGGCTCCTTAGAAGTCAATCCCTTGCCCTCGATCCCCCCGCCTTGTTTCAATTCCATCGACAAACTTGCTCTTTCGCCGGCTTTGATATAAACGCCATAAGAGAGATTGAAATCCCCGGCGGGCGTCGAAACTCCGACCGTATACCAGCCTTCTTCGACATCCATGATGGTATAAACGCCCTTGGCGTCCGAAGGCCTGCTGACAAACTCTCTCTGATTATTAAGGTTGCGAAGTTTGACCACGGCCCCTGCAACTGGGGTTTTCGTCCCTTCGAATGTTATCTTCCCCGTCAGGACTCCGATCCCCTGGGCTTCGGCCTCACCTGCTTTCCCAGGCTCTCGCTCAAGACCGTAGAGAAAGCCGCTTTCAAGACACAACAGGCCCAAGAAAGCAACGATCAGAAAATTTGTTATAAGCTTCGACTTAAAAAGCTTTATTCCGATCATTGAATCGCTCCTTTTGAATAAAGGATAATTCCTTAACAAGCCTTTGTCAATTGCTATTTTCAAAAATCCCACTCATCGGAATCGCCTCTGAACAACCGCCTGGTCCAGGAAGTCCGGCGCAGAGGATTTTTCGGCTCGCCGAAGCCGGGCAGAGCCTGGTTATCGAGAATCGCTCTCGGGACGGTCGTTACCATGGCCTGGGCTTTTTCCGGGCCCACGATTTTCGAAGCGGCCTCGACGGCCTTACTCAAAACCGGACGGCGGGTCAAGACACCGTGGGCGTCTGAAACTATGATGTGGACCAGGTTATTTTCCAGAAAAAGCCCGGCTGCGTTCCTGGCCGCCCGGCCGAACTCGCCCATTAAGCTTCCTCCTGTCAACTGGGCGATACAACCCATCTCTACGAACCGGTAAAGAAGCTCGGGATGTCCCTGGAATCCGGCATTCCTTTCAGGATGGCTGATAATGGGTATGAATCCCTTGGCCATCAGACTGGATATCATATTTTCCGCCCCGGCGTAGACCAGATGGGACGGGAATTCTATGAAAACATAACAGGTTTCGTCCAGGGTGAATCTGTACTTCTCGACGGTCTGCACTATCTCAGGGTGAATGAAAATCTCGGCTCCCCAATGGATTTCGAGGTCCAGCCGGCCCACTTCGCGCTTGAATTCGAGCATCCGGGACCTCAAAAGGCTCAAATCGTTTCCATGCCTGGTCAAACGGAAAAGATGAGGCGTTACGGCCACGGCCCGGATTCCGTCCTTCTGGGCTATCCTGCACATCTGCAGGGATTGCGTTCGGTCATCCGGACCGTCGTCCCAGTCCCAGAGTAAATGAGTGTGAAGGTCGATCATATCCCGGTCTATCATTCAGGCTGAATCAAGACCGTTCCCCGTAATAATGGTAATAATCCTTGTAATAATAGCCCTCCGACGGGCTTTTAATGTTGTTTATTATCACCCCCAGAGTCTTGATTTTCAGCGTTTCGAGCTTTTCCCGGGCCATTTTCAGCGCTTCACGGGAAGTCTTGTCGCCCTGAATGACGAGTATCATTCCGTCGACCTTGGCTCCCAGAACGAGCGCGTCCGAAATGTCGAGCATGGGCGGCAGGTCAAAAAGGATATAGTCACATTCTTCTTTGAGCAGGTTGATGAATCGCTCCATTTTTTCCGAGCCCAGAAGCTCGGCCGGGTTCGGCGGCAGGGGCCCGGCGTTAACCAGGAAAAGATTGGGGATCATGGTCGATTTGACGACTTTTTTGAGTTCGACCGAATTTACCAGAAAAGTGGTCAGGCCGTAGGTATTCTTAACCCTGAATATACGATGCAGGCGGGGCCGCCTCAAATCGGCATCCACGATAAGAACCGTCTTCCCGGACTGGGCCAGAGTAATACCGAGATTAGCCACGGTCACCGATTTGCCTTCGCCCGGTACCGCGCTCGTCACGGCTATCGTTTTCAGAATCCTGTCGGCCGACGAAAGAAGCAAGGCGGTTCTTATGGACCGGTACTTTTCGGAGAGCCTCGAGCCGGGGAAATACCAGGGGACGAGTTCGATGGCAACCTGGTCTTCCAGCCCTTGCTGACCGCCTTTATAAAAGTCTTTCTCACAACAAGCCAGAAATTCGGTTTTGATCTTCCGCTCATTCTCTCCTTGGCCCTTGTCTGCGCCTTCCCCTGCTCCGTTCGATTCGGGCTTAGCGGAATTATCCACATTCATAGTCAGATTCACATCGCCGCTTGCCGAACTTGCGCTTAGATCCAGGCCGGAGTCCAGCTTATTACGTTTTCCCCCTTCCAGATAACGTGCTTTCTTCTTTATGACTCCCAGGCTGAATCTGGGAATGACCCCGAGGGTCGGCAGCCCCGAATACTTCTCAACATCCTGAGCGTTCTTGACCGTCGTATCGAGAAGCTCGAAAACGAAAGCCAGGCCGACCCCTCCGAAAAGGCCAAGGATCAGCGCCAGAGCCAGATTGACTTTCTTGTTCGGCTTGGAAGCACTGACCGGGACCCTGGCTCTATCCACTATCCGGACGTTGGATGTCCTCAGACCTTTAAGCCTGGCTTCGACACCCGTTTCGCTTTGCCGCCGGAGCAGGGAATTCAACAATTCCTTCTTGTTTTGAATTTCAATCTTTAGCCCGCCGTACAGCACGGCGCTCGAATTCATCTTGAAGGCTTCCTGTTTCTGGTCGTTGAAGACTCTTTCGAGTGACCTTTCCTTATTGAGCGAGGTTTGATACTCGGAATAAGAACCCTTGGCCAGGTTTTTCGTTTCCTCATCGAGAGAATTTCGAGCCGCCTCGAGCTCGACTTTCAATCTCTGCAACTCGGGATAGCCGGGCTGGAACCGTTCCTGCATTTTTTCGTATTCGCGCTTGAGTTTTACGTAGTCCTCGCGCAACCTCTGGATCAAAGGATTATTTATGGCTTCCGGGATGTAATCGGCACTGGCGTTTTTGAGCTCGTTCCAGGTCGCTTCCTTCTTGACCCGGTCGATCTGGGCCTCTGTCAGCGCCCTGTTGAGCTCGCCCAGCCGGTCGATGACCGTGGTCTCGTTATCGCTCAGGGCAACTATGTTGGCCTGGGCCTCCATCTGCTGCAACTGTTTGTCCTTGGCTTCTATGTCGGCTTGAAGAGTTTTTATCTGATCGGACAGAAACTGCGAAGCCTGTTCCGTAGCCGCATATTTCATGTTGATGTTGAAATCTATGAAACTATCGACCAGGCTATTGGCACAGTCGGCGGCCAGGCGGGGATCACGGGCGTTGAACGAAACTTCGACCAGGCGGGTCATACGCACCGGTTTGACATCCAGACGGCCGAGAAAATCCTTGACCAGAGAATCCATGAAGGCATGATCGTCAGGATTGGCGCTCTTGTCAGCAGACTTCTTTCTACCGACGAATTCTTCCTTCTTCCACAGCTCGAGCTCGTCGACGACGGACTCAGCCAGGGTTCTGCTCTCGAGCAACCTGTATTGCGTCTGATAAAAATCGTCGCGCATGGACTCGACCTGGAAAACCTGATCGAAACTCAGAATATTGGGTTCCTTCTCGATCAGAATCGTGCTCTCGGCCGTATAAACCGGCTTCTGGATGAAAGTCCAAAAAGCGCCCAGGGCGAAAACGGCCAGCGTAACGGAGATGACCGTGCCTTTGCGTCTCTTCAGCCTGTCCCAGTATTCCTTCAGGTTTATTTCGGGCGACTCGGACAATTCGTAGTCGGAAAGCTGTATTTCTTTGCCATTCCTCATTTCTTTCCTCTTAAACCATTTTGTTACCCGCCCTGACGCCGGAGACGGTCATAAAGCCCGAATTCTTCTATCTATTTTATCATCACTCGACCGGCATTACCAGAATGATTCCGGGACATATACGACGTCGCCTTCCTCGAGGACTATATCCGTCTTTTTCCCGCTCAATATTTCACGAAGGTTGACTCGAATCTTTCTCTCCCGGCCCGATTTATCCTTTCGGGTAATTACTACCCCGCTTTTTTTCGCTCCTTCGGCCAGGCCTCCGGCATCGGCCACGGCTTTGAGGAGGGTGGCTTTTTCGGAAAGCTTGAACTTGACCGCACCGGGATTGTTCACCCGGCCCATGACGAAGATCCTTATCTCCCTGTCCACGGGTACGTTTATTACGTCGTTAGGTTCGATCAGGATATTGAGCTTCTGGTCGCCGTTTATCACCAGTTCGCGCAAATCGATCGGAATCGTTTCCGTCCCGCCATCCCCCTGTCTCAAGACGAAAATCTCATTCATGGCATTCTCTGTGAAACCGCCGGCCATGGAAATGATTTGAAGAAGGTTCTTGCGGCCAACCAGTTCGAAGCTTCCCGGTTCTTTTACCGCTCCCAGAACGGCAACCTGGTTGCTTTTGTACTCTTTGATGAAGATCGTAACCTGTGGATTCTTGATGTATTTTTCCTGCAAAAGCGAGGCGATTTTCTGGACTGCGCCTTCCTGAGTCAATCCCTCGACCTGCACTCTCCCGATGAGGGGAAGGGTTATCGCTCCGTCTTCAGAAACCCGGACCGTCTGGTCCAGCTGGTCCAGCTCGAAGACTTTTATCTCCAGCAAGTCGCCCGGACCTATCCGGTAGGCTTTAGCGAATGTCTCACCGGCGCTTTCGCTCTGCTGGCCCCTGGCGGCATAACCGGCTTCAACGACCGCCGCGGCCGCTATCAGGCCTAAGCAGAGACCGAGAGAAATCAATACCGAACGGCTTCGACTCGTCCTGTCCATGCTCACCTTCCTGTTCTACCCGCCCCTCTCTCAGAAATCATAAGTAAGATTCAATCCATAAAAATACCTCTTGTCGTCTTCCCGGTCAAGATTCGAATCACGCAGCCACCGGCTGAAAACGGCTCCGAGAGCGACGTTCTTCCTGATGCGGAAATAAACACCTGCCTGGTGAATGTGATAATCGTCACGCCTCTTGACTTCGACTCCCCCGCCCACATCCTGAGTCTCGGGGTAATCATTCCGGCCGATGCTGTAGTCGTAATCCAGGCGAATGAATCTCAGGACGTAAAGGGAGGCACCTAACGACGGCCTGCTCTGGATGTAATAGGCACTATCGTACCAAACTGAAAAATCGACGTCCCGCAGATATGAGGCCCTGACCCAGAAAGGCCCGGCCAGCCGGAGCGAAAGCCGGACGTCTCCGACGATTCCGCCGTAATCGACGGCCCCGGCATTAAAAACGTCGAGCTCTTTCCAACCCACGCGGGCCTGTCCCCTGATTCTGCCGATGGGCGAAAACTCGAGGCCGGCGTAGCCGGCCCGGCTGCGTGAATCCTTCAAAGCGGAGGTCTCGGCGAATTCGAAATCGAATTCCTGCTGTTCGCCCGCCAGAAAAAACTTGGTCCGGGAAGTCTTCTGATAGTAAGCAGTCAGGCCGTAAGCTATCTCGGTCCGGTTGAGCCTTTCCCTGACGTTGAAAACATCGAAATAAAGATTTTCGTAATCATAGTCCGTCCGGCGCACGTTGAATTCGAGCGATGTCCGTCGCGAAGTCTGAATGAGAAAGTTCCCGGCCCAGGTTCTTTCCTGTCGGCGCGGTCTTATGTCGATTTCGTAATTCCATCTCTCCCGGGCGTCCGAATATCTTCCCTCGGCATTGATGAATAACCGCCTTAGGCTGAGGGCTACCGCTCCGGAATAATAATAATTCCACGTCCTCTCCCTGGCCGTCTTCGAATAGTAGACATACTGAGGCGAGCCGCTGCCGTAAATGATCAGGCGCCGCCATATCGGGAGCCAGCCTTCGAGCCTCGGCCCGGCCGTGACCGTGAAGTCCTTGACCGGTTCGCTCGGCGAATAATAGATGTTGCTGTCGATTCCGGCGTTGGCCAAAACAAGAGCCGGCTGCAGTCTCAGCGGGCCGATTTTCAAGGCCGCCTTGCGCCATCTTTGATCGAGTTCCCGTCCGCGCCAGGTATAAATCTGAGCGCCGGACTCAATTCTCAAACAGACGAGCGCCAAAACAAGGACGGCGGCGGACAGGGTCCTGGCCCGGATATCGCTCTTCAGGTTACGATTGAGTTCTTTCGATTTTCCGATATCGGCCGAAAAACGCAAAACCAAGTCTCCCGTTCCAAATACCGCCCTTTGGCTTTCATCAAGCCAGGATGAACTTACCCCCTTGCCTGATTTTGATCCCCAGGCAAATGCTCCAAGGCTTCTTATCCGGCCGGATCAAACGACAACTATTTACGGGGATTTAAATCCTGGCCAGGTTTAAATTACGCTCTCTCCATTCCTATGGAAATCGTAAGAATTATCATTTATAACCTCTCCACATGTCAAGGCTATGACCTGATAAAATCAAACCATCGACTCGATCTCACGTATTTTCCTGGCCAGGCGAACGGCCGAGACCGGAAAGGCCGTTTTTATCCCGGGGGCAAAAAGCGAAATCTTGAATTCCTCGATCATCCAACGCAGTTGCTCGACCGCGGCCTTCTTTTCCGCCGGCGGCGTTCTGCCTTGAATGAGGAAACGAGCTTCGGCCGGAGTTCCGCGACGGGAAAGCGCGGCCGCCTGTTTCCGTTCCTCTCTCTCCATATCGCCGATTAGCCTTTCAAGGCCTTCCCGGTAAGGGGCTATTTGCCCGGATTTGGCTTTGTCCTTTTCCGGATCCAGACCGGCTCGTTCCAGCCTGGCCTTGAGAGCATCGAGATACCGCGGAATTTCCTTTAGGCGGTCAACCGGATAAGCCGTCAGGAAATCTTCCGGAATCAATTGATCGAGATCGGTCCGAATCTCATCGAGATATGCGGGTACGGCCAAAACCCGGCCGGGGCGGCCAATGGATGCCAAGGAACCGAACCCGGCCTGTGATCCGGACGAATGTTTCATCTGGCCTTCTTCGGTCTTCTTCAGCCGGTCTCTTATCTCGGCGACGGCCGTGATTATCATGAGAGTGGAAGCCAAAACGACATGGCCCGTCTCGAACAGCTTGCGGTTTAGGTCCGCTTCACAGGCTTTGAAATCGAGCCCGGTCCGGATATTCACTTCCAGCACTTGCTTAAGGATCTTTTCCGAGACCATTCTCTCCAGATTCTCCCGGCCGCGGAATAGACCGGCCGCCCGCTCGTACTCGGCGGGAATCTTGAAATAGCGGTTTATGAAAGCCAGGTCCTTGGCGAATTTGCGCTCCAGCAACGCCCGCACCGACCGCCTGTGTGAGAGATCGGCCTCCTCGGCGGCAGGAAAAAGCCTGACCGCCAACTCGAATCTTGATCCGGGCGAAACGGTCAGACCCGGGTATGCCTTGAGGGTCGCTCCCACGGGGATTGATCCGGGCAGGTCGTCGAAATCCCAATCCGTGTAACCTGATTTTTCCCAGTTCTTTCTCGCCTCCAGCCAGGCCGGCGAATCGAGCTTGGACGGCCGGAAACTTGCCGCACCGACTTTCCTTCGCAAAAGCTCGAGATCCCGGCCCGAGGCCAGCACTTCACCGGACTCCGGATCTACGGCCGCGACCGTTATTATGAGATGCCTGGGCAAGGCCGCAGCCGCTTCTTTCCAGGCTTCGGCCGGAATTTTCAGGCCCAACCGCCGGTCGGCGAACTCCGCGACCGAACTCACGAAGGGAATTTCCTCCGGCTGCCGGGACATGCCTTCGGTTATAGCCTCGACCTTTTCCGCAAGCGGCTGGAAAAACCTCCGGTAACGCTTCGGCAGGCCTTTAATGAGAGCGGATACGAGGTCCGGCAGGCGGCCCGGCACGCTCCACTCCGGCCGGCACGACGGGATATGGGAAAGTTCGGGTATCGGTATCCTGACCGTAATACCGTCGTCTTCCTGGCCGGGCGAGAATTTGTATTCGGCCGGAAATTTCCGGCCGGCAATCTCCATCTCATCGGGAAATTTGGAGAGCAATCCTTGATCCAGGGAGACTTCAGTGATGTCCGCTTCTGACATCCTGAGAAATCCGTCGTCATGGTGGTCAGCCAGAAAACGGTCGAGGCTTCGTACGTCACGTATCCCGGGCAGCCGGGAAGAATAAAATTCGGCCATTCTGAATTCGGGTATTATCAGGTCTCTCCGCCGTAATTTATCCTGAATCTTCTCTATACGGCGCCGCAGGGCAAGGTTGTACCGGAGGAAAGCCGGAGGATCATCCATGTCCCCTTCGACGAGAGCTGACATCACGAATATCCTTTGAGCCTCTTCGGGAGCGATGCGTCCGTACGACACCTTCCTGTCACGCACTATTTCCAGGCCGAAAACCGTTACCCTTTCTTTGGCCGTCACTTCCCCCCGGACTCTGTCCCAGGCAGGTTCGTAATAAATCCGCTTACAAAGATGACCGGCAATATCTTCCAGCCAGCCGGGATCGATCCGGGCAGCCGTTCTGGCGAAAAGGCGGGAAGTTCTGACGACCTCGGCGGCCACCACCCAGCCGGCCGATTTGCCGTAAAGGGCCGAACCGGGCCAGAGCACGACCTCCCTTCCCCTGGCGGCCGTGTAATCGTTTTTTTCTTTAAGATGAGCGATGTTCGAAAGATAACCGCTGAGAATTGACCGGTGGATCGAGGCATAGAGAACCGGCGATATGTCCCTGTGCGGCCTCATCTTTTTTAATTTCGGGCCGGCCGGCCGGCCTGGCAACAAGCGGCTTACCTGGCCGACGATATCGGCCTCCTCGACAACCGAGATTATTTCTTGGTACATGTAAGTCCATTCCCGCATCCTGATGAAAGAAAGAAAATGGTCCTTGCAAAAAGCCCGCTTTCGGGCTGCGGTCATCGCATTTCCCACACTTCCCCGGTCGCTGCCATGGAATCCGTGCCAGATATTCAGGTAAAAGAGAAAATCGGAATCAGCATGCCTGAAGGGAGCATGAGCCGCATCGGCCTGAGCGGAAAGTCCGGGCGGACGCTCCCGCGGATCCCTGATGCTCAGGGCGGCGGCGATGACCGCAACCTCGGCCAGGGCGCCTTCGGCCGCGGCTTGAATCAGCATCCGGCTCAAGCGCGGGTCGAGAGGCATGCCGGCCATAATCCGTCCGACTTGGGTCAACTCGAAGCCCCGATGCCTGCTGGCTCTGGTTCTCCCGCTCGTGCGGGTTCTGTCGCCGGCGGCCGGCTCACCGCCGTCCGAAAACTGTCTGAGGGCTCCGAGCTCAACGAGCGTTTCGTAGCCGTCCCGGACGGCCTTAGCCGACGGCCGGTCGATGAACGGGAAATCAAGAGGGTCGCCCAGACCAAGGCCGGACATTCTGAGTATGACTTCGGCTAGGTCGGACCTGAGGATTTCGGGAGGGGTAAATTCTTCGCGCTCGAGGTAATCCGTTTCCGGATAAAGCCGGACACACAGGCCTTCCCGGACCCGGCCGGCCCTGCCTTTGCGCTGGTCGGCTGAAGCCCGGGAGATTTTGCTTATGGGAAGGCTCTTGATTCTTGTACCTGGCTGATACCTGGCTATGCGGGCCAGGCCGGTATCAATTACGTAGCGGATTCCGGGTATCGTCAAGGAAGTTTCGGCGACATTGGTGGCCACGATTATTTTCTGCCCCGCAAAGGTGTAAACGAGCCGCTGGTCTCCGGCGGGGAGTCTTGAGAAAAGAGGCAGAATACCCGTACCCGGGTACCGCCTTCCCTTGAGAATCCGGCAGGTTTCATGGATATCCTGTTCCGTCGGAAGAAAAACCAGGATATCGCCGGGTTCCTTTTCCTTTCGAACGTAGTCAACTGCATCGACTGCGGCTTCGACATAATCGGCCCCGCCCCTTTCCAGTGGCTGGCCGCCGCCCGAGGCTTTGCCCGGGCCGGTTCGCTCTTCTTGCGGCAATTCCCGGTATTCGACCGCGACCGGGAAGGATCTCCCGCTTACTTTGATAACCGGGGCATGGCCGAAAGCCCGGACGAATTTCTCCGTATCGAGGGTGGCCGAAGTGATAACCACCTTGAGTTCCGGCCTGATGTCGATCAGACGCCTGACTATGCCGAGAAGAAAATCTATGTTCAGGGAACGCTCATGAGCTTCGTCAATGATTATGGTCCCGTACCGCCTGAGGAGCCTGTCCGACTGGGTTTCGGCCAGAAGAATCCCGTCGGTCATGACTTTTATGACTGACCGGAGCGAAGTCATGTCCTGGAAGCGAATCTTGTAGCCGACCGACTCTCCCGGCTTCTCGCCCAACTCCTCGGCAATCCGGGCAGCGATGGTCACGGCCGCTATCCGGCGGGGCTGAGTGATGCCGATCTTGCCTCGCAGCGCCCGGCCGGCATCAAGGCACATCTTCGGAATCTGAGTGCTCTTGCCGCAGCCTGTCTCCCCGGTGACTATCAACACCCGCGGCCGGACCGAAGACAGGGCCGAGACGATCTCGTCGCGAAAAGCCGTAATCGGCAGTCCGGGCGGATAGGTGATCGGCCGAGGAAAATCGTCTCTCATCACGGGCTATTTTACACCACATGATAAGACGGAATCCGGCCTCGGCAATTATCCCGGGACCGGTCCGCTTTTCTAGTGGCGCGTCTGACAAATAACTTGACTTTAGAACGATCCATAAAGACGCACCACCGCGGGGGAGTTTGAGGGGGACGGCGTCGTTCCCCTCAGGGGGTCAGCGGAGCGAAGCGAAGCGCCGAGGGGGGAGCTTGACTCCCCCATGGAAGTGTCCCGTCTCTGCGGAGGACTTT
>Ga0172362_10000731_pt1 | contig 27597 bp, 19 predicted proteins | sample LakKivs1_kivu2a2_FD_114534 | JGI IMG/M metagenome (GOLD analysis project Ga0172362, IMG submission 114534) | Sediment microbial communities from Lake Kivu, Rwanda - Sediment s1_kivu2a2 | ecosystem: Environmental > Aquatic > Freshwater > Lake > Sediment | place: Rwanda: Western Province, Lake... | reverse complement strand
TGTTGCTGATAGGCAAGAATAAATAATCCAGCAGCTTCGGGAATATATTCCTCTAATAGCGGGATAATTTGCATTACGGCACCTCTTCAGGAAAAGCCTGGCTTATATAAACTATATCATATTGTGGTTTCATTGTTGGTATGCAGCGAGATATTATGCCCCCGGAGGGGGACCTGTTGTGCTCTCCAGCGGATTGAACCTCCCTCCAATGAACAGTTGGGACTAGGCACAACCGTCTGATCCGAAGTCAATCTACCTCGATAATGCTCATTCATTGGATTCCTCTGACCATTGTGGCTGGAATAGTGTGTCATTCAATCTCTACCCAACCAAATTCATTTGCCCATTTCATCCCTCCAGGCAAGATGAAGCAGCTCGAATGATCGGATCGGTTGTTTGAAGGAGTAAATGATCTACAGCCTTTTTCTAAGGAATTATCAGGTTGTCTATTATGGATTTTTTAACGCCTTATCGCGCCTTGCAACAACGCGTAAAATCAGAGTGTCATCTTTTTCCCGTTCATAAGTTAGGCGATAATCAATATCCACCCGCGCTTCATAGATGCCAGATGCTCCCTGAACAGGTATCGTTTGCAATGATGGATGCCGGGGATCTTCGGCCAGGAGGGCAAGTTGCTTCTTCACCTTTTCTTGAACAGATGCTGGGAGGCGTGTAAAACTTTTTATAAATCGACGGGTGAACCTAATCTTCGGCATCGTCGTGTGCTAGGATTTCATCCAGGGCTGCCAAGGCTTCGGTGATGTTGGTATATTCAATGGTTCGTCCAGTTTCTAGATCAGCCTGAGCTTCCCGTTCCATTCGCTGCCAGCGATCGCTCCAGAACCAAGCCTGTTCAGGATCAATAATCTGGGCGCGTGAGATCACAACTCGCCCGGCTTCATCGGTGTAAAACAGCAATTCGTCCCCTTCTTCTGCACCTAATAAATTGCGAATCTCCTGGGGTACAGTGACTTGGCCTTTGTTTCGTAAACGAGCCTTATATTTGATCTTATTCATGGATTGTGATCCTTCTGGTTAGAAAATCTAACTTTCCAACTATTATACCACAAAGATAATTGTAACAACTAGACAGCCAGAGATAAGTTGGGCAATGTACCAATTTTATAATTGCCGTCATACAGCTGCCTCAATCATGCACAGTCATGGGATTCCTCCAATTGTAGTCGCTGATAGGCTGGGTCACTCACTGGCGATCTTGAGACCCGCAATGCTCACTTAGCTCGCTTTGCTCGCTTTGCTCGCTATTCTCGCTACGCTCGAAATATTCCAGGAACCCAGGATGAGCCGCTCGGCTTCGCCTCGCTTGCTTCAGCATCTCGCGTAATGGATGATATTTTCATTTCAATACCAATCGATATCAGTATCAGGGGAAAAAAATCTGTAAGAACTTATAAAAATACTCGTTACAGATCGGTCCCCATGAAATCCTGGGGGCCGATGCTTTTTTCCTACGGTCCATTTCAAGAATTAATTAATGGCGCTAAAATGGCGCTAAATTATTCCTTTAGTTTCTCCTTTATGACAAAATATAGGGGTAAATACTCGATTTACCCCCATATATAGGCGCCCCCGGCGGGATTCGAAACCACAACCGTCTGATCCGAAGTCAGAGGTTCTGTCCATTGGATATTGGACGTGTTTACAATTTTACATTGCTAATTTTTCTAATGCGGAAAAGAGAGGAGGAAGATCGTTCTTTATTGTATCCCATACCAATCTAGCATCGATTTCGAAGTAAACGTGAACTAATCTATTGCGCATGGCACGCATGAAGTGCCAGGGAATCTCAGGATATGCTTCTTGAACATCTTCGGGAATAGCATTGACTGCTTCACCAATAATAATGAAATTTAACTCGACAGCACGTATTGTTTTTAAATCACTACGAAACGCGTCAAAATTCATACCAGCAGTGAACGAGAATATTTATTGAATAGCATCCAGGCTATCCTGAATAAAATCTTTCCAGTCTCTAGGTGACATAGATTAACCCATTCATCACTGATGGTCTTATGCGAGGCTTTAAACTATCCGGAGTTCCCAGATCAACCTTGCATCCAAATAGCTCTTCAAGGCGATCGTGCAGTGCAAATAATCCGAATAAACCTACCGGGCGGGTAAATTCAACCAATAAATCGATGTCACTTCCCATCTGAGCTTCATCTCTAGCGACCGATCCGAATAGGGCCAATGATTTAACACCATAAACATCAACGAATTCTTGTTTATGTAGTTTAAGAAGATCGATTACCTCATGTCTCTTCATTTTTACACTTCAGCCTAAAATAATTTTACCAGAACTATCGTATTAATTATCTTTTACTATACGTAGTAAAAACCTGGCACCCTGCGGGGAACTTGCTGTGCTCTCACTTGCCGGTATTTTCGGCGGCTATAGCGGATCGAACATCCCTCCAATGAACAGTCGGGACTAGGCACAACCGTCTGATCCGGAAGCCAGCTGCTTCTGTCATGGGATACTTCCAATTGTTGTGGCTGGGGTCACCTGCCCAGATTTTGGGGCGGATGCTGGGTCACTCCTTGGCGATTTTAATGACCACCTATGCTCAATTAGCTCGCTTTACTCGCTATTCTCGCTGCGCTCGAAATATTCCTGGAACCCAGGATGAAGCAGCTCGCCTGATGGATGATATTCTCACTCCGATCCCGATCAATCTCAGGGATCTAGGCTGAAATGGTTCATGATATTCAATAGGACAGGTCTGTAGTGTGATTCAGTAAGAATTTATTGACCTTACTAATTGACTTTATTTTCCAATGACTATATAATTAATTTAATTGTTTTCCAGGTGGGTTGGTTGAATCGTTTTTATCTACGCTGCTTTATCGATAATACTGTACATTTGTTGTGAAATCGGTTAACTCTACTTAATTACAGTCACAACAGCATTCCTTTGCCTAAGACCCTGTCGGGTGCGCCCGTCATAGACGCAGGAGAAATATGGTTATTAAAAGACGTGCAAGCGCAAGGAATTTGTTATTAGCCTGTTTGATCATCATCATGATGGCCTCTGCAAGCTGCCAACCGAAATCTTCTTTTCCATATGGTACGTATACATCGGAGGATGGGATCTATCAATGGGCATTGAACGAGGATGGTAGTTGGGAGTTCTCATACTCAAAGTCTGGAAGGATTATCTCAGTCGGAACTTTTTCAGTACAGGGCGATGAGGTAACCTGGGAAACGGATAGTTACTGCGATGAGATAAAACCCCGTCAGGCAACTTACACATGGACCTTCAAGGATGACATATTAGTGTTCAAGGTGAAAGGTGCGGATATCTGCTCCAGTAGACACAATGTGATTCAAAATAAATTGTACTATCTAAATCCATAAGGGATTTGGAGCCTGATTGGTGTTTCCAACACTTCCCCAATGATGGGATGAGCGAGCTGGGATTTCCGGGCAATCATAATAATTACTTATGCTCAGTTAGCTCGTTTTGCTTGTTATATCTGCTCGCAATATTCCAGAAAACCAGGATGAGCCACTCGGCTTCGCCCCGCTTGCTTCAGTATCTCGCGTAATGGATGATATTTTCACTTCAATACCAATCGATATCAGTATTCAGGGGAAAAAAATCTGTAAGAACTTATAAAAAAACTCGTTACAGATCGGTCCCCATGAAATCCTGGGGGCCGATGCTTTTTTCCTACGGCCCATTTCAAGAGTTAATTAATGGCGCTAAAATGGCGCTAAAATATTTTGTCACTCTACCTGTTATGGCTAAAAGTGGGGGTTTCTCGGCTGTTATCCCCCATATCTAGGCGCCCCCGGCGGGATTCGAACCCACAACCGTCTGATCCGAAGTCAGATGCGCTGTCCATTGCGCTACGGGGGCGATGGTTATCTATTCTGAGGCACTCCCATATTCTACCCTAAAACATTTTTTCCCCGGTGGATCAATATCATATCTAAAGAAAAGCATCCAACAGATACGTTCGCTGCCGGATGCTTCTCTTGGGTATTTCACGTTATATTGGGTGTGGGGATTGCCCCTATCGGTTCAAAATCATGGAAGTAGGATCACCGGGATGCAGGTGCCGAATATCTGGCAGGAGTAGCGGAAATCTGCCGCGTCACGCTCACGACCGAAGGCGACAAATAGCGGCACCGAACAATTGGTACAGTTGGTGGATGAGGGGATATAGTGCGTGCTGGCAATCCAGGTTGATCCGGATTGGTAGGCATGCACAGTATTAAAATCACCCCACGCATTGTCGGCTGGGCCGGCCTGGCTGCTGACGATGCCATACACAAGCCAACCCGGAGGGGCCTGATAATAATCATCCGCAAGGGTTAACGACACGCGGGGTTTTCCACTGCTTGTGTCCGAGTAGTTAAATATCCCTCCCAAGTCGCCCCGCTTATCAGGCGTGAAACTTGGATATGCAAAACAAAAGCTGGAGTTATGAATATACGGCCGGCCAAGATACCCAGGTAGGAGCGTCATGGTATCTTCATAAAAAGCTGCTGCCTCGATATATGGATAACTGAACCCACCCCCCTCCGCCACACTCCACCACCAACCCAGCACCTTTCTACCAGTCTGGCGTGGGTCAGAAATGCCATCGTTATTGATCTCATACCTGGCACCGGTTGACAAGCGCATATCAGCCCGCCCAAGCCAGTTAGGTGTGCCGCAGTGCATCGAACCGCGACCTGAAGGAGTCCAGGCAGGGACGGTTCTTGTCCAGGTAGATATAGTGCCTGAATCTTCATACCAGCGCCAGATTTTCAAGCTATCGTAGGGGGCTCCCGCCATATCCCAGTTGGAGGCGAAATAAATGGCATGCTCAGCGCCCGATACCGGCATGAAGCTAAACCAATCGGCTTGCGCATAGTAATTAAAGGAGAATCCAGCACCGATTGCCAGGGCATCCAACGGAAAACGGAGGATTACTGTATTTACCCACATGTCAGATTGATTAAACAAATTCCAGGTGATATACAGGAAATCGGCACCCAATTGCATGGAAGGCGCATTCCAAAACTGGTTTGTCCAGGCGGGATTTACGTTTTTGGGGTAATAAGAATATATCCAGTAACCGGTTTCGAATGGATTGTTCACGGCTATGCTCAGCTTGAACATATTCTCGCCATTCACATCCTTGGTTCCCGTGCGAAGCCAGAGGAAAATATCCCGCGATTGGTCATAGAGACTGACCTGGCCACAACAAAAATCAGGGAAAGAGGAAAATGGGTTCAGGTATTTCCAGGTCCGTCCTTTATCATGGGAATTTGCGGCGAACCAGTTGCCTGTAGAGAACATCCTGACACCTTTGCCATCAACGGTGCTGCTCATCGTGTTGGATTTTTGACCATCTGGAATGACATCTCCAAATTGAGCCTCGGAGTAGACATCCACATCACCAGGATCCAATAAAGCACCATCATCGACATTGACATCGCTGACGATCGATTCGGTGCCAGGGAATGGGCCAGCTATATCCGTGACTGTTGAAGTGTCCAATGGTGGACTCAAGTAGGCGGTCGCCTCAGCCTGATTGAGCTGTCTGATTTGCTCATCGGTCAGTGTGGGCGGGCTATTGTAAAGTACCGGTATTTCCACTGAGGCAGCAGCTGCTTCCGCATAGCTGGCTTCAATTTCAATCGGACCTTGCGTATCTTCCTGGGCTATAACCGGTTGGTCACTCAATGCCAAGCAAAACAACAGCAAGATAACAACAAGTTTAGCAAAATGCATAACAGTTGAACGGTTCATTTGTGTATCCTCCTTAGCCTTCAATGGATGATTATTGGTTAATCTTTCGTATGCATAGATCTATGATGGATGGGCATGTCACCTCCTCGGATTTATGGATTCACTTGGACTGGTGGATTTTTCCATGTGATTTGAAATATTAACTGCCAGGTTTTCTATCTGGGTCTGAATATAAATTCAAAACTTCGCCATAGTTGTGTTAAAAATATATGTTATGTAAAAGTTATCGATATACCCGAATGCTCCCTTCTGGTTTGCCTGATCTATCCAAATTGCCCGGTATTAAGGATATAGATAAGCTCATCGCAATTGATTAAAATTAGCTCGCAGTCTCCCAGGTTAACGAGCTGCGGTGCATCAGGACTCACGCCTGATTACGAATCCATGGCCTAACCTGCCGGGTAAATAATTTCTCAAATAATGGTGATCTAGCAATAATTAATTTCCAAAGATATCGGGTATAAAAAATCAACAATTATCAGAGAAGTTCGGCCGCATTCTACGGATTACGAAATAAATCGAACAGATTTGTCCCGAGGCGGTGTCAATTATGATCAATCTGAAATAACTTTAGCACAATTTCCATTATTTTGCATACCATATTGGGGTTAATTTCATGAATTCGGATGGCAGCCAACCCTCGCCTGGGCTGATGGTTGAATAGTCGCTGGCATAAGCGGCGCATGGCGGGGTATGCTCGATCAAACCAGGGAACTTATGATCGATGGGCATCATGGATGGAGAAATATGCCTGGTGACCGCAGGTACTTTGGGGATTGCCTATCACACCGCCCTGGCTGAATTTTCGCTGACCCACCTGCTGCTTGAGACCCTCGAAGCCAGCCCGTCGGCCAGAGAGGGGAACATATCATCGGACAGCCATTACAACAAGCAGCTGGATTTTAACGACCTGCAAATGGCCAGGCTTTGCCAGCCGATGCGAGCTTACGGGCGCTCCAAGCTGGCTGAGGTCCTTTCTTCTTATGGGCATGCCCACCGCCTGCATGGCACACAGGTTACCAGCAACGCATTGAGCCCGGATATAGTGGCTACTGAAATCTGGAAAAAGGTCCAACGCTATCTAAACTGGCTGATGGATCCGCTGGTGCAGCGCGTGGGTAAACCTCCCCTGGACGGTGCCCAAACCAGCATCTATCTGGCCACATCTCCCGAGGTGGAAGGCGTGACCGGCAAGTATTCTTCCAATAAGCAACCCGTCAGCTCCAGCACAATTTCCTATGACCCGGTTGCAGCCAGGCGTTCGTGGGACATCAGCCTGCAGCTGGTGAGCCTGACCCATTCATCAGTGGTTCAGCAATCTTGAATTCAAGGGGTGGGGATATTGTAATAGTTGTAGATGGCCCGCGAAAGGTCCTTCACCAGCTGGTTGGCCGGATCAAAGACGATTTGTACCGGGTGGTACATGTAGAAGGTGAATACATAGTCGCCCCCAGGGGTGAAAACGATAGCGGCATCGCTCATATCGTGAATCACCCCGTACAGGTCGGTCACCCAACCGTGCTTGTGGGCCACATTGGTGCCATCCGGCACACCCGCCTGGATGAGCAGGGCGATGCGGTCCTGGATCAGGTAATTGATCATCGACCGGCACTCTGCCTGGGTGATCTCGCCGGGGAAAGCGGCGACCAGTGCGCCACCGTTCATGTTGGCGCACTGGTACAGGTCCTGGAGCAGCTGCCCGATCTCCGCGGGGGTGGTCTGGCTGTAAGGGTCGGGCTCGGTGCTGATGTCGGCCCGGCGGTTGGCCGGGGTGGAGAACTCCTGCAGCAGGGGTGCACCGGCATAGAAGTATCCCCCCAGGAAGGTATTATCCAACCCCAGGGTTTGCATATCTTCGGTCACCAGCAGCGGGCCCCTGGCGCGGTCGATCTTGTTCTGCATCAGCCAGTCGGAGGCGGTGTTGATCGACTTGGCGATCATATCCTCCAGGTTTCTGGTGGTCTCCACATCGGGATTATCACCGATACGCCGGAAAACCGAGATCATGATGGGGATCTTGATGGTGCTGCTGGCGGTGAATGCAACGTCGGGTGGCGTGCTCACCTCCTCACCCTGATTCAGGACGAAACTGACATTTTGGCCGCTCTGCAAATCGCTGACGTACACGCCGATCACCCCATCGAATCCGGATAGATCGATCGTCTGGCGCAACAGAACCTCTAAATTGGCGAAGGTGGGGTGAGAGGGTGCGACCTTCTTAATGGGCAGATCGACTGCACGCTGTTTTAATGAGAACAAGGCGGTTTCGATCATGGGGATGGCACGTTCAACATCCAGTTCTGAGCCAGAAGTGCCCGCCTGAAAGTTGGTGGTTCCCACGATGGGCATGGCAGATGTGGATGGCTGGTCATAGCGGGCAGCGACATCATCCTGCAAGTACGCCCTCAAGCGGTCCTCTGAATAGGAAGCGCGCAGGGGAATATCAAGGGGTAGGGTGTTGCGGCTCCACAGATAATTCCAGAAAGCCTCCCAGAAGGAAGTTTGCGTGCGTGCCTGTTCAGCTGCTGCGAGCATGGAGTCGTTATCCAAGGCGAAGCCCACCGTCGCAGGATCGAGGTGAATGATCGATTGGTTGTAATCGAGCTCGATGGGTTGGGAGTATATGGTAAGCAGTCGCTCGACGGCGGCCTGGCGAGAGAGCTGGCCGACCGGTATCCCGGCGATGGACAGGCTGGCGGGAAAATTGATCCATAAGCGGCTGAATCTCACCAGCTGAAGGATCGTCACCACCACTGCTAGCAGGACGAGCAGTAAAGACCCCCATCGCAGATATGAAAATGAGCCTCTACTCCTCAATCTTACTCCAAATATCACCGATCTCTGGTAAGCATGGAAACTTGAAGAAATGATACCACGAAAGGCCGGGTTTTGTATTTGGGGCGGGGCGCTGCCGTATGAAAGAAAATTAATGTGAGACTACCAGCTTGATGATCTTCCCCTGCTCGTCCAGCGTCAGGCGGGCATATTGTTTGTGGACGCGTTGCGCCCGTTCGAAATTCTTGCTCAGGGTGACTATCCGGCGTTGCGGTTTCGGTGGCCCCTGTGTTTTGGAATTAGGCTGGGCGAAGGGGCATTTTTTCGCCAGGCTGCAGCTTGCACACAGGTTGGAACAGGCCGGGTGCTCATGGGTCAGGCTGATGATGGCATCATTCATGCCGGGCAGGTATTGGGCAACGATGGTCTTCAGGTGAGCGATGGTTTCAAGGGATACCGTTGAGCTGGCTTCACCCTCGCAGGATTTTTCGCATACGGTAGGCACCTGGACGACATCATCCGATAGGTGCGGGGCGACCTTAGGGGAGACTTTGGCCTTGAAAGGCTGGGCCAGTGGATCGCCAAACAGCACGAAGGAGATCAGCGTTTTCTGGTCCTCAGCATCCAGGAATCCCTGGCGCTGGTTCATCTCTCGGGTGAGCTGGATTTTCGACCTGCGGAAGGCTTCACCGGCAGTAAAACCCTCCTGCAGCAAGCCCCAGAAGGCTCTGCCCAGCAGGTCGGCGGAGCTGAGTGGCGTGGAGAGCGAGCCATACGAAATGCAGGTGGAGCCGACCACTGCCTGGGTGCCTGAAGCCAGGAATTTGAGGGCGATGGCTTCATCCAACTGCTTATCAATGATATTGGCTCCATAACAAGCCTCGGTGAATACCGTTTTGGGAGCAGACCCGCCGTTGCGAATATCTTCCGGGCGCATGGCCACCGGAAATTCCGGCCCCAATTCGGGAAGGGTGGGGTCCGACTGGCCGTACCACTCGCTGGCGTCTGGCACCCCATGCAGGTTGAAATAAGCCAGCTGGGTATCTGGCAGGAGCAGGCATTCCGAATCCGGGCAATTATCAATTATATTTACATTCTCCACGCATGCCGAACCAGTGGCTTCACAGGCATGCACGGGAGGTGAAACCAGCAGATCAGAGGGGTTGCCGATCGAGCGAAAAACCGAAAGCGAGGCGCGGCGCCACACGGCAGCCGTGTATCCAAAACTGGAAAGCCTCTTGTAGAGACCAGCCTGGAATAACTCACGGAAATAACGGATCAGTCGTTGCAGCCAGGCCGGTTTGGTGGCGTTTTGATCGTAGCGATGGGTGATCTCCTGGATCATACCCAACAAACTGCTTGCATCGGCACCGCTACCACCTGATACACGCCCGACAGGCCAGTCACTGATAAAGTAGTTGTTATCCTTGGTGGCATAGGGATTATCCGAGGCGACCGCTATATCGGCATCTTCCACCGGGTTGGGCAGGTTGTGGAATGGGACGATCTCGGGACCGCCAATGATCAACAGCGTGCCAATGCGCTCGCCTCGCTTGGCCAAGGCAGCATCCAGCTCGCCAATGATCAGCTTCAGCTTCCAGGCGTCGTTATACGCTGCAGGAGAGAGGCCGAACGGTTGGGTACAGGAGGGATCATCGGCATAAAACAGGCGTGCTCCCCAGAGTTCTTGGTTGATTCTCTGCCCCTGGATCACGTCTGCCAGCTTCTTCAACCTGACATCGATTTCCTGGATGGATTGCGCGGGATATTGAGCGCGGAGCCCACCGAGGGTGGTGAAGATCACGTACACCGGGAAGCGTCCATCGGCGTGCGCCAAATGAGGCCGCTTCAGCTCATCCGCCATGTGCTCCAGCTCGGCCATTACTTTTTTGGCCGGCTCGCTCAAGCTTGATTTCGCCTGCTCGCTGGCGGTTTGTGGCTCCAAATCCGGCATGGCAGGGGTAACTTCCACTGCTTCAAACCCCGTGAGGTCGTGGGAGGGAAATGCAGGAGTGGCATGTACCCCGAATGCATCAGGTGGCATCTGTTTGTCAGCCAACCTGGCTGCCACGGCGGCAGGGATGGGAATATTTTGTGGGCTGTTGGAGCTGGTATTGCTGGCTGACAGGTGAGCCGGCCAGATTGCAGCATAGGGATGTTCGTCTCCCCACATCCTCCTGGCTACCTGCCCGGTGATATCCTGGGTGACCACCTGGTGGAGCATCTCTACCGCCCGGTTGGCTTCACCGGACTCCATCAGGCTGTGTGCCAGGCTGAGCTGGAACTGCAGACAGTCTGGCCACTGCTCATGGTAGTTCTGCGCCAGGCTGTGGATAGCCAGCCTGGGTATCGCGCCATTGGCTTCTAGGATTCTCAGGTGGGTGATGGCAGCCAGCGGAGTGTTCGGATTTTCCACCAGGGCTTTATGAATGAAGTGCTCGGCTTTTTCAATTTTCTGGTAGTCACCCGCCCTCACCTCCTGAAGCGCAAGGCGGGCTTCATAAACGGATTTGGACCAGCCGGAAACGTGCTCATTAAACTGGTCAGGTGCGGTGTATGCTGGCGCCAGAGCATGCGCACAGGACTTAGCCATCCCATGAACCGCGGCATTGGCCAGTGAGCTGGCTTCTGCCAGTGTTACCTGGGCTTCACGATATTCAGGGTCACATTTACAAACCTGCTGCGCAATGGGTATGGCATGCACCCGTAATGAAGGTGATTTATCCAACAGAAAAGCGCGCGCATAGAGCAGGCTCACCTGCAGATCACCCGGATAGCTTGCCAGCCAGGAAGCGCACAGGCGCCGGGCATAACGAAGCTCGCCAGTATCGATCGCTGCAGCCAGCAGGGTTAATAATGTGTCGCGTGGCAATAGCTGGTGAGGTAAGGGCAGCGATTGCGAGATGCCCATCATTTGGCATAATTCCAGGCAGAACGGGGGTTATGAACCAGGTTGAGCGCCACTACAGCAGCCAGCTGGCGGCGGATGTTCAGGTCGTTGGGAGCCAGGCTGACCGCCCTGCGCAGCATGGTTTCGGAGGATTTATAATCCTTGCTTTCCTTGAAGGCCAAACCTGCTTCGAAGAGTGCACGCGGGTCCTCAGGGGCGATGATCGAGGCTTGCTCGAAAATTTTCAGCGCTTGCTGGTATTCACGGCGTTCCTTGCAGGCTACTCCCAGCTCGATGTAGGGCTCCAGGCGGTCGGGGGCCAGCTGGATAGCCTGTTCCAGGTGTTGGATAGCCAGGTCAGGCTGACCGGTTTGGCGCAGGACCTTTCCGATCATCAGGTGTAAATTAGCCCTCTCGTTGAGCGAGGCGTCATCAGGACAATGCTGTAATGCCTCTTCCGCCAGGGACACTGCATTCTCCAGCTCTCCCACTTCCAGGTAGGATTTCGACAGGGCACTTAATATATCGAAATCATGCGGATAGGTGTTCACCAGGGAGAGCAGCTCAGCCAGGGCTGATTGTGGGCCGTCCTTCTTCCACAAGAGTTTCACCCTCTCCAGTTGCAGCCAGTGCGCATCAGGGTTTTTGCCGATTACCGCATCCAGCTTGGCCAGGGCATCTTCGTGTTGCCCCAGTGCGGATAATGCCTTTGCCAGCGTGACGCTCGATTGAAGATCCTTCGGGTTGATCAAAAAGGCTTTATTGGCGTATTCGTACGCGCCCTGGTAATCATGGCTGGCGACGGCGATTTCACTCAGCAACTGGTAGATGTCAACCCGGTTGGGGGCGAATAACAGTGCGTGGCGGGCATTGCCTTCCGCATTTTTCAGGTCGTTCAAGCGATATTGGGTGATCGCCAGGGATATTAGTGCCGGGACATGATCCCCATCCAGCGCCTGCACGTGTTCAAAAGCCGCCTGCGCCAGGGAGAGCATATGCGGGTCATCGCCAGCATATTCCAGGTATAACATTCCCAGGTCCAGGTGATAGCCAGGCTCTTGAGGAGCCAGCTGCGTGGCAGCGATGAGATGGTTGATGGCAGTGTTGGTATCTGCATTGTGCTGGCATATCTGGGCAGCCAGTGCGTGCCAGCCTGGTTCGTCCTGCCAGAATGCGATGGCAGCATCGATTGCATTTCGGGCGAGGTCGAGATCATCCAGATTGAATGCCAACCTAGCCAGTAATATATTGCAAAATGCGATGATGGGACCATTCGAGGATGGATTGGCCTCCAGGACCGATTGCAGGGATTTTACCGCATTGTTTACGTCGCGATCTTGTAAGGCCAGGGCAACCTGCAAGATTACGGATGGATGGCGTGGATAGGTACGGGCAAGCTTGATGATGCGATTGATGGAACCGTTATCCGGATCGAGTAAGCTTAACCGGTGCAAGTAGGAGATCAACGCGGCAGAGTCCTCAGCAGCCGGTTGGCGGGAGAGGGTCTCACATGGGTCAGGAGCCTGTTCGTCCTTCTGTTCAAAGGCGATGTTCAAGCGTGCTTGCCAGCGGTGGATCTGAGTGCAGCTCAATAAATTCTGATCCAGGTTATGTTCAACTCGATAAGCTTCGACTAATTGGACGGCTTTATCAAGGTATTGCCTGCATTTCTGGTAAGAATCCGCTGAAAGTGGCTCGGTAAGACGCCGATGATTGCTTACATCGAAAACCCTGCACAATTTATCATATTCAGCCTGGCGCACCATCACCCTGGTCATTTCCAGGTAGGGCAGTGGCTCCTGGGGAGCAAGCTCAATCAGCTGCTGGCTGAGCGCCTGTGCCTGATCCCAAAATCCCAAGTCGAGGCAAGTCTCCATCAGCGAAACATGTGCCAGATAATGCTGGTAAGGGACCAGCCATTGGGCCCCATCACCGTCTTGGGGAACTATGCTGGTATCCTTTGATAGGGACTGACACACCTGCATAGCCTGCATGTGATCGCCAGACATATTCAGCAAACGTGCCTTTATTGACATCAGCCTGGAATAGTGTGGATCGGAAATATCAACTTTGGCTTCAAGGATTTCGCTGCCAAGTTGCTCGCCGGTGTCCAGAGCCAGCTCAGCTTTCAAGCAGAACTCCTCAAGCTGTTGGGTATCGGTCAGCTCGTTAGCCGGTGATGCAGCCTGTTCAATGTTAATGATCCGGTAAGCCTGCTCTGGCTGTAATAACGCCCGGAATAATTCGGCGACCTGCATTCGATATTGCGGGGCGAGATGGTAATAATCTGGCTGGTCAACCTCCCTTGTTTGACGCGCACCCATCTCTGCATAGTGAAGGGCACCAGAAAAATCCCCCATCGAGCGACTGATGCGGGCAGCCAGGAAAATGAGGTCTGTGTCTGGATGGTTGCCATGGGCTTGCTGCAATGCCATTTCGATACAGCTCAAGGCTTCCATGGGTTGCCCCAATCCCAGCAGGATATCCACCTTCTGGTGGATCAGCGAATTTTCACCAGGGATAAGCTCGAAGGCCTGATCCAGGGCATTGATCGCCGAGGTATGGTCGTGGTTGCTGAGATAGGCATTTGCCAGGTCTGCATAAAGCGAGACATCATGCTCATCCGGGTTCCCCTGGTCAATCGAAATTCCTCTTGCCAGGCAGGCAATGGCTGAATCATGGTCTGCGAGATTCATCAGGCAAGCCGAGGCGCGTTTCAGATCGTCGATGCTGGCAAATTCGAAGGCAGCCAGAGAAGCAAATATCGTCTTAGCCTGCTCTCGCTCACCGAGGATGGTATACAGGTCGCCTAATTGCAATTGCAGACTGGCGAGGGTGGGTGCCAGCTGGATTGCCTGGTGCAAGGCATTGAGGGCTTCGATCGACACTTCTTTTACGAAGTTATTGGAGGCACTGGCTGGATCGGGGAATGCGTTTTGAATGACTTTCTTAGCCTGTCTGGCAAACCACGCCAGATGATCAGGATTATCCCCATCAATGAGCAGCACATTGCGCGCCGAACCCATGGCATCTTCGGGCAGGCCGGCTGCCAGATAAACATCTGAAAGCGTCTGGAATATCGCCGGATTGCCCCGGTTTGCCTGGCTGGCTTCCTGCAAGGCGGCGATGGCAACATCATACTTTCCAATTGCATTGGCCACGCATCCAAAACCGTACGATAAACGCTCGAACCAGTCCTTTTGCTCGGTTAAGTTCGAATCCAATGCCTCACGATAGGCTTGAAAGGCCAGCTCATTCTCACCGCTTAATGCTAACGCCTCGGCGGTGAGTGCCTTGGCTTCGGCATGCTCCGGATCGATCTGCATTACTTCATTCAACGCGATCAAGGCCTTCATCGGCGGGGGCGAGCGTAATCCACGTTTATTCAATTCCAGAAGGCAACGGGCGTATTCCAGATAAACGGAAATCTCGTGAGCGGATTTCGAATTGATCAATACCTCCAGCGGAGCAATGGCTTCCTCGATCGCCCCTGAATCCAGCAGGATTTGAGAATACAGCCGGGCCAGATCAGGCAAGCAGGGCTGCAGGTCATAAGCCCTGGCAAAAGCCGTGCGCGCATTTTCAGTATGACCAAGTGCTTTTAGCGCCTTTGCAAAGCTGAGCAGTATCGCCGGGTCATCCGGGGAAAGCTCTACAGCTGTCTGCAACTCAGGTAAGGCCAGGGTAGGGGCGTCGTCTTGCAAGTACAGATCCCCCAGGGCAAAGTGAAGATTGGCAGAATGCGGTACCGATTGGCTGGCATTTTTAAGGGTTTCAATAACTACCTGCGTTGGATAGATCATTTTCTGGACATTGGCCAGCGAGAGCCAGGCGTCTGCCCGGTCAGGCAATATCTGGGTGGCCTTGAGGAACAGCTCAATCGCCTGGTTATGTTGATTCAACAATACTTGAGCCCGTCCGGCATAAACCAGGGCCTGGTAATCCTCCGCATCGCGGGCCAGCAAATCGCTGCAGGTTTTCATGGCTCGCTCGGGATGGTTAGATTTAAGTGCGCAATTGATGTAGGCATACACATCATCGCTTGGGAAGGAAGCCCCATCCTGCGGACATGACTCTATGATAAAGCTGCGCTCATTCAGGCTGGCTTCCCAGTCACCGAGCACCTCCAGAGCCTGGGCAAAAGAACGCCTGTGACTCACCTCGGCTGGAAATAGGAAAACAAGCGCCTGGAATGTATCGGCAGCCTGCCGAGATTGATGGGCAGCCTGGTAGCTCATGGCAAGCTTGCGCAGCAGCTCAGGGTCATTTGGGCAAACTGCCAAGGCGAGCTCGAACACCTGAACTGCCTCGGCGGGATGGTTCAGGCCGAGCAGCAGGTTACCCAGGTTCATCAGGCACAGCTGGTCTCCCCAAACGGGGATCTCATTGAGATCATGATCTCGCTTTAATTTTTCCGCGATACTCAGGGCAGCTACCTTTGCTCGCGGTAGGTCTTGTTTTATCAAGGCGATGCGAGCGATGGCATACAGGATATCCATATCCTCGGGAAGCGGGCCATCCTGATAGGAGAAAACTTCACTAGCTTCATCGCCCACGCCCTGCTCACTGAGGTTCAAGGCCAGGTTGGCACGGGTCAGGGCATCCAAGTTCATCGAGGCGAGTAGCTTTACGATCATGCTGGATTTTTGATCGTCGCTCGAAGAAGATGGCTGGGTATCTTTTTGAGGTGGTGTAGGTACGCCCGTGATGGTACGGCTGAGCAACCCGGCAGACACTTCACGGCTGAGCTGTCCTTCAAGGGTATATAGCTCGACCAATCGATCCGCCTGGGCCGTTCTTTCATAAATCTCCCTGTAGAACGAAATTTCATTAAGCAGACTGAGCTTACCCACCCAATTGTGCGCGTCCTGGCCGGTTGTCTCAGGAAGATCATGGTGCTTCTCAAGCCAGCTGGAGCAGAAAACAGCAGCCAATTGTGGCCGCTGTTCAGACAGCTCGCTGACCAGCCTGATCCGGTCGGCGGGCGGCAGCAGGTCAGCGTGGGGTCCGTGACATAAGCCGATCAATATTGCAGCTTGTTCATCGGATGTGATTGGGTTGCTCAACACCGCATGGATGGCAAATCTGAAGCGCGCCTGTGCACACCCTGGCTGGACCAGGGCGTTCAGCAATCCTTGGGGCCGGTCTACCAAACCATACAGGCAGGCAATGGCAGTTTGGAAATTCTTGTGTTTTTTGCTGGCGATAGTGCTGAGCAGCCCATCCCAGGAATCGGTAACCTGATGGTTGTACGCCAGGGCCAAGGCAATCAGGCTGGCATCTTGCAGGTCCCACTTATCCGCCTCCAACCTCGACTGGTCGTTGAAGCTGCGTATAGCCATCTGAATCACCTGGTCATCCACGCTATCGAGCAGGGTGCCAGGTTCCTGGTTGGCGATGGAGGGTTGATCCAGGGCAATCAGTCCCAGGTTAGCAGGGGAGAAATCAGCAGGAGTGCAGGTTGATCCTGCTGGTTTTGCCTGTGAGAACTTCTCTAAGAATTTGGCATTCTGTAGGCAATTCCAGATAATAAAATCCTGCCTGACATTCGCTAACAGCCAGGACAGGTCGGCCTCATGCAAGACCGTGGTAATCGAGTCGCCACTCAATGGGGTAGCCATATAGGATCAGAGGGTTTTTAATAGAACGAAGCTGGAGAGCATCATCAGCAAGCCTCCGATAACGGTCAGGTAGAAACCAATCCCATTCGAGGTGCGCATCAGGTCATTCAGGGTGGTCATAAGGGTAGAGGCGTTGCCGACCAGGCCGGAAATCTCCTCTGCCAGGCCTTTCTGGGCCAGCTTGGTGGTTTGATCGGCGATGGTGCGCAGGTCTTTTCCCCAGGCGCCATACATCAAGATGGCCAGGCCAAGCAGGAAGGTGATGCTGCCCAATAGGAATGTGCCGATGAGCATGAATAATTGTAGATCATTCGCGTTTAGGTTTTCCATGGTTACCTCACATCTGGTTGTTTAAATACCATATACCCACGCTTACGGGATCTGGCGGGAAATATTACTTAATGGAAAGCTACAGCCCAGGAGCTGATCGCTTGTGAAAAGAGATTGCCAATCAGACTGTAACAGGCTGAGGTCTAAATCAGTTAAGAGGTGATTGGGGTAGAGCATCGCCAGCTCAGACAGCTCTTGATGAGCGGAGAGCGTCGAGAATATACGGCAGGTGGATTGTAGGATAGACAAATTGAATTTATATGCCTCCAGCGGCTGGCCTAATGCCCTGTGGTATTCCGCCAGGACCTGTTCACCCGCCAGGATTTTTCCCTGATAGGCGATGCCACCGATGGCTTCCACAGTTTTCACCATGGCATGTTCATCGAAAATGAGATAGCCGCTCCACCAGTAATTATTTTTTTCGAGGATGGTGATAAATTCCTGCCCAAGGCTAAATGCGCCGTTGGTTTGATTAATGATGAAGGATTGGCTGAGCAGATTTTCGAAGTCGGAAATTACCTGCTTGCCGGATGGAACGATGGGGAGTAAATGGACGGCGCTATCAAAGGGGAAGTAGGATACCAGCCAGGCACTTTCCAGGCGGGGATGCGGTACATTCAAATCAGAAACGCCAATCAGCAGTATGCTGCGCTGGCCATTCGCCATGCTCTTCATTGTTTTATCATTGCTGATGGTGATCAAGTGCTCGGAGACGGATGGCGAGTCGGGTCCCTGCAGCGTGAATTGGGTGCTGATGGTATAGCCAACCAGCAAGGCGCAAACGAAGACGATAAAGTAGAAGAGCGTGAAAGGTTTCATACTTAATTACCAGGGCTTGATCATGCCGATCAGAAAACCGGCGGCAAACCCGAGAACCGCCCATAAGAGAAGAGGGGCAAATATGGCTTGAATGGAATCCCACGTGATGGAGTACGCTTGCGGTTGAGCAGGCTTGTCGATCAGCAGCTGTCCGGGCATCGTTTCACCGGTAGCTTCGGTGGGCATTGTTGTGATGGGTAAAACACGAGTGCGCAGCCGGTTCAACCCGCTCATGATTGAGATGAGCAGGGTATAGAACAGGATTTCAAAACGATTGACCAGCGTGTTGGCATTCATATCTGGCCATTTATCCCATGGTTTTTACAGCCACTTTTCGCCCGCGGCGTAAGAATGCGGGGATATCCAGGTCGTTGGTGGAGATGGAGAGTCCCTCATCGTAATAATCTTCATTCTCCAGGTCAGGAACTTTTACCTCAAAGGTAGTTTCAGGCGCTGGCATGCGTTGGTGTTCAACCGGCACGCGCCTGGTATCCAAGTGACCCAGGGTCTCTTCCAGGGTGGTTGAGCCCAGTCCGGTGATCACCAGGATGGCTTCAACACGGTCCTGTAAGCGTGGGTCATTGACCACCCCCAAAACGATCTCGGACTTGCCGCCCGATTGGGCTTGTAAGTATGAGAGGGCAGCCTGAACATCATAAAGGGCCAGTTCGCCGCCACAGGTGAAATTGACCAGGATGCCAGCCGCGTTCTGGATGGAGGTGGACTGCAGCAAGGGGTGGTGGAGCGCTTGCTCAACTGCCTTCATGGCCTTGCCTTCACCATCGCCCTGACCGATGGACATCAGTGCCCCGCCCCCCATCTTCATCAAGTTGCGGACATTGGCAAAATCAACGTTGATCATTCCGGGGGTGGTGATCAGCTCAGTGATCCCTTGAACAGCCTGACGCAGCACATCATCCGCCAAGCGAAAGGCGGTGTCAAGGGGCAGGTCGCGAGGTGCCACTTCGAGCAGGCGGTCATTGGGGATAGAAATGAGCGTGTCGGTGTTGGGAGAGAGCCGTTTGAGACCCTCGCTGGCATTGCGCTGGCGGCGACCCATCTCGAATGAAAACGGCATGGTCACCACAGCAATGGTGACTGCGCCGATGGAGCGGGCGATCTTGGCCGCGATTGGGATCGATCCAGTGCCGGTTCCACCACCCATCCCGGCGGTGAGGAAGACCATATCGGCACCTTCCAATGCAGTCGCGATCTGCTTGGCGCTTTCTTCAGCTGCGTTCTGTCCCACTTCAGGATTGCCCCCCGCTCCCAAGCCGCGAGTGGTCTTCAAGCCCAATTGGATCTTGGTGGGTGCCAGGCTGTTGTTCAATGCCTGGGCATCGGTATTGGCGACGATAAAGTCCACCCCCGAAAGGCCCAGCTCAATCATGCGATTGATGGCGTTAGAGCCGCCTCCGCCCAGGCCCAGCACCTTCAACGAGGGATGTTGGAGATTGGCGCTCAGTTGTTCGGAGTTTTCAGAAATGATGAAAGGGAAGGACGATTTTCGTTGGAAGTTATAGATCATATCATTCATTCGGGCACCTTATCCTGGTAATTTGATAGTTTTTCCTCTGCAGGTGATAGACTGCTTATGTCCATTATTAAAGATGGGACAATCAGGATGATGCAATATTCATGCCATCCCCGTTAATTTGCTCAACGATGCAGCCTGCTGCCAGCAATCCATCGATAATCGCTTCCGGGAAACCATCTGCTCCGCTGATCACGGTGACTTTCCTGGCGTGAGAGGCTTCGACGGGTGAGAATCCGATGGTGGGCTGGAATTTTTCAATAAATGGCTGGATGGCATCCAGATGGTAATCTGCCTGCCCCCATCCAGTGGATGGCAGTAGCAGGTAATGCGAAATTGGCCGTGAAATACCGGGATATGCTTTCAAAGACTTGATCGACTTTGCAGCTGGAGATGCTTTACTACTTGATCTCGTAATCCCTTCTTTGAGTACTGTCACGATTGGCAGCTGCTCACCATCCGGTTTATACCAGGCATGATTGGTCTCCGGGTGATTGGGAGCCGCGGAGAGCAGCCAGAAGTTGCAGGTTAGTACTTTGGACGGCACCGGGTCATAGTCTTGTGCCTGCCCCGACATCAAGCGAATGAGGGTCATGTTTTGCCAGGTATGCGCATGCGCATCCACTGCAGGTGAGCGTGGATCAGGCTGGTCTCCAAAACAGCTGCCTGCACCCAGCAGGATGATGGGTAGGTTTTTCCCTAATACAGCTTCGCTAATCGATAGGTACCAATCGAAAATCCGGAAACCCAGGTGGTCTTCGGAATTGGGCGGGGTTGCATAAGGACGTGCTTGCGGCCAGCGTTCAGGCCCTCCCGCACCCCAATTGGGTGAGCGGTTGCCTGGCCAGGCATAGGCGGCCAACACCAGGTGGTCCAGCAGGTTCTGCTGCCTGCGGCGCTGCAGGCTTTGCAGGGCTGAGAATAAGAAGGCCGTATCCCAGTAATCACCGCCTGGCTCAAGGGCGGGAAACACCGGAGTGATGCCAGCCTCCAGGGCTGTCTCAGCACAGGGTAGGTAGATGTCAAGGAAACGCTCCACCAATTTCTTCTGCGCCCAATCAGATGGTGACCAGTTTCTCATCAGGTTCGGGCGATCAAACATGGTGATATATTTGACTCCCCAATGGGCATAGGCTTCAAAGGTAACGTCGAGTGATTTCGATATGCCAGGACCATGGGTGGGCAAGGGCATGTGAATTACCGGCTCAATGCCGCCTGCGATGAGCGGGCGGAGAAATGCTTCTGGAATAGACCGATCAGCTGTCGCCCGCAAGGTGAGCCAGGAAGCACCCAGAGCCTGTAATTCTGGTAGCCAGGTTTGGAGATCGCTTTCGCGATAATGCAATGTATCCGGGTAATAGTAAAAACCGTATCTTGTTTTTTGGGTCAGGGCTGTCATAGCATCCAAAATCCTCTGCGTGATGTTATGGGCGGATGATGCAAGAGGTATGCCAGCTATTTAAGAGGCCATTTTCTTTCCAGTTATTTTGTTTGCATGTATAATGAATCGCACGCCATTAATCACAGTGACTGCCTGAACAAGATTCTTGCTATGTAGCGCATCATTAGCGTTTATCGTATCGGTTTGGAGGAGCATGTTTTCATTGAGGAGCAAATTAGCATTCTTTTCGGTACCCTTGATTTTTGCGATCCTGCTGGCCTCATGTGTTCCATCATCACATTCCTCCAATGGAACCTACCCCATTGATGTGACTTTTGCTGATTTTTACCGTGAAATTGGGGGGCAACAGGTTTTAGGGCCGGCAATCTCACCACTCTTCGTGAAGGATGGTGTTTCGTACCAATACGTGGTATCAGCCTTATTGGCTTATAACCCCAATCAAGATCCCCTGAATCGATACCGGCTCTCACCTGCGGCAGCCTCTGCATGGCAAATCAATGGCCAGGCGGAACCAGCCCCGGATGAAAATCGCGATTACTATGTGAATGGGCACCTGATATGGGAAGAGCTGCGCACTTTTTACGATCAATTTGGTTCCAATATCCTGGGATTGCCACTCACCGGAGTAATAATTAACGAAAACAAACAGCGTTATGAACAGTATTTTGACAGCCTCGGCTTCTATCGGAATTTCACCGATCCGGTGGGGCAGGTGCATTTAATGCCTTATGGGGCATGGCTGTGTGGAAATAATTGCCAATACCGCACAGCGGATGGCACGCTCCCTTCGGCGTCTTACCGCTGTGAATATAGCGCCACCGAGCAGTTGTTCTTGCAGGTTTCCGAAAGACTGGGACACAGGTTCACCGGTGCACCCTTAGCGGCTCCCAGCCTGGGCTCGGACGGCAACTTCCAGATGGTATTCGAGAATGTGTTAATGTACATCGATGCGCAGGACGGCAACCAAATCAAGCTCAGGCCATTGCCCTCCTGGCTGGGTATCCGCTCCGAGCCGCCTGTACCGCCTGATCATGGTAAAGGATCGTCCTTTTACGAAACCTTCGAGGGGTTGGGTTACAATGTCCCCGATCTCTTCAATGAATATATCAATCAGCATGGCACGCTGAGTGTGATTGGGGGACCCATCACCGAGTATAGTAGTTTCAACGATGGTGGTTATTCGCAGTGCTTTACCAATGCATGCCTGGAATACCACCCCACCGCACCCGAAGAATTACAAGTCAGCCCCCACATGTTGGGGTATGATTACCTGGCTTTCAGTCACCAAGCCAGCACGCCGGTAGCTAATACCTCGAATGCCCTGCAAATCAATGCCTGGGAGGAACATCCGTTGATCCCTTCTGGGGGAATACAGGTGATCCATATCCAGGCGACTCAGAACAATCTTCCCATGCAGGGGATAAATATCTCTCTGATCGTTAAGAAACCCGATGGAATTACGATCACATATACTTTGGATCCTACCGAAGGAGATGGAAATACAAGCATCGCTTTGGATCCAATCGATGGGCCGAATGGTGCGATTGTCCAATACCAGGTATGCGTGATTGGCTCGGTTTCCCCGCAGGTATGCTTCTCGCGCAGCTATACGATTTGGGACCAGTAATCAATAAGATAAAGAACGGCGCATTGTCTATGCTGGAATTGGCTCATTGTGGGACATTAATCAGCTCGGCGGGCAGATTGGGCAGATCGATGGAGCTCTCATCGCAAAACAGCATGGTGCGCTCGATGACATTGCGCAGCTCACGGATATTGCCTGGCCAGGGATGATTCATCAACACTTCCATCGCCCGTGGTGTTATATCCTGAATATTTACCCCCAGGCGTTGATTATTCTGGCGGATAAACAACCCCACCAGTTCAGGGATATCATCCTTGCGATCCTTGAGGGGAGGTAAATGCAGGTCAACCACTTTCAACCGATAATACAAGTCGTGACGGAATTCACCCTTATCCATGGCGGCGATCAAATCGCGATTGGAAGCGGCAATGATCTGAACATCTACATGTACTTCTAGTGTGCCACCTACACGGCGGAATTTCTGTTCCTCGATAGCGCGCAGTAATTTCGCTTGCATGTCGACCGACATGGATGAAATTTCATCTAAAAACAGGATTCCTTGATCGGCAACTTCCATTAAACCAGGTTTTCTTTTCTCGGCGCTGGTGAAAGCTCCAGCTTCATAACCGAACAGCTCCGACTCGAGCACCGTGCTTTGTATTGCTGCGCAATTGATGGCGATGAAGGGCTTATTTGCCCTGGGGCCCATCTGGTGTATGGCATTCGCCAAGACTTCCTTTCCAGTACCTGTCTCCCCGGTGATCAGCACCGATACCGAGGCAGCTGCGGCGCGTTGTGCTTGATGAAGCACCAGCTGCATGGCTGGATTCACACACACCATGGATGAATATTCCTTATGTTGAGATTCGCGCAGGTGGATCAGTTCTCTGCGCATCGCCACAATTTCCTGGGCCCTCTGGATGGATTTCTCTAAGGAATCGAGGTGGAGGGGTTTTTGGAGGAAATCGTGAGCACCGTTCTTCATCGCCTCCACTGCCATGTCGATGTGGCCGTAAGCGGTGATGATGATGATGGGGGGCCTCATCGGCAGGTGTGCAGTTTCATTGAGCAGGGTGGGACCATATCCATCAGGTAGCTGAACATCCAAGAGGATGATATCGGCATTGCCCGAATTAAGCTGCTCACGGGCTTCCGCCAGATTCTTGGCTTCGACGACTTCATAACCTCGAGCAGTGAGGTATTCATTGACAACGGCGCGGGCATTATCTTCATCATCGACAATTAATATAGTAGCTGCCATATCCCATCCAAATCAGTTTAGATTGCTGCAAAGGGGAATTGCAGCACAAAATTAGTTCCACCAAGAATGCTGTTCACCGTGATCGATCCTCTATGAGCGGTCACGATACGTTTTACAATGGCCAGGCCTAAACCGGTGCCGTGTTGCTTGGTGGTGAAGAATGGCTCGAAGATCTTATCACGCAGCTCCGCAGGAATACCTGGGCCGGTGTCGGAGACGCTGATTTCCACATGCGCCTGTTCGTTTCCTTCGATCACCTGCCGGATCTTAATCGATAACATGCCACCTGTGGCCTCCATGGATTCGATGGCGTTATTGATCAGATTGGTAAAGACCTGCTCGAGGGCACGGTAATCTCCTTCAATATTGGGGACTGGCTTATCAACCTGGATCTGGTATTTAATATTCAGCTTGACCAACCTTGATCTCCACCGCTCCAGGAGATTTGAGATCAGCTGGCCGATGGGTATCGACTCGACCTTGTATTCCATGGGACGGACGAAGGTCAGGCTTGATTTTATCAGGGATGTCAGCCGTTCGCAATCTTCTTCCAGCCTGGCGATATTCTTTTGATTGGGATCGTCTTGGGGTAAATTAATCGCCAGCAGTTGCAATCCGGTGAAGATATTATTAATGGGATTCTTGACTTCATGGGCGAAGCTGGCGGTAACTTCGCCAAGCAGGGCTCTTTGCTCGAGTTGCTGATTTTTCAAGCGGTATTCTTCCTGCTCGCTCAAGTCGTGGAACAGGATGATGATGCTTTCCAGGTTTGCTTGATTGATGATGGGAATGACTCGCAGGTTAGCCTGGAAAGATTCGCCATTGCGCCTGAACAGCTTGAGGCTACCGATGCTGCCGATGCGTTGCTCGTTTTGTACCACGTGGAAAGAGGCTTGCAAATCCTCGCTGCCAATTAACACGTTTCCAATTTTCTCACCGGCGACCTCCTTGGTTGCATACCCCAGATTCATCTCAGCGGAAGGGTTCAATGAGGTAATGGTAAGCTGCGGAGTCAGTATGATCACACCATCCTCCATAATGTCGAGGATGGCATTGTTGGTGAGCACCTTGGCTGTGTACTCCTGAATATCCATGCGCAGCTGAGTGCTCAGGGCGTGGCTTTGAATGGTTGTGTTTGCCTGGGAGGCCAAATAGGTTAATTGTGCGATGAGATTGTTCGAAGGGATCGAATTTTCTCCCACTGCAACCAGCAATCCGATGAAGGCATTAGCTTCGCCGACCGGGGTGGAAGCCAGGTAGGATACGTTGGAGGTGTGGGCCAGGCGGTGGAGGTCGATGATGGCCCTCTTCCCCTTGATCCACAGGAATGGTGCTTGAAGATATGAGAAATCCTGCCCGCTGATATCTTCAGGGAAGGCATGATCGCTGCCCACCAGAGCAATACGATGCAAGCTGGGGTTCTGGCTGCAAAGCAGGTAGATGGAAAGCTGAGATGCGCCAGTCAGCTCCATGCCCGTTTGTAAAAGTGAGCATAGCGACTGATCTACATCGGTGGTAAGCATTGCTGTTGAGATCTGATTTAGATGATCCCACAATGAGTGGTAACGCTGCTCTTCTTCCTTGAGCAACCGGAATTGCTCATCCAGTTCGAAAGTGATCAGCGAAAATTTATTATTCTCACCCAGAGCGCTGAAATTCACCTGGACCAGGGATTTGGAGCCCCCACGTTTAATCAGTTCCACGGGAGAGGGGAATTTCAGGTGATTGGGTTGCCCATTTTCTTGCATAGCCTCAATTTTGACCACCTGGAACAAACTCCGGTAATCAACTTCAGTCAGCTCGCTGCGCGTATACGCCGTTAGCTCGGTGGCTTTTGAGTTGGCTAAACAGATATGGTTGCTGGTATTATTTACGATGACCGCTGCCTGGGGGAGGTTATTTAGAAGCGTCTCGATTTCCGCAGTTCCCAATTGTGCAAATTGGTTTCTGATAAAACTTCTAAATTGCGATACTGTGTTCATTCTGTTGAGGAAGCATCAAATGGGTTTTTACCATTCGGTTACGAAGATGAGCAGGCAAGATGCCTTCGATCGAGCGGTATTTTGCCACCGTCCGCCTGGCTACCGGGAAACCCATGTCGGTCAACATTTCGGCAATCTGGGAATCGTTTAAGGTTTCGGATTCCTGATCGATAATTTGCTTTAACGCGGTGCGCACATGGAGGCTGCGGTCGAAAAACATGGCTAATGGGACGATCCTCTTACTGGGCAGCTGCACAGCCTTGTTGGAGACTGCTCTCGACATGGTTGATTCATGCACTTTTAGCTCATCGGCCATATCGGCGCGCGTGATGGGTTTCAAGTAGGCATCACCATTGAGGATGAAGTCGCGCTGGATAGTCACCAATCTTTGCATTAACCGCACAATGGTATGATTTCTTTGCTGCAAGCATTTTACCAGCAAAGTGGCCTTTTCCAAATCTTCCTGCCAAAGCTCCGCCTTATCAGGGGGTGCCTGCTGGAGGGCCTCCTTGAATAGCGGGTTTACACGAAGTGTCCCGTAAAAAGGCATGGCTATTTCAACGATAAGGGCAGCATTCTCCACTTCTGAGCTGAGACTGATGATGATATCAGGGAAATGGAACCGGTTGTCCTGTCCTTCTGACTGGTTGATGCCAGGCACATCACCCCAATGAGCTCTGCCGGGAAACGGGTTTAGATTATCACTGATAAAGCGGACGATTTCCCTGGCTTGTGCAACAGAAATATTCAGATACCTGGCGAGCTCAGGCAAGTGATGGGGACTTAATAGCTCAATTCCGGCTTGGATTGCCTTATCAGCCATCGGAGGCACCGGCAAACTTTCGCTCAATACTTCCAGTTGCACCAATAATGCGTCTTTTGGTGTGCGCGACCCGACTCCCAGTGGATCAGAATGCTGGATCATTTTTATGACTTTCTCTACCCTGGAAAGGGGTACGTGGTGGTAGAGCGCAATTTCGACGGGCTTGATGGTGAGCAAACCATCATCATCCAGGCTGGTTAACAAATGGGCTGCGATAGGACGGTCTTCATCCAAGAGCTCAGCCCCAATCTGGCGCAGGATATACGAGGGTAAGGATTCTCGATGGGGGGCGAAATTGTCGTCTGGTAGTTCGTCCGCATTGGATCTACTTCCTGGTCTGGCGAAAAAGTCCTCATGGCTAGACAAGTAAACAATGGGCTGTTCCACAGAGCCGTTCTTAACATTGGTACAGGTTGGGCAAGGCTTGTTGTTATACAGCACGCGATGGCAGGTGGGGCAGCGAAACTCTTCAATAATTTCCAGGGCAGGGTTTCGGGAAATCTCAGCCTCGATTTTCTGCCGCAGCTCGGCTGCGGTCAGTTCGAGCAAGGCCATCGTCTGTGCCAGATGGGCGGTGGTCTGTGGGCGGAGCATGGTTTTTTGACTTTGCAGTAACATAGCTAACCTCTAGTATAACTCGTTTTGCCTATGTTGCAAGTTCTGTGCCAGGCAATAAATAATGAACTAGCGACCCTACACTTTTCGGAATAAAGGGATGATCGGCACGATAAATGTACTCCTTATCTTTGCTCAACCAAAGAACAGGAGGCTACCATGCCGATCACCGCTCTCTATCATAACTGGATA
>Ga0172362_10000728_pt1 | contig 27660 bp, 22 predicted proteins | sample LakKivs1_kivu2a2_FD_114534 | JGI IMG/M metagenome (GOLD analysis project Ga0172362, IMG submission 114534) | Sediment microbial communities from Lake Kivu, Rwanda - Sediment s1_kivu2a2 | ecosystem: Environmental > Aquatic > Freshwater > Lake > Sediment | place: Rwanda: Western Province, Lake... | reverse complement strand
CTGCGTGAACTCGCGCTGCGACGAGCCGAGCTTTCGTCCGCGCTCGTCGAAGACGATCGCACGCGAGCTGCTGGTGCCCTGGTCGATGGCGAGGACGTAAGGCATCGTTCGGATCTCCCTCGTGTTCCCGTTGCGTGCGCGGCGCGGTGCGTGCGCCGGCTCAGGCGCGCTTCGCGAGACCGTGCTGCTGCATGCGCCAGACCAGCAGGTCGATGCGGTCCTGGCCGAAGAAGGGCTCGCCCTGGAAGACCATGGTCGGCACGCCCCAGTGCCCCGCCGCCTCGAGATCGGTCTGGTTCTGCGCGATGCGCGCGTCGACGCGCGCCTGCTCCGCGACGGCCTGGGCGTCGAGCTCCGCGAGGTCGACACCCGCGCGCGCCGCGGCCTCCGCGAGGTGCGTCCCCTCGTTCCAGCCCGCGATCTTGCCGTTCCAGATGATCGCCGACACCTCGGAGAGGAACGGCAGCCCGCGGCCGCGCTCGACGGCCAGCTGGCCGAGCCGCGTGAGCCGCGGCGCGTACGGCTGCTCGGCCGCGATCTTCCGGCTCGGGAACTCCTGCACCACCGGATCCGGACGCGGCCACGCGTAGTCGAGGCCAAGGTACTGCGAGATGCGGAACGTGTCGCGCAGCAGGTACGGCGGCCAGAGCGGGTTCACCTGCTCGAAGAACTCGGGCTTCCGCACCGCCAGCGGCAGCAGCGGCTTCACGTTCACGCGGACGTCGTACTCCTTCTCGAGCTGCAGCAGCCGCGGCGTCGCGAGGTACGAGTAGGGGCTGCGAAAGGACCAGTAGACGTCGATCTCGAGCGGCATGCCGGATCTCACCTCCGTCCGAGCCGCATAGCAGGGATGCGCGCGCGACGGGAACGCCTCAGCGCGGCGGCACGAGCCAGCGCGCGAGGCTGGTCGACACCGCGTCGTAGACCGGATCCGCGAAGTGGCGCTGCCAGCGGGCGACCGCCTCCTCGAGCTCCTCGCGCGGGTAGAGCCGCCCGGCCGCGATCACGGCCTCGAGCGTCTGCAGATTGTTCAGGTCGACGGTCGGATCCTGGCGGAAGACCAGCAGGTCCGCCGGCGCGCCGAGGCGCACGATGCCGAGGTTCTGCTCGCCGAGCGCGCGTCCCGCGCTGCTCGTCGCGGCGACCCAGACCTGCTCCGGCGTGAGACCGGCGTCGACCAGCGCCCACATCTCCTCGTGCATGGCGGCGCCCGGCACGATGAACGGATTCATCGTGTCCGTGCCGACGTGGATCGCGACGCCGGCGTCGGCGAGCTGCTTGACGACGTGCTTCGCGTTGCGGAGCGTCTCCTGCAGCGTCTCCTCGTCCGCCGCGACGAGACCGCGGAGCCGCGGATCGTGGGCCGGATTCCACAGGATCTCGCGATAGTAGCGGGGCAGGAGCCGGGCTTCGGGCGCCGCGAGCGCCGCGCGGTAGTCCGTCAGGCGCGCGACGCGGTCGAGGAAGACCAGCGTCGGCGTGTGCGCGATCTGCAGCGCGGCCGACGTCGTCACGATGCCGCGGACACGCGCCTCGGTGAGCTTCTCGCCGGGCTCGACGAGCCCGGTCAGGTGCTGCACGTCGGCGAGGCGCGCCTCGCCGAACGGGACCGCGCGCGGCACGTGCCCGATGACGGGCAGCCCGTGCCGCTCCGCCGCCGCGCGGATGCCCTCGAGCGCGTCCGGCGAGATGCCGTCGTAGACCTTGACGCAGCTCACCTCGAGCGCGGCGAGCTCGTCGACCACGCGCCGGCCCTCCTCCGCGCTGCGCACGACGCGCGAGCCCGACCAGAACGGTGGGTCGCCGTCGAGGATCGGGCCGCACGGGAAGATGCGCGGTCCCGCGACCCGGCCCTCGGCGATGCGGCGGCGCTCGTCGAAGATCGCGCCGTCGAAGCTGCCGGTGTCGCGCACCGACGTCACGCCGTGGCGCAGGAAGAGCAGCGCCGCCAGCTCGAAGTCGCCGAGCGGCGTGTCGGGCGGCTGGTGGACGTGCATGTCGATCAGCCCCGGGAGGACGTAGGCGCCCGCGTAGCGCGTGGTGTCGGGCGCGAAGGGGCGCTCGGGATCCTCGGCGTCGAGGCGCGGACCGATGCCACCCTCCCCCATCCACGCGATGCGCCCGGCGCGGACCTCGAGACGCGGCACCGCACGCCGCCCGCGACCGGGATTGACGATCGTCACGTCGGGCAGGCTCACCGACGACGGCGGCACCTCGAGGCGCGGCGGCGACAGCTCGATCCACAGCGCGCCGAGCGCGACGACGAGGCCGACGGCGAGAACGGTGATCCGCCTCAGCGTGCGCCGCACGGGATCGTCCTCGCCGCGGCGGGCGGACCGACGCTCCCGTCGGCGTCGCCGGGCTCCGCGAGCACCGCCGAGCAGAAGGGTCCGGGGAGCTGCCGGGACGGGTCGAGCAGTCCGTGCTGGCCGAGCGGCGTCATGGAGAACCTCGCTGGAGAGTCGAATGGACCCTGATATCCGCTCCGCCCGCGCAGGCAACCCGGCCGGCATGCGGGGCGTCCCCGGACGCCTCCGACGTCGTCGTGGCGGGTTCCGACGCATCCCCGACTGCGGCGTCGCGCATCGCGCGGGCGCGCAAGAAACGCGCCCGAGTGCCGGATTCCCCGTACCATGGGGCAGATCGACGCAGTGCCCGCGGAGCCGGCGAGGACCAAGGCAACCTGCCGACGGAACTGTGCTTTCCGCCCTTCGGCCGCCCTCCTGGCGGGCGCGCTCACGAGCCTGCGAGCGGCGCGTCGATTGCACCACGGCGCCGGCACCGTCCGCATCGTGCGGCGCCGATCGGGGCGATCGGGATTCAGGGAAAGGACTTCTTCGTGCGACGACGCGTTCTCGCAGCTGCCGTGGCTCTCGCCGCGTGCTTCACCACCACGCAGGCCGCCGCGGCGACGACTCTCCTCGCCGGCAAGCGCCTGGTGATCACCAATCGCGTTCCCGACAACGAGGCGCGGAACAAGATCACGGTGACGGCGCGCAGCGAGGACCTCGCGATCTCGCCGCCCGGGAGCACCGGCGACCCGACCTGCGCAGGCGCCGGCGGCGGCGGCGGACGCCTCACCGTGCGGAGCCTCACCACCGGCGAGACGCACACGACGGTTCTTCCCTGCCAGAACTGGACCGGACGCAAGACCGGGAGCTGGCGCTACAACGACCGGATCCTCACCGACGGCACCTGCCAGCGCGTCGAGATCCGCAGCTCGCGCACCCTGAAGGCCGTCTGCGTCGGACGCGGCCCGAGCGTCCTCGGGTTCGACCTGCGCGAGGGGCAGGCGCAGCACCCGATCGACGTCAAGCTCGAAGTCGGCGCGGGGCCCGACCGCTACTGCATGCGCTTCGGCGGCGACGTGAAGCTCGACGGCGCGAACGGGAAGAAGTTCCTCGCCCGCGAAAGCGCTGCGCCGTCGGCCTGCCTGCCCTGAGCACGCGCCCGCGGGAAGCCGGCGCATGCGCCGGCTTCCCGCGAGAGACGCGCCTCAGAACGCGAAGAGCGACCCGGTCTCGACCAGGAACGCGCGCGACGCGGAGCCCACCGTCGGGATCGGCGGGCACGGGCTCGGAGCCTCGGTGTTCGGCTCGCCGATGAAGCGCGTGCCGGTGTCGTTCCGCGCGGTGCTCGGCTTCGCCTTCGCCGGTGCCGACGCGCAGAACCGGACCTCGCTGCCCATCTGCAGCCGCAGCGCGACCTCGCCCTGCGGCGCCTGGTCGAGCGCGAACAGCGGCAGGCCGGCGCCGCGCACCGAGAGCGACGTTCCCGACAGCGTCACCGCGCGGATCGGGCCGCTCAGTCCCTTGCCGTCCGAGTACGTGAAGCGCCTGGCCGGCGTGCCGCCGCGCGCGCGCCAGTTGGCGGCCGGCAAGGCGATCGTCACGAGCGTGCCGCCGCCGTCGGGGCGGTAGACCGTCAGCGTCGCGCCGTGCAGCGTGGGATCGCCTGCGCCGCCCTGTGCGGGCACCGTGACGCCGCTCGGCGTCGTGCCGCGCTTCGCCGAGCGGAAGCGCATCTTGCGCTTGCCCGCGTCGACCGGTGCCACGTCGTCGTCGTTCAGCACCAGCGCCGACGTCCGGATCGTCGCGATCGCGACCGCGCCGGGGAAGCTCTCCGGGTCGGCGGGATCGGTGCCGGCGTCGAGCTCGTCACGGTCGAAGGCGCCGTCCTCGTCGCGGTCGATGCCGATGCGCTCGCCCGAGCCCGGCGGCACGCAGGTGAACGTGCGCTGCTGCCCCGCGACCGACGCCTGCGCCTGCAGGGTCGCGAGGTCGATCGCCGCGTCGCCCGCCCGATCGCCCTGGAACGTTCCGTCGGCGAGGCGCGCCCAGCCGCGCGCCTCGCCGGCGAGCACGCCCTTCACCACCAGATCGCACTCGCCCGCCGCCGCGCGTGCCGCGAGCAGGGCGACGCGCGTCGCCACCGCCGCGTCGCCGCTCGCCGTCACCGTCGCCTGCTGGCCGACGATCGGTGCCAGGTTCGAGTCGAACACGAACATGAAGTCCTCGACCTGGCGGCGCAGCGGATCGCCCGCAAGTCCATTCAGGAAGCCGCCGGGGTTCGAGACCGGCAGCCCCGCGGGGTTCACCCGGTTGAACACCTGCGCGTTGTGGAAGCGGAACAGCGTGTCGAAGCTGCCGTCGTGCAGGAATCCGAAGCCGCGCACCTGCGGACCCTTGTGACCGTTGTCGCCCGGGTTCACGAAGTCGATGTCCGGCATCCCGAACATGCCGATCTTCTGGTACATGTTGCGCAGGTGCGGGACCTTCAGGAGCTGCGTCTCGAACTCGAAGCTCGAGAAGCCGTCGGTGCCGAAGAAGCCTGACGCCGGGTTCAGCACGTGGCAGCCGTTGCAGGTCTCGAACACGTCCGACGGCTGCGGTCCGAAGTAGAAGTTCCGACCCGCCTGCTGGGACGCCGTCAGGCTGTTGTCGAGGTTGCGGATCGGGTTCGGCGGATACCTCACGTCGAGAATGAAGTTCGCGAACGCCGCCATGTCGGCGTTGCTGATCTCCGTGGCGCGGCCGAGCAGGCCGACGAACGCCGGGTTGAAGCGCAGGAACGCAGACAGCTCGTTCAGCGCGCCGGTCGACGGCACGTCGTTGGCGCCGCTGCGGTCGCCGCGCCAGTGCATCGGGCCCGCGTCCGCCATGCCGCGCAGGCTCTGCGTGGTCATGGGGCCCTTCATCGGGTGATGGTCGGGGAACGACATGCCGAGCGGGTCGGTGACGCGGAACGGGTTCCGGTTGTCGATGACCTCGTCGTCGGGGTTGCCGAGGTCCCAGGCGAGGCTGTCGAGGTCGTTGAACACGTGGCACGCGGCGCACGACGCCTCGCCGTTGCTCGACGTCGTCCGGGCGTCGTACAGGAACGGCCGTCCGTCACGGACGTGCGCCGGCTCCGGGTTGTACAGCGGCAGGTGGGCGATCTCCGCCGCGGTCGACGTGCTGACGACCGAGAGGGCGTTGTCGAAGCGTGTCAGCACGTAGAGGCGGCCACGCACCTCGTCGAGCACGATACCGGTCGGGCCGCCGCCCGACAGCTCGATGTGCGACGCCGCGTCCGGCGTGAAGCTGTCGTTCTCGAGCGCGGCGGTCGCGAACACGCCGATCTTGGACGAGCCGAAGGCCGCCACGTAGAGCGTGGCGCCGTTCGACGTCACCGCCATCTCGAGCGGCGTGGCGAGGCTGTCCTCCGCCGTGCCGGCCGGGCTCGGCACCTCGTCGTAGTCGATGTGCTTGTTCAGGTGGCGCCGCGTCACCGCCGACGACGGCGCCTGCGACGGGTCGATCACGCTGATGCGCGCCTCGTGCAGGTGACCCAGCACGGTGGTGCCGCCGAAGACGCCGGGCCCCTCGAAGCGGACCTCGTTCTTCGCCTCGGTGTTTGTCACGTAGACCTTCCCGCTCGACGGGTTCACCGCCATGTTGAACAGGATCGTCCCGACCGAGGCGTACGCGTCGCCCGCGATCGGCGGGTTCGCGTTCGCGTCGATCGCGAACACGTCCTGGTCGGGCAGGTCGAACTTGACGGCGTTGTTCCAGTTGCGGCCGAGCTGGTCGCGCCACTGCGCGCTGCCCGGGTCGTACTTGACGATGAGGCCGGTCTCGGGGGCCGGCACGCCCGCCGCGTTGGTGCCGGGCGGCGGCAGGCCGCCGGGCATGGTGACGCCGTGCACGGTGCACGGGGCCGCGCCGAACCCGTCGCAGACCGCCTCCTCGTGCACCGCCGTCGTCCGGTTGCCGGAGTGGAACACCGCCGCGTAGACCGTGCTGCCGTCGGGGCTCGCGGCGAGCGCACGCGGCGTGTCGCCGAACAGCGTCACGACGGTGATCGGCGTGCCGCCGAGCGGAGCTCCGAGGCTCGTCGCGTCGAACACCCAGACGTCGGCGCGGCCGATGCCCTCCGTGGTGAGCTGCGGATCGAAGCCGACGTTCTGTCCGCGGTGCGCGGTGGTGACGAACGCCCGGTTGCCGCCCGGCCCCGCGAACACGATGTCGCGCGGCTCGTCGCCGACCAGCAGCGTGCGCACGACGCGCGGCGGGCTCGCCGCGACGTCGACGATGCTGATGCTGTCCGAGAGGTGGTTCACCACCCAGACCTCGCCATCGGTCCGCGCCGCCACCGCGACCGGCTCGAGGCCGACCTCGACCGAGCCGGCGTGCACCGGCGATCCGCTCGCGAGCGAGAACACCTCGAGGCGGTTGTCGGGCGAGTTCACGACGAACAGCCGCGTGCCGTCCGGCGACATCGCGAGCGGGCGCACCTGGCCGCTGTCGAAGGTCACGAAGGTCGCCTGGGCGAGCCCGGGCAGCAGCAGGACCGCGGCCAGGGTGCAGCAGGAGACGATGCGGGCGAGAGTCCGGTGGGGGGATCCGTTCATCGCCGCGCACCCAATCACATCCGGCGAGGAGCGGACAACCATCCCCGAATGCGGGCGAACGGAGGTGGCGAAACCACCGATCGGGGGTCCGAACGGTCGCTCAGGGCATCCGATGCGAGGAGACGACCAGCGGGTCGTTGAGCATCGCCATCGGACCGACCTCGTCGCCGGCCACGTAGCCGCCGGGCAGGACGACGCTCGCCATCAGCAGGTCGTAGGCGCCGGCCTCGCGCAGGCTCGTCATGTTGAGCAGCGTGTAGCCGGCCGCCGCCTCGGTCGCCTCCGCGCCCTCGGCGCGCTCGCGCGAGCGCACGACCGTGCCGCGCACGACGCCCCAGTCGCGCCAGGCCTGCGGGATCACCATCGCGTGCAGCATCGTCCCGGCGCTGCCGCTGTGCACCCACCAGTCGTTGTCCCGCGTGGTGCGCACCTCGAACGGCGCGTCCGACGCGAGCGCGATGCCGCCGGGGTGGTCCGCGTCGTGGTACGTCAGCGGCATCACGTCGGGCCTGAAGTCGAGCACGTTCTCGAAGCGGAAGTCGCGCAGCGTCTGCAGCATGATCCACGGGAACTTGACCCGTGTCGGCGTCGAGTACGACGTGAGGTAGTGGTACGTGTACGACGTTCCGCTCGGCAGCTCGGGAAACAGCGGCCCCAGGTCCACCGACAGCTTGACGCGCCGCACCGAGCGCACCGGACCGGTCCGCACGCCCTCGATCTCGACCATCGAGTTCTGCTCGGTGAAGTCGAGCGTGACGTCGGTGAGCAGCAGCGAGAACGTCGGGCTGCCGCGCATGCGCGACTGCCGGAGGAGGTTCGACCGGTTGCCGCCGGCGGCCTCGGCGATGCGCACGCCGGTGAAGAAGTTGCGGCCGGCGGCGTAGTCGACGCGGTAGAAGGCGGAGCGCGCCTCCCGCGCCGTGAGGTCGTAGGTGACGTAGGGCTCGAACGAGACGGCGGGGGGCGACGCGAACGCGGCCAGGTACGCGTAGCCGCGCCCCGCGCCACGCGGCTCCGCCAGCTCGATCTCGATCGTGCCGTCGGCGCCGGCGGGACGAGCGCCGTCGCTGCTGCGCTCGCCCGCGTCCTTCGCCATGAACACCAGCTCGTCGTCGGCGTCGAGGCGGAAATCGGCCGGACCTTCGACCGCGAGCCGGCCGTCGGAGCTGCGCGCGTCGAACTGGTACGGGATCGTCTCCCAGCGTCCGTCGCGCAGACGGTAGAGGCGCAGCTTCGCCGACTCGCTGCCCGCGATGCCGTCGAGCCGGGCGACCGGCACGACGACCGGATCGTGCAGGCGCGACAGCGGCGTCGCCGCGGCACGTGGCGCGATCGCCGCGAGGGCGAGCAGAGCGAGCACGAGCACACGACGCCCGCGGGTCCTCGTGTCGGGCATGACGTCCGGACTACACGGTCGACGCGAGTCCGGGCAACCAGGTTCGATCGGCACCCCCGGCGCGCCGCTCAGGCGTTCGCGGCGGCGAGGAAGTCGAGCACCTCGCGGTTGAAGATCTCGGGGGTCTCGAAGTTGAAGCCGTGGCTGCCGCCCGGAACCTTCACCAGCTTCGCGTTCGGGATCTCGCGCGCGAGGACGTCCGAGCTCGCCGGCGGGACCAGGCGGTCGGCGTCGCCGGTGATCACCAGCGTCGGGCTCGCGATGCGGTGCAGCCGGTCGGTCGCCTTGTGCGTCATCACGGCGCCCACCTGGCCGAGGATCGCCTCCATGCTGAAGCCGTACTGCAGCGCCCCGCTGAAGACCTGCATCAGCTTCGGCAGCTCCTTCTCGATGAAGCTCTGGTTGAAGACGTTCGGCAGCAGCTGCTGCAGGAACATCATCGGGTTCAGGGCCTTCAGGTCGACGTGGATGCCGCCGCTCGCGTCGACCGAGCCGCCGAACTGCTCGACCGTGAACGTCCGGGTCCGCTCGATGTCCGCATCCGGCTCGGGATAGGTGCAGGCGAGCACCAGCGCGCGGACGCGCTCGGGGTGCCGCAGCACCAGCTCCTGCGCGATCATGCCGCCCATCGACACGCCTACCACGTGCGCCTTGTCGATCTCGAGCACACCGAGCAGCGCCGCGGCCTCGTCGGCCATCTCGTGGATCGAGTAGGGGCCCGCCGGCTTCGAGCTGCGGCCGACACCCCGGTTGTCGAACGCGATGACGCGAAAGTGCTTCGCGAAGTCGGGGATCTGGAACATCCAGGCCTGCGAGTCCGCGGCGAGCCCCATGATGAGCAGCAAGGGGTCACCCGTACCGTGCTCCTCGTAGTACAGCTCCACCGATCCGACCTTCGCGATGCTCATGGGACCTCCGTTGTGCGGTTGACTGGCGACCGGGATCTTACCGGGCCCTCGCGTCGTTGCCACGCGTCGTCGGCGGGGTTCGGGGCGACACTTCGACGACCTGGCACGTGTCAATGAATTTTTATTGCGCAGGCAGGTGCCGCCGACTATACGGCCCCCATGCGCGCAGGGGACGATGCCGGTGCCGGCGTTCGGGCTGTCGCCTATCGCGACCATGTGCGCCATCGGGTGGCCGGCCGCACCCGGCTCCTTTCCTCCTTCCTTCTCATCGTCACGGCGGTGACGATCACGCTCACCTGGACCCGCTTTCCCACCCCGCATTTCGCCCTTCTGATGACGATCCCGACGATCGTCGTCATCCTGGCGTTGCTGCTCGTCGCGCAGCGCCGCCCGGATCTGGCCATCGTCATCGGCGTGCTGGGCGTCAACCTGGTCGGAATCGCCGCCCCCCTCGGCCACTGGCTGGCTGGCATGAGCGCCGAATGGTCTCTTCTGATCCTGACCGCGATCAGCTGCAGCGCGGCCGGGTGCCTGCCATGGGGCTGGCGCACGCAGGCCCTCGCGTCGATCGGACCCCTCGGCGTGTATCTGGCCACGCTCTACGTGCCACCCGAGGTCCTCGGCTGGTCGGGTGGCCTGAGCGTGTCGGGCGACGCGACGGCCCTTGCAGCGTACGCCGTGTGCATGGTCGGAATGTGCCTCACGGGCGCGTCCATCTTGGACGGCGACCAGTTCGCCGATTTCCTGCTGGCGTGCACGCTGCGCGAGAACGAAGTCGAGCTCGCGCGGGCGAAGGACCTCGCCGAGGCCGCAAGCCGCGCCAAGACCGACTTCCTCGCCAGCATGAGCCACGAGATCCGCACGCCGATCAACGTCATCTTCGGCATGACCGACATGGTGCTCGACACCGAGCTGAACCTCGAGCAGCGCAGCTACCTTCAGCGCACGCGCGTCGCGGCGAACACCCTGTTGATGCTGATCAACGACATCCTCGACTTCGCCCGCATCGAGGCCAGGAAGCTGCGGCTCGCACCGCGGCCGTTCGGCCTGCGCGACTGGCTGCAGAAGACCGTCGCCCCCCTCGCCGGCCGTGCCCGCGACCAGGGCCTCGAGATGGCGTGCCTCGTGGACGACGACGTGCCCGACCTGCTGGTGGGCGACACCGACCGCCTGGCGCAAGTGCTGATCCACCTCGCGGCGAATGCGCTCCAGTACACGCGGCGGGGCAGCATCGAGGTCCGGGTACGTCGGGCGAGCGGCGGCAACGAGGCGCACCGCACGCTGCAGTTCTCGATCGTCGACACCGGGATCGGCATCTCGGAGGATCAGCAGCGCGAGATCTTCGACGCCTTCGTGCAGGGCGAGGCGGCGCGCGCACTGCGCAACGGCGGTACGGGACTCGGGCTCGCGATCTGCTCGCGCCTCGTCCGCATGATGGATGGGCGCATCTGGGTCGAGAGCGAGGTCGGACGCGGCAGCCGCTTCCACTTCACCGCACCGCTCCTGCCGGCGACCGGCGAAGACGCGAGCGTCGCGGCCTGACGTCTCACCGGCTTCGCCGACCACGAGGGATGGAGCCGGCAGGGCGTTCCGCAACGAGCGCGCCGCCCGGCGTCAGGGCGCGAAGAGCGCCGCGGCGATCGAGCGCGTGTCAGACGACCGCTTGTAGGCGATCGCGAACCGGCCGCGCGCAAAGGCGATGCCCATCCGCGAGCCGACGTCTCCCGACACCGTGCCGAACGGCGTCACGACGCCTGCCGACGAGACCTCGCTCGCCAACGCCGGAACCACGCCGCTCCCCTGCTGGCGCGTCCAGGTGACCACGTAGCGTCCGTCGCCGAACGCGACCACGGGCTCGGTTGAGCTCGGCGACTCGGAGATCACGAAGCCGTCCGGACCGTCGAGCGGTCCGGTGCCCGGGCGGAAGCGGGCACCGCGGACGGTTCCCCCGCTGCCGTTCCAGACCACCAGGTAGTCGCGGCCGTCGGTGGCGATCGACGGCCGGACCAGCGCGTCCGCGGCATCGGCGAGCGCCACGCGCGCGACGCCAGCCGCCGACAGCACCGCGACCTCGACCGTGACCGCGTTCCCGCCGGCCACCATCTCCGTCCACGCGCCGACCGTGGTCGTGCCATTGGACGCCACGGAAGCAGGCGAGCTGACCACGGTCTGGTCGCCGACCGGCGGCAGCAGACCGTCGATCTCGTTCACCGCGAAGCCCTCGCCCTGCACGACCGCGAACGCGCCGTCGAGACGGTTCAGGACCGGGCCGCCGGCGCAGCCCTCCTCGAGCGGCCAGAGCGCCGCGAAGCTCGTGGTGCTGCTCGCCGCGAGCGCCGGCGGCGGCACGACGTCGCTCTCGCAGGTGCCGATCTGTGCGGTCTCGGCGAGGTCGGCGGGGAAGCCGACGCTGGCGTCGGTGCCCACCTGCACCGCCGTGATCGCCGCCCCCGGGACGCTGCCTTGCACGGTCCCGGTCCCGGCGTAGACGACGCCGTAAACCGAGCCGTCGAACGCCACGGCCGGATCCGTCCAGCTCGGGTCGGCGAGGTAGCCGCCGCCCTGCGGCACGCTGACCAGGAAAGGCGAAGGGTCGATCACCCGGCCGTCGGCGCCGAAGCGCACACCGTAGATCGCGGTCGCCGTGCCGACCCCGCCGCCTTCGTACGCGAGCAGGAACGCGTCGCCGCTCGCGCCGAGGTCGAGCGTGGTCGAGTCGGTCCCGATCGATTCCACCAGCGTCAGCACCACGACCGTCGGCGACGGGAGCGGCGTCGGCGTCGGCGTGGCACCGCCCGACGACGTCGGGGTCGGCGTCGGCGTCGGGCCGTCATTCGAGTCGTCGGTACCGCAGCCGAGGGGAACGATCGCGATCGCGAGCGTCGCCGCCGCCATGACCAGCCTGCCCGTGCGTCGCATGTCGCGCCACTATGGCGAAACGGCGCGCTTGTCGATGCCGCTCAGCGCCAGTCGCCGAGCACCCGCGCGTCGCGCGTGTCGGAGGTCGAGAGCGATCGTCGCGATCAGACCGCGAACCGTCCCTGCTTCCGGAAGCGCTCGACGAACGGCGTGTAGTCGGTCGGCTGGCGGTCGTAGCCGATCCGGTCCGACGACAACGCCCACGGCTGTGCGCTGCGCGTCCAGATGTCGCCCACCGGCTCGACCCACGAGGTGTCGTCCAGCGTGCCGCTGCGCACGCTGAGCACGCCGATCGAAGGCTTGCCGCCGTGCGCGATGCGGCCGCCGCACGTGCCGCACAGCCAGCCGTAGCGCCGCGTGCCAGAGTCCGACGTCCACTCGAACGTCCGCGGCTCGCCCTGCGTGAACGCGAAGGCGCCCTCGAGAACCGTGATCGGCGTCGAGAACGCTCCGCCGCCGATGCGCTGACAGTTGGTGCAGTGGCAGTTGTAGGCCATCAGCGGCGCCTGCCGGATCTCGTAGCGCAGCGCGCCACACTGACAGCCACCGGTCAGGGGAAGCGGAACCATCGTCACCTCCTGGTCCGACCGACGGGCCACCGGCGACCGCGTCGCCAGTCGTCGGTTCGACTGCACCGAGGCTAGTGCACCGGCGGACGCATGGCGAACGCTCGACGGGAGGTGGCGAGTCCTGCCGAACGGCCATGCACGATCCGCCACGCGAGAGTTTCGCCGGCGCCGGACGTCCCTGCGCGTCAGCGCCCCTTGTAGACCGGCTTGCGCTTCTCCTTGAACGCACGCGGACCCTCGCGCGCGTCCTCGGTGCTCGACACCGGGATGCCGAGCTCCATCTCCTTCGCGAGCGCCTCCTTGATCGACAGCCCGCTGCCGGCGAGCACCGACTGCTTGACGGCCTGCACCGCGAGCGGGCCGTTCTCGGCGAGGATCTGTGCGTACCGCAGCGCCTCGGCCATGACCTGCCCGCGTGGCACGACCTTGTTGACCAGGCCGACCCGCAGCGCCTCCTGCGCCGTGATCGGCTCCCCCGTGAGCAGGATCTCCATCGCGACCGCCCACGGGATCTGCCGCACGAGTCGCGCGGTCGAGCCGCCCATCGGGAACAGGCTGCGCTTAACCTCGGAGATCGCGAGCCGCGCGTCGTCGGCGACGACGCGGATGTCGGTCACTTGCAGGATCTCGGTGCCGCCCGCGTAGCTGTGACCGTTCACCGCCGCGATGATCGGCTTGAACACGTCGTAGCTGCGCAGGAGGCCGCGGAAGATGATGTCGAAGTCGTCCTTGACGCGCTGGTCCCACTCGTCCTTCGGTGGCTTGACCCCCATCATCATGGGGATGAAGCCGTCGAGGTCGCCGCCGGCGCAGAAGGCCTCGTCGCCCGTCCCGGTGAGGATCGCGCACCGGACGTCGCCGTCGTCGTTGACGTCCTGCCAGGCGTCCGCGAGGCGGCAGAACATCTCCGCGTTCATCGCGTTCCGGACGTCGGGGCGATTCATGCGGAGGACGGCGACGCCGTCCTTCTTCTCGTAGACCAGCGCGGGCTCGGCCACCCCGTCAGAGCTCCGTGCCCAGGATCGCGATCGAGAAGTACTGCGCACCGCCGCCGTAGGCGTGACCGAGCGCCGTCTTGACGCCCGGCACCTGGTGCTCGCCCGCGCGGCCCATCACCTGCAGCGCCGCTTCGCCGAAGCGGAGCATGCCCGACGCGCCGATCGGATTCGTGTTGAGCACGCCACCCGACGGATTGACGGGCAGGTGTCGGCCGAACTTCTGGTCACCGCGGTCGACGGCCTTCCAGCCCTCGTTCAGCGGCGCGAAGCCGAGGTTCTCGAGCCACATCGGCTCGTACCAGGAGAACGGCACGTAGAACTCGGCGACCTGGATCTCGTTCCACGGATCCTTGATCCCGGCCTTCTCGTAGACGAACTTCGCGCACATGCGGCCCGCGAGCGGGCTCACCTGGTCGCGGCCCGGGACGTACATCGGCTCGGTGAAGGTGGCGCCGGCCTTGAGCCACGCGGGCTTGCGCGGCCCCTTCTTCGCGAGCTCCTCGTTCGCCATGACGATGGCGATGGCGCCGTCGGACGACGGGCAGGTCTCGAGGAAGCGGATCGGGTCCCACAGCATCGGCGACGCGAGCACGTCCTCGACGCTCATCGGGTCGCGGAGATGCGCGTGCTGGTTGCGCGCCGCGTTCTCGCGCGCGTTCGCCGCCACCACCGCGCCGATGTGCGACGGCGCACCCGAGCGCATGATGTACGCCCGGCAGTACGGCGCGAAGAAGCCGCCCGCACCCGCCACCATCGGCGGCGTGAACGCGTAGTTCGGCGACAGTGCCCACATCGCGTTGCCCTCGCTCTGCTTCTCGAAGGCCACGGTGAGGACGCGTCCGTACAGGCCCGACGCGACGTGCGTCGCGGCGGTGAGCGCGGTGGTGCAGCCGACCGACCCCGCCGTGTGCACGCGGATGATCGGCTTCATGTGCGCGCCGAGCGCACCGGCCAGGTACTGCTCGGGCTGCATGATGCCCTCGAGAGGATCCGGAGCCTTCCCCAGCACGATCGCGTCGATGTCCTCGTGCGACAGTCCGGCGTCGAGCAACGCCCGGTCGACCGCGATGCGCACCATCTCGGGCACGTTCACGTCGGGCAGCTTGGAATTGTGATGCGTCTGTCCGACGCCGACGACCGCTACGGCCCGGCTCATGTCCACCTCCGCTCGGTGCCGAGCACCCAGACGATGTTCTGCTGCAGGCAATGTCCGCCCGACGCGTGCACCACGGCTCGCTTCGCACCAGCGACGCCTCGCTCGCCGGCACGGCCCGACAGCTGCCGGAAACCCTCCGCGAGACGCAGCAGCCCGGTGTTCATCAGGGGGTTCGCGCACAGCGGGCTGCCCGACGGGTTGACGACCGGGCCGCCGGACGTACCGCCGAGGCCCGAGGGCAGACCGAGCGCGTCGCGCAGGATCAGCTCCTCCGCCGGCGTGGTCGAGCCGAGCTCGACGACCTGCGCGTCGTTCACGCCCTGCACGCCCGCCATCTCGAACGCGTTCTTCGCGGCGAGCTTCGTGCTCGCACTCGAGGTGAGGTCGCGCGCGCCGATGGTCTGGAACTCGATGCGGTGATCGACGCCGTGGATCCACACGGGCCGGTCACACATCTTCTCGGCCTTGCCCTCGGCGGCGAGCACGAGGCAGGTCGCGGTCTCGCCGATCGGCGGCAGGTAGCCCTCGCGCAGCGGGCTCGTGACGAACGGGGTCTTCTGCAGCTCGGCGGCGCTCACCGCCTGGCGCAGCTGCGTGTCGGGGTTCTTCGCCCCGGCAGCGCGGTTCCGCGCGGCGACCTGGGCGAGGCCCGCGTCGTCGACGCCGCTCTTCGCCATGTAGGCGCTCGCCTGCAGCGCCGAGGTCGAGACGTGATCCAGCCCGAGGGATGCGTGGCAGAACGGGTCGAGCTGGAGGTTGAGCACGTGCATCGGGCTCCCTTCGGAGACCTTGCCGAAGCCCGCAACGATCGCGGCGTCGCACTCCTCGGCCTGCATCTTCACCCACACCAGGTGCGCCGCCCACGCGGCGTCCATCTCGACGTGCGAGTCCTGCACCGGCGGCCACGCGCCCATGACCTCCATCACCTGGCTGAAGCTGAAGGCGCGGCCGTCGACGTAGTCCGACGACCCGGCACACTGGTAGTCGATGTCCTTGCGCTCGACGTTCGCGTTCGCGAGCGCCTGCCGGACGACCGGATAGAGCATCTCGGGCGCCGTGCGGTGCGGGTTCTCGGCGACGATCGGCGCCTGCGCGAAGCCCACGATGGCAACGTTTCTGAGCTTGCTCACGTTCACGACCTCAAAGGCGGTGGATGAAGCTCTCGAGCGGCGCCTTCGGCTCGCCCGTGGGCTTGAAGTACTTGATGTCGGAGTGGTCGCCCTGGCGCTCGCCGTCGGGCCGCCAGACCGCCTGCACGCGGGTGCCCATCTCGACGTCCTCGGGCTTGCACTCCTGGACGAGGCCGTAGATCGAAACGTCCGCACCGTCGAGCGCGACCGACGCGACCACGTAGGGCAGCTCGATGTCGCGGCCGTACACCGGGACGTTGACGACGCAGAAGGTCGTGACGATGCCCTTGTCCGGCAGCTCGACGATCTCCTCGCACGGCGCGTGCGCGTCGGGCGAGCTCATGAGCGGCGGCACGAAGACCTTGCCCGTCGCACTGCACTTCGAGCCGAGGATCTTCTTGTCCTTCAGCGCGCGCAGATAGAGAGCTTTGTAGTCGCCCGCGACGTAGTGGTACGGCAAGACCAGATCGGTCTGGATGAACTTGACGCGTTCCTTCGGGGGTTCGTTCATGGCAGAGATCTCCGTCAGCCGACCAGCTGGAAGCAGGCGATGTCGCGGATGGTTCCGGTGCGCTCGTCGTCGGGCGCCCAGACGGCCTTGACTCGCGAGCCGACCTTCAGCTCGCCGAGCCGGTCTCGGACGATGTGCGCCATCGCGGTGTCGGCACCGTCGAGCTTGACGAGCACGTAGGCGAAGGACGCGTCGCTCGGATGCAGGTCGGCCACCGGCTTCGCGACCACGCCCACCGCGGTGACCGTGCCCTCGTCCTTCACCTCGACCCACTCGCCTCCGGTCTTCGCGTCGACCTCCGAGTACGAGTTCGGCGGCACCACGACGCCCTGACCGGCGATGCGGCGGCCCCAGATCTTCTTCTGTTCCTTCAGGCCGGCAAGAAACCGGCCGGTGACCTCTCCCGTCGAGCGCTTGTACGGGAACTTGACGGTCATCCGCTGGCTCATCGGCTCGACCGACGTCGGTGCCTTCATGCGTTGTTCCTTCTCTTCATGCCAGCCGCGCGTTGCGGGCGCGGACCGAGCAGACGCAGGACCGCCTGCTCGAGGAAACGGCGCTGCAGGTCGAGCTGCCGCGCCGAGAACGGATCCGAAGTCGTCCACGGCGCCACGGTCTGGATGGCCTGCGCATTGATGAAGTACGAGTAGACCATGCCGAACAAGGCGAACGCGAGGTGCGGAACCTCCTCCGGTTGCCAGCCGGCGTCGCCCGCCGCGTCGCGCAGGAGCTTCGTGCCCTCGGTGGACAGCAGCCGGATCCACCTGCCGATACGCGGCTCGGGCAGCCCGGCGTCCTCGAGCATCACGCGCTGCAGCAGCGGCGCCAGGTCGGGATGCGCAGCGAGGTGCGTCACGATCTGATCGATCTGCGCCCGCACGCGGAGCGGTCGGAGCGCGCCGCCCGACTGCCACGCCGCAGCGGTCATCTCGACGATCGGCCCGAAGCCGCGCTCGAGCACCGCATCGTAGAGCGCCTCCTTGCTGGGGAAGTGATTGTAGAGGCTCGACGGCGTCAGGTTGGTCTCGCGTGCGAGGTCGCGGACGGCCACACCGTCGAGGCCGTGCTTCGCAAACAGACGCTCGGCCGCATCGAGGATCAGTGCGCGCGTCGGCTGCTCGGCGGTCGCGACCGGCGTGGCGCGCGGCTCGCTCGGACGCGCCTTGCTCGCGCGGATGTCGGGGCGGTCGGGCACGGGATCCGGGGACTTAGCCGAACGAATGTTCGTTCGTCAATGCGCGGCGAGGCTTGGAAACTCCGCCCCTTCGCGATAGCCGCGTCCGCCATGAGCACGCAAGCAAGCAACCCCCTCGGCCCTCTCGCGCCCCTGGTCGGAACGTGGGAAGGCGGCGCCGGCACCGACGTCGCGCCCGCCGACCCGAACCGCAAGGAGACGGCGACCAGCCGCTACCGCGAGCGGATGACCTTCGAGCCCATCGGCCTGGTGGACAACCACGAGCAGAGCCTGTGCGGCCTCCGCTACCTGACCGTGGCATGGCGCATCGGTCAGGCCGACGCGTTCCACCAGGACACCGGCTACTGGCTCTGGGACGCGAAGGACGAGCAGGTCATGCGCTGCTTCGTCGTACCCCGCGGCGTGACCGTGCTCGCCGGGGGAAAGGCCGCCGCCAGCGCGACCGAGTTCGACCTGCTCGCCGAGCGCGGCGCGCCCGTCTTCGGCGTCTGCTCCGGCCCGTTCCTCGACGAGCACTTCCGCACCGTCCGCTTCACCATGAAGGTCCGGATCCTCGGCGCGGACCGCTTCTCCTACGAGCAGGACACGGTCCTCGAGATCCCTGGCCAGCCGACATTCCACCACACCGACCGCAACACGCTGCAGCGCGTTGCGGACTGACGTACGCATCGGCTTCGCCGGCAACGAGCGATGACAGCGGTACGGCGTTCCATCTGACGCGGACACGTGGAGCGGGGGCCGGACGACGAGCCCCCGCTCCACGCTCACCGCCGCTCGTAGCGCCAGCCGTCGGGCATCATCCACAGCCGGTGGCGCGGGCCTTCCGCATCCACATCACCGCCCTCGTAGGCGACGTCCCCCTGCCACAGCGTCAGGCCGCCGCCGGGGATGCTCGCGATGCGCGTCGAGAACCGCTCGGGCGTGCACCCCCGGCACTCGCCGAGCGCGCTCGCCACGTCCGGGAACCGCGCCAGGCGGTCGAGGGTCACCCAGGTCGGCGGCAGCACCTCGATCTCGAGCGCGTTGCGCCGCCGCATCGCATCCGACGGCGACATCCACGCCTGGTCGTGGATCTCGCCGAGGTCGATCGAGACGTCGCCGTGCGGCGCCCGGGCAACGAAGAACCACGTGAGAAAGCGCTTGATGGCAAGGTCGGGCGGGGTCCAGTGCGAGAGCGGCACCAGGGCATCCTCGGCGATCGTGAGGCCGGTCTCCTCGAGCGACTCGCGCACGGCGGCGCGCCGTGCGGCACCGAGGTCGTCGTCGGGCGCGAGCCCCGTGCGGTCCGCGGGATCGACGCGACCGCCGGGAAAGACCCACATGCCGCCCGCGAAGGCGAGCTTCGAGTTGCGGCGCAGCATGAGCGTCTCCAGCCCCTGCTCACCGTCCCGCAGAAGGATGACCGTCGCCGCTTCGTGGGACTCGCTCATGTCCGATCGAGTAGCGAAGCAGCCCCGTGGGACGCCAGCGCGACCGGCACGCGCGACCCGGGCGTCACGGCAAGCGTGCTCCCTCGTGCGTCAGCAGCCAGCGCTTGCGCTCGAGCCCGCCGCCGTAGCCGGTCAGGGAGCCGTCCCTGCCGATCACGCGATGACACGGCACGACGATGCCGATCGGGTTCGCACCGTTGGCGAGCCCCACCGCGCGGAACGCCGTCGGGCGCCCCACGCGACGCGCCAGCTCGCCGTAGGTGATCGTCGTGCCGGCCGGGATGTCGCGCAGGGCACGCCACACACCGCGCTGGAAGCCGGTGCCGCTGCTCGCGACGGGAAGCGTGTCGAGCGCGCCCAGATCTCCCGCGAAGTAGCGCTCGAGAGCGCGGGCGGGCCGGGACGGCTCCGTCGCACCATCGTCGATGACGACCCCGCCGTCGCCGTAGAAAGCACGCAGGAGCCGTGCGGCGCGCGCCGCGTGGTCCTCCCAGTCGACCGAGCGCAGCCTCTGGTCAGCGTCCTGCAGCAGCACGAGAACACCGATCGGCGTCGCGAGCCGGAATCGCTGCAGGGCGAGCGGTGCGTTGGTGCGCGGTGGCATGGGTCTCCTCGAGGTGATGGACGCGGCGACGACCCGCCCCGCCCCCGGCGTCGCCGGTCCAGAGATGCTGCGCCGCGTACGCACGCCAGGGGCGCCAGGCTTCGGCGCGGCTCGCCAGCTCGCGCGTCGACGGGCGTCGGCCGCTCTCGTCCGCGAGCGCGCGCTGCAAGCCGAGGTCGTTCGCCGGAAACGCGTCGGGCTCGCGCAGGACACGCAGCGCCACGTACTGCGCCGTCCATTCTCCGATCCCCGGCAGGGCACGCAGCCGTGCAACGGCGTCGTCGAGGCTCTGCGCCGTGCGGAAGAGAGCAGCATCGTCTCGCGTCGCACGGGCGAGCGCGACGAGCGCCGCGCCGCGGCTTCGCGGCACACCGAGCGACGTCGGGTCGGCGTCGGCGAGCCGCGCCGCGGTCGGAAACACGTGCGTCAGGCCATCGTCCGCCACTCCCCCCGCGAGCGGCACGCCGTAGCGCGCGACGAGGCGCCCGGCGAGCGTGCGCGCGCCCGCGACGCTCACCTGCTGCCCGAGGATCGCACGTACCGCGAGCTCGAAGCCGTCCCAGCCGCCCGGTACGCGGAGACCGGGGCGTGCGGCGACGAGCGGCGCGAGCAGCGGGTCGCGCCCGAGCAGGGCCGCGATCGCCTGAGGCTCCGCTGCGAGGTCGAACACGCGCCGGACGCGCGCGACCACGTCGGACAGCACCGCGACGTCCGACGCGCGAATCGCGACGCGCAGCGCGTCGGCGCCGAGGCAGCGCGCCACCTCGATCGCGCCGTGGACGCCGCCGATCGCGAACGTGCGACGGTAGGTCCCGTCGTGAACCTGCTCGACACCCGAGATCGCGCGCGCGGCGAGAAAGCCCAGCATCCCCTCGTGGTCGTAGGGGGGCGCGTAGGGCAGCCGGAGCACGACCGCCGCGCCGCGGTCGGTTCGATCGACGTCCCCCGCACAAGCGGTGCCGCGGCGCAGCTCGCGCGGTGGGCGGCCGTAGAGCGCGCGGAACGTTTCGTTGAAGCGCCGCACGCTGCCGAAGCCCGCCGCGAGCGCGACCTGCACCATCGGCAGCTGTGTCTCGTGCAGCAGGTGCTTTGCAAACAGTACGCGCCGCGTCTGCGCGACCGACACCGGCGACGCTCCGAGGTGCTCGCGGAACAGCCGCTGGAGCTGGCGCGCGCCGATGCCCAGCCGCTCGGCGAGCCGCTCGACGCTCGCATCTTCGCCACCGAGCGCACCTTCGCGGATCAAGGCCAGGGCGCGCGTCACGGTGCTCGAGGTACCGCGCCAGCTGGCGAGCTCGGGGGAGACCTCGGGGCGGCACCGCAGGCACGGCCGGAATCCTGCCGCCTGCGCGGCAAGCGCCGTCGCGAAGAACAGGCAGTTCGCGGCCTTCGGGGTGCGCGCGGGACAGATCGGGCGGCAGTAGACACCGGTCGAGCGCACGCCGACGAAGAGCCTGCCATCGAAGCGCGCGTCGCGCGCGAGCAGCACGCGGTGGCACGCCGCCGCGTCGCGCAGCAGGGTGTCTGCTTCGAGGGCGGCAGGCGTCTCGAGCATCGGCATGCCCGGCACCATGCCATGAACGCCGGTCCGATCGCGCGGTTTTCGGACGCCGACCTGGGCCCCGGAGGAAGCCTGTGAGCCCGGCCCGAGCAAGCCCCTATCCGTGCCCAGATCGAGGGCGATGCTCACGAAGTCGGCACGCCGATGCTCACCAAAGAGGCTGACCCATCCGGGCCGCGCAGTTTGCCCCGTGATTTCCATATGCTTACGGAACCAGGACAGGTGCAGAGGCGGGCGCAATCCTTGCAAGCGTCGGGGCCGTCACAACCCGGGCCTCCGGATCCCGCCGACGAACGTCCGTCACATCACATCGCAGGAGGAAATCTTCGTGAGCGGAAGCGCTGCTCGTCTCCAGGCCATCGAGGCCGTCACCAACTACCAGCCGATCTCGGAGCCCTTGTCGTTCTCGAAGGTGCCCGCCAACGAGATCTTCGGCACGAACGTCTTCGGCCGCGCCGCCATGAAGGCGCGCCTGCCGAAGCCGGTCTACCAGTCGATGATCCAGACGATCAACAACGGCACGGCACTCGACCCGTCGATCGCCGACACCGTGGCTTCCGCCATGAAGGAATGGGCGATCGAGAAGGGTGCCACCCACTACGCGCACGTCTTCTACCCGCTCACCGGCACGACGGCCGAGAAGCACGACAGCTTCCTCTCGCCCGACGGTGAAGGCGGCGCGATCGCCGAGTTCGCCGGCAAGACGCTCATCCAGGGCGAGCCCGACGCGTCGAGCTTCCCGAACGGCGGCATCCGCGCGACGTTCGAGGCGCGCGGCTACACCGCCTGGGACGTCACGAGCCCGGCCTACATCCTCGAGAACCCGAACGGCACGACGCTCTGCATCCCGACCGCGTTCGTGTCGTGGACCGGCGAGGCGCTCGACAAGAAGACGCCGCTGCTGCGCTCGCAGCAGGCGATGAACAAGCAGGCGAAGCGCGTGCTCGAGATCTTCGGGCACAAGGACATCGCGACCGTCTACTCGTTCGCCGGCGCGGAGCAGGAGTACTTCCTGGTCGACCGCCACTTCTACTTCTCGCGCACCGATCTCCTCGGCTGCGGCCGCACGCTGTTCGGCGCGGCGCCGCCGAAGGGCCAGGAGTTCGAGGACCACTACTTCGGCGCGATCCCCGAGCGCGTGCTCGCCTTCATGCTCGAGACCGAGCGCGAGCTGTTCAAGCTCGGCATCCCCGTCAAGACCCGGCACAACGAGGTGGCGCCCGGCCAGTTCGAGGTCGCGCCCGTGTTCGAGAGCGCGAACCTCGCGACCGACCACCAGCAGCTCATCATGGTGACGCTCAAGAAGGTCGCCGAGCGCTACGGCATGGCCTGCCTGCTGCACGAGAAGCCGTTCGCGGGCGTGAACGGCTCCGGCAAGCACGTCAACTTCTCGATCGGCAACACGACGCAGGGCAACCTGCTCGACCCCGGCGACACCCCGCACGCCAACGCCCAGTTCCTCGTGTTCTGCGCGGCGGTGATCCGCGGCGTGCACAAGCACGGCGGGCTGCTGCGCGCGGTGGTCGCATCGGCGGCGAACGACCACCGTCTCGGCGCCAACGAAGCGCCTCCGGCGATCATCTCGATCTTCCTCGGCGAGCAGCTCGCCGACGTGTTCGAGCAGATCGCGAAGGGCGGAGCCACGTCGTCGAAGGTGAAGGGCAAGCTCGAGATCGGCGTCGACACGCTGCCGCACCTGCCCAAGGACGCGGGCGACCGCAACCGGACGAGCCCGTTCGCGTTCACCGGCAACCGCTTCGAGTTCCGCGCGGTGGGATCGGGCCAGTCGATCGCCGGCCCGATGGTCGCCATCAACACGATCCTCGCCGAGTCGCTCGACTACGTCGCAACCGAGCTCGAGAAGCTTGGGGCCGGCGATCCGGCGAAGCTCAGCGGCGCCGTGCAGAAGCTGGTCGCGGACATCCTCGAGAAGCACGGCGCGGTGATCTTCAACGGCGACGGCTACTCGGAGGCCTGGCACCAGGAGGCCGAGAAGCGCGGCCTGCCGAACCTGCGCACGTCGGTCGACGCCCTGCCGGTGCTCGACAGCCCGGAAGTCGTCGCCATGTTCGACAAGTACAGCGTGCTCTCGCCGCGCGAGCTGCAGAGCCGCATGGAGGTCTACCTCGAGCAGTACTGCCTGACCGTCGGCCTCGAGGCGCGCACGGCGATCGAGATGGCGAAGACCGTCATCTTCCCGGCAGCGATCCGCTACCAGGGCCAGCTCGCGCAGACCTGCGTCAACCTGAAGGCGGTCGGCTACACCTTCGATACCGACACGCTCGACAAGGTGACGGCCCTGGTGAAGAACCTCCAGGACGGCATCGCGAAGCTCGAGAAGGCGCTGGCGCACAAGAACGGGGGCTCGAAGCTGGGCCACGCGAAGGATCTGTGCGAGAGCGTGCTCCCCGCGATGGCGGCGGTTCGCACGGCCGCGGACGACCTCGAGAACATCGTCGCCGACGATCTCTGGCCGCTCGCGACCTACCAGGAGATGCTCTTCATTAAGTAAGGAGGGGGACTCTGTCCCCCTCCCTCACCGCGGCGGAGCCGCGGTGATTCACTCCCCCGGCTCGCCTACGGCTCGGCCACTCGCCCTTCGGGCTCGCGGGTGGGCCGGTGCCGGGGCGGCCGCGGCGGAGCCGCGGTGATTCACTCCCCCGGCTCGCCTTCGGCTCGGCCACTCGCCCTTCGGGCTCGCGGGTGGGCCGGTGCCGGGGCGGCCGCGGCGGAGCCGCGGTGATTCACTCCCCCGGCTTGCCTACGGCTCGGCCACTCGCCCTTCGGGCTCGCGGGTGGGCCGGTGCCGGGGCGGCCGCGGCGGAGCCGCGGTGATTCACTCCCCCGGCTCGCCTTCGGCTCGGGTCTCGGCGCTCGCAAGGCGATCGACGACCGGCCGCGGTCCGCCGTCGGAGATCGGCGTGCGGCCCGCGCCGTCGGCAATGCGCAGCACCTCGGGCAGCGCAGCAAGCGCCGCGAGGCGCTCCACACGGACGAGCCCGACGACGCCATCGGCTGCCTCTCCCTCCCGGAGCAAGCCCGCCGACTGCAGCGCGAGCTCCGCACCGGCGTCGCGTTTCGCGAGCACGACGCGCACGCGCACCCAGCCACTCTCGACGATCGCTGCCCCGGGCGCGCCGGGACCCTGCTCGAGCAGCACCACCAGCGCCGGCGCGAGCCGGCTCCGCGTCGCGGGATCGAGACGCGTGCTTGGCGGCGGCGCAGGCGCCGGCTCGACGCGACGTGCGTCGTCGCTCTCGCTCGCCACGGTGCCGCCGTCGCGCAGCTCGCGACGCCCGCTCTCGGCGAACGCCGCGGACGGGGCCGCGAGCGGCGCGGACTTGCCGGCGAACCCGTGCGGCGCGGCGGCGAGCATCTGCGCGCGCGGCGCGCCGCCGGCGGCGCCCATGACCGCGTCCGCGGCAGCGGATCCGAACACGCCCTCGTAGCGCACGCCGTCGGGCATCTCGACGGGCACACGCACGGTGCGCGTCGTGCCACCCTCGTTCACCACGCGCTCCTCCACCGCGACGAACGAGGTGAACGGCGTCAGGAGCCGGTGCGCGAGTGCCACGCGCACGATCTGCTCCTCGAGCGGCTTCGGGAACATGCCGGACTGCAGCGCCGCGAGGTCCTGCGCGGTCAGCGCCTCGACCTTGGCGCGCGCCCAGATCGACGCGATGGCGTCGTTCTCCTGCGCGCGCTCGGGCAGCGTCACCGCCAGCACCTGGCGGTACGGCCGTCCCTCGCAGAAGCCCGTCAGCACCACCTGCCCCGTGCCCGCGCTGCGGTAGCGCGCGTGGATCACCAGCGGACGCTCCGCCCAGACGTCGGCGTGCTCGTGCGGCAGCACGTCCACGACGTCGAGGCCCTGCCACTCGACGCGCACGTCGGTCAGCACCGGCGACGCGATGCGCTCGTGAAAGCGTCGCGCGGCATCGTCGCCCGACGACGACAGCAGCACGTACTCCGCCTCGCCGCCGCCGAGGCGGGCCATGGCGTCGATCAGGAAGCGGTTCACCGAGTTGCCGGTGCCGAACGGGAACCAGCGCGAGCGCGCGCGCAGCCGCTGCACGAGGGCGAGAACTTCGAGGTCGTTGCCGACGTAGCCGTCGGTCATGAAGGTCACGATGCGCAGCCGGTTCGCGTCGGCCGGCATCGCGCACACGCGCTCGATCGCCTCGGCCATCATCGTGCCGCCGTTCGCCTCGAGCGCGTCGATGTACTGCCGCGCGCGCCGTCGCATCTCCGGGCTCGCCGGCTGCGGCGTCGCGAACAGCACGCTGCTCGTGCTGCCGAAGTCGACCACCTGGAACGTGTCGTTCGGGTTCATGTGGTCGAGCGCGTACCGCATCGCCTCCTTCGCCTTGTCGAGCGGTGCCCCCGACTGCGAGCCCGAGCGGTCGATGACGAACACCATCTCCTTCGGCGCCGCCTCGCCCGCGCCGACCCGCGCCGGCGGCAGCAGGACGAGGCTCACGTAGCCGTCGCCGGCGTCCGGGCGGTGGGTCAGGTAGCCGCTCTGCAGCGCGTCGCTCGAAACCGTCCAGCGCAGGACGAAGTCGCGGTTCGGGATCTCCCTGCGGTCGCGCAGCCCGACCCGCACGCGCTCCGGTGCAGATCGCGTCACGTCGATCGCGTGCAGCGGCGACGCGACGTCGCGGATCGGGACCGCCGCGTCGACGTCCACCGTGATCGAAAGGTCGTGCCCGGCGCGCGTTCCCTGCGCCGTCACCGGCGGGGTGACGGCGTCCGCGTCGCGCGTGCCGGGCGGCGAGAAGCGCGGCCCCACGACGGTCGGCACGACCAGCGAGAACGTCCCCGCCTCGAAGTCGAGCGGCTCGACGTAGGCGATGCGGATCTCGACCGCCGCGCCGGGCATCAGGTTCGCGACCCGCTGCGTGAAGACGTTGGGCCGCTCCTCGTCGAGCAGGCTCGCCGTCTTCCCGGCGGCCTTCGCCTGCTCGTACTCGCGGCGCGCGTCCTCGCGGCGCCGGATCTGGCCCTCGATGGTGCGCTCGCCGACGCGCATGGTCATGGCGTCCACGGCGCCGCGCTCGGAGAGCGGGAACGTGTAGACCGCCTCGACGGGCTCGGGGAACGGGCTGCGGAACGTCTGTGTGACCACGACGCGCGCCACGAAACCGGACACCGTCGCCTGGACGTCGGTGTGCTCGAGCGGGCAGGCCCCGAGCGGGCGGCCGTCGGGTGCGACCGCGTCGAGCGCACCCGAGCCCTCGGCGCGCGCGCTCGACGGGCCGGACAGGGCCAGGGCGGCAAGCAGGATCAGCGATGACAGCCATCTCGTGCGGTTCATGAGAACCTCCTTCCGGAAGAGAGGTCCCCGCGGACCGGGAAATCGGATCACGGGCAGCGCGCTTTGCGCTCGTTTCCCGCGCGCGGCCGTTCGCCCGTGCGTCGAAGCCTACTAGAAGACGACGCCCGCCCGACGCGCGGGCCGCTGCCATGACGGGATTCCGACCCGACACGACCGTTCCGCCGGGGGAAGCGTGCTGACGCTCGGCCGCCTCGAGCTCGTCATGATCGAGCTCACCAACCTCTGCAACCTGCGCTGCATCATGTGCGGCATCTGGGAGGAGCTGCCGAACCGCGTCATGGCGCTCGACCGGTTCACGGGCGTCGTCGGTACGAAGCCGGTGCGCAACGCGCACGCGATCGCGCTCACCGGCGGCGAGCCGTTCATGATCGGCAACCTGCTCGAGTACTACGAGGGCGTGCGACGGCTGTCGCCGCGGAGCCACGTCAACTTCAGCACGAACGGCTGGTACACCGAGCGGACGGTCGAGCTGCTCGAGCGCGTCGACCGCCGGCGCACGTCGGTCACGATCAGCTACGACGGCATCCGCTCGCACGACGCGCTCCGGCGCGTGCCGGGCTCGCAGGAGCGGCTGCTCGAGACCGCACGCGAGGTGCGCGCGCGCTTCCCCGAGGTGGCGCTGTCGCTGAAGATGACGGTCACCAACGAGAACCACGGCGAGATCCTCGACACCGCGCGGCAGTGCCGTGATCTCGGCGTCCCGTTCCGCGTGAAGACGCTCGAGAAGCTCGTCTGCCACCAGGGGCGCTTCCCGTCGCCGGTCACGGGGCCCGAGTACGACGACCCGATCGTCGCCTCGATCACCGAGCAGGTGCGCGGCGTCCTCGCGCTCGGCATCGACACCAACCGCGACTACCTGCAGAGCCTGCTGCGCAAGAACGGCGGCGCCGACGAGCCGTGCAGCTGCTCGCCGCGCACGCTCTTCGTCGGCATCGACGGCAAGGTCTTCCTGTGCCGACGCCGCGCGCCGATCGGCGACCTCGGATCGGACGACCTGCACGGCATCTGGGCGTCGGCGCGCAAGCGCGACGCCGTGCGCGAGATGCAGGTCTG
>Ga0172362_10000727_pt1 | contig 27673 bp, 25 predicted proteins | sample LakKivs1_kivu2a2_FD_114534 | JGI IMG/M metagenome (GOLD analysis project Ga0172362, IMG submission 114534) | Sediment microbial communities from Lake Kivu, Rwanda - Sediment s1_kivu2a2 | ecosystem: Environmental > Aquatic > Freshwater > Lake > Sediment | place: Rwanda: Western Province, Lake... | reverse complement strand
TAAACTGGGATACCAGTTGCTTCGTAGAGCGGCTGCCGGTGCCCGGTCAAGAGGTCGTTGCCGAATACATCAGCCGTGTATCGGGCGGAACGGGGGGCAACGTTGCGGTTGCGGCAGCCCGAATCCTGGGGGCCAAAGAAGTTGCACTGATAGGCGCCCTGGGAAGAGATGACATCGCCGGCCAGCAGATTGCCGCTCTCGAGGATGAGGGAGTTGTCACGGTGGGCATAAGCCGGATTGCCGGCGAGGAATCGGGGCAGGCTTATATACTGATTGACCGGGCGGGGGAGAATGTTATTGCCAGCCATCTGGGGGCCAATGCCAGGCTCGCTCCCAGACACTTGACGAAGGTGGAACTCAGGCGGCAACTGCGGGAGTGCCGGGGCATAGTTCTGACCGACTCTCCTTTAGAGGTAGCGCGGAGACTGATAAACCTGGCCAGACTGCATGAGATTCCCGTGCTGTGGGACCCGGGAATTCTGGTAGAACCAGATCGAGAAGCGCTGTTGTCTCTGGCGAGAGAGGCCGAAGTCGTCTTCTTGAACGAAACTGAGGCCGGCGTTCTGCTGGGAATCGAGCGGTCGGACATTAGGCCTCGGCAATTGCAGGAACTCGGATTTCGTAGCCACATAGTACTGAAACTTGGTGCCCGGGGCGCTCTTGTGCATGAGGCCTCCAGCGGTACTCTACTCGAGGTCCCCGCGTTACCGCTGAGGGAACTGGGCCTAAACGTGATCAATACGGTGGGTTGTGGCGATGTCTTCGCCGGGGTCTTCGCTGCATATTACGTTACGGGAAGCGGCCTTGAACAGTCCCTAATCATGGCCGGCGCTGCCGCGGGGCTCAACGCTACTCGACCCGAGACCAGGGGCTGTCCTGATCGGACAAGAGTGGAAGAGGTGGCGGACCGGAGTGCCCGGTTCGGATTCACGATTCGAGCGCGCCAGCTGCTTTGAAGTGAGCTATAATGGATTCGGACTCTGTTCCGCCTACGGTCGGGGCCGAATGGCCGGAGATGACTGCATTGATAATGAATTCACGTGTAGAATATAATTCTGACCGAATCAAACTGGAGTGAGAGGAGCCGAACCGTGGGGAGATCCGGCGACGGCTAAACAGATGAAACAACCTTCGGGCCCGCAGCAGGTCAGGTTTTCGGGCGATTTCTGAAGAGGAGGCCAATATGTTTAAGAGAATTCTGGTTTGCCTTGACGGTTCCAAGCTTGCTGAACAGATCATGCCCTATGCCACGGAGGAAGCAATTCGCTTTGAGGCGAAGCTTGTTCTTTTGCAGGTTGTTCAGGAGCCTGTGGCTTTTAGTCCGGCCATCCCCGGCGAGGCGCCTTTACCCATAGAGACTAGTGTCATTGTTGAACGGACGGAAGAGGCACTGAACAAAGCTAAGGAATACTTGGAGAAGCTAGCTGTACCACTACGCAAAAAGGGGCTCGAAGTAAAGACGGTGGCGATACCTGGGAGAGCAGATGAGGCGATACTGGACTATGCCAATACAAATAGCATGAACCTGGTTGCAATAGCCACACATGGTCGGGGCGGATTACGGCGTGCGGTATTCGGCAGCGTTGCCGACCGTGTGCTCAGGGGCTCAGGGCTGCCCGTCCTGGTTATCAAACCGCAGGAAGAGAAGACGTAGCTTCAGCCTGGGACACGCGATAAAAGCAGAAGTTGCGATTCTCAAACTTGGCGACTTTGACCAGGGATATTCGATGTTCCCGGTGACCTCTGGTATTCCGTCAGCCTCGGCGGGCTCCGGCGGCGCTGCTACTAACCTTAGCCCGACTCGACCCTACGCAGGAGACGATTCCGGCCTGACAATCGTAGGAACAATGGAGCCACGGCGCCACGACCGTCGCTTCGCAGTTCAAGAATGCTCCAAGGACCGCTAATTGATTTTCCGAGAAATATGTCTGAATTCCAAAGTCAACTAAAGGCAGGCCTTCGCATAGGGGCTGGGAAGGGTTGGAGTAACTTTGTCTGGATATGCAAAATCATTGTTCCCATTTCTTTTCTTGCGGCTCTTCTGCAGTGGAGTGGCTGGCTAGGTCACCTGGATTTCTTACTACACCCCCTGATGAGTTCGATCAATCTACCTGCCGCAGCCGCATTGCCGATCATTGTCGCAATGACGGTGAACTTTTATGCAGGGCTCGCCATAATTGTGGCTATGCCTTTTACTATCGCACAAATTGGCTTGATTGGTCTTTTCATCGCGATTGCTCACATGCTTATTGTAGAAGGCGTAATCCAGCACAAATCCGGTCTGAATGTAATCAAGGCAACGCTTGTCCGTATTGGCGCGGCGGCCCTGACCGTGTTCGTAGTCTCCCAATTCCTCACCGGTACGGGCCAGAGCATCAATTTGCCGGCCGACCTTGCGACTCAGGCCCCGTTCATCAATGTCATAAAGACCTGGGCTGTTGATACACTGCGCTTATGCGGCAGGGTTTTCGGAATTATCATGCTGATAATGATGGCACTCTACGCTTCGCAATCCTTAGGGTGGATAAAGTACCTGGTCAGGTTTTTCAGGCCAGTCATGAAAATCTTTGGGCTTCCGGAACAAGCAGCAATGTCATGGGTAACGGGTGCCGGTTTCGGCTTACTATATGGGAGCGGCGTCATTATGGAAGAAGCCAGGAAGGGTAATTCGACCAGGGAAGAACTGGAACATATCCAAATCTCTCTTGGCATCAACCACAGTATGGTGGAAGAGACTGGCGTATTCTTGGCACTGGGAGTAAATCCTCTGTATTTATTGCTGCCCCGAGTTGTCGCAGCCATAGTGGCGGTTCATACCGTTCGCGGCATACGGTATCTCAGAGGGAAGCTCCTTCGCCGTGAGTCGGCGTATGACCGTTCTGGCATATCAACCCAACTTTGACTACGGGTAAGCAACGGTCACCCAGTCATTCTGGATTCAAACGAGGACGCCGGCAACCCGGACTCGACCGGCATAGGGATGAAGGCGTGGACGTGAAATCCAGGTGTACTACCGCTCGGCGATCTCGATGACTTTGCTCCTGGTTCCGAGGCCGCTGGCAATTCTGATCTGGCTCTGGGGGACACCGAAATGCCGCGCCAGTAGCTTGATGACCGCCTGGTTCGCTTTGCCTTCCCTGGCTGGCTCCTTCACCTTGATTACGAAGCCATCCCCTTCCTGGATGACTTCTTCGGTCTTTGAATTCGGCTTGACTTTAGCCCGAATCTTCACGCAACTACCTCTCCGACTATTCCCCTCCTATTGAATTCCACCAGCCTAACAGGCGTTATCTCATTGGTCAGGGGCTCTTCGCTATGAGCGAATACCCTGAGATAGTTGCCGGTTAGCCCCGAGTATATGCCGCTTCCAGGATTCGATTCCTTCTCCCACAGGACCGACATGGTTTGTCCCAGGAGGCGCTCGCCAAATAACCTTCGACAGCTTCGCGACAGCTCAAGCATTCGCTGACTGCGCTCCTTTCTGATTGTGTCTACTATCTGCCCGGACATTTGCTCTGCGACTGTCCCGGGGCGTGGCGAGAATGGGAAGACATGGATATTGGCAAAGCCCACCTGCCGGCAGAAGGAGTGACTCTGTTCGAATTGTTCGTCGCTCTCTCCCGGGAAGCCCACGATGATATCGGTCGTGATAGCCGCATCTGGCACGTTTGCTTTAATCAGGTCCATCACTTCCGCATACTGGTCCAAGGAGTAGCTTCTCCTCATACTTCGGAGGACTGGTTCGCTGCCGGTCTGCAGCGCCAGGTGGAAATGCCGGCATAGCCTTTCGTCCTGCCACAGTGTGAGAAATTCGGAAGATATCTCCGAGGGTTGCAAGGACGAGAGCCGTAATCGCTGGATTCGTGTGTCACGGAGAATATGTCGGAGCAGGTCGCCGAGGTGTGAGCTACTATCCCTGTAGGAACCCACTTTTGTGCCGGTGAGAACGACCTCTTTGTAGCCCAGGGCCACCTTCTGTCTCACTTCGTTCACTATTTGAGAAGAGGGCAGCGAATACTCACGGGGTCTTACTGCAGGCACGATGCAGTACGTGCACGGACCATTACAGCCGTCTTGAATCTTTATCAGGCTGCGGGTCCTAGCTGCAACGGCGAGTACCTGAGGTTGATCTGCTTCACAACTGCGCGGAGTCCTGTCTTCAAATGCGATGGTCTGGATGAGATCAAGCAGGTTCTCCTTTTCTCCGTTGTCGGCTACGAAATCGGCGAGTCCTTCCAGTTCCTGGCGGCTTCTCTGGGCGTAGCAGCCCGTGGCAATGACGAGGGCTTGGGGATTTCTGCGCTTCGCCAGTCTGAGCCAGTGCCGTGATTTACGGTCGGCAACGTGAGTGACTGTGCAAGTGTTGGCGATATAGACATCGGCCACATCATTGGGCGACACGACCTGAAATCCGGACTGGCTAAGCTGGCTGACCAGGGACTCTGTCTCCGCCTGATTGAGTTTGCAGCCCAATGTGTAGAAAGCTACTCTCATTGATATCGACTATGTTCAGGGTCTGACTAACTGGTCACAATATAGTCCATTTCCATGAGTTTGTGTATCTGCGAGGCCCCGGACCCCCGAACATTAGATCGCGGTCTCGAGGCGAGCCCAGCATTGAAGCTCTGGGCGTTCAGAAGGAGTATTGACTCTGAATCCGCTCTGGTTCGCTCTCTTCGTGAGGTTGCTTGCTAGGACAAATGGGAACGCGAAGTAACGTTTTGCCAAAGCCACTTCTGTGGTATAGTTATTGATTCCAACCAGAGGCATCAGATTAAGTGGCTAAACTGAATCAACGGGCTCGCTGGAAAATCTTGCCTCCGGCGCCAGACGAATACTTGAGGACCTCCACCCTTCCTACATTGGTTGCTCAACTCCTCTACAATCGCGGCGTTAAGGCGGAGGAAATCGAGCCTTTTCTGTCCGGCGACCACAGGCTGGAAGGCAATCCTTTCCTGCTGCCGGATATGTCGCGTGCTGTAAACGCGGTCTACAACTCCGTTCTCTCCCGGCAGAGAATCGGCGTCTACGGTGACTTCGACGTTGACGGAGTCACGGCAGTGGTGATTCTTGTCGAGGGGCTGACATGGCTCGGCGCTGAGGTTGTTCCTTATATTCCCGACCGCGTTAGTGAAGGCCACGGGCTGAAGATTTCAGCTCTGGAAAAGCTCCAGGCGGAAGGCATCAAGGTGGTCGTCACTGTTGATTGTGGCGTAACCGATGCCGACGCAGTGAAGCAGGCTCGGAACATGGGGATAGATATGATAATCACAGACCATCACGTCCCGCTGGCGAATCTGCCCCAGGCAGTGGCGGTGATTGACCCGAGACGAAAGGATTCGGTCTACCCCCATCCCAACCTGTGCGGCGCCGGGGTCGCCCTGAAGCTGGTGCAGGCGTTGTTCCACAAGGATAACAGGGAGAGACAACTGAGCAGACTTCTTGACCTGGCGGCTCTGGCGACTGTTACTGACCTGGTTCCCATGGTCGGTGAGAATCGTTTCCTGGTGAAGCAAGGACTCAGAGAGCTTAACAGCAGTTCCCGTGTGGGAATCCAGGAAATGGTCAAATTGGCCGGCCTGAAATCTGGACAGGTCGACGTGAACGATATTTCCTGGGCATTGGGGCCGCGACTCAATGCCGCCGGTAGAATGGACCACGCCTCTACGAGTTACCGTCTGCTCACTACGCAGTCTTCGGAAGAGGCCCGGCTTCTGGCGCAGGAACTCGAAGGAAGGAATGCCGAGCGTCAGAAATTGACCGCTGACGTATTGAATCGGGTGAAGGAGAAGCTGGCCACAAAGCTGGACCTGCCGGTACTCATCGCCGCCGACGAAAGCTATTCGGTCGGAGTTATCGGCCTTGTTGCCGGCCGGCTTGTTGATGAATTCTACAAGCCTGCTATCATAATCAATCTGGGCCCGGAGCTGTGTCAGGGCAGCTGTCGCAGCATACGTGAATTCGATCTGGCTGCCGTTCTAGAGGCCTGCCGCGACTTGCTCGTCGCCTTCGGCGGCCATCCTTTGGCGGCCGGGTTCACGGTGAAGCGCCGGAACTTGCCTCAGCTGGAGCAGAGGATTTTCGAGTTAGCTGCCCAGCAATTGAGCCATCTCGAGCTGCGCCCTGAGGTAGTGGTTGATGCCGAGCTTCCTCTGGCTGCTCTCGCCGGAGATACTTTCAACCTCATTCAGAAGTTGAGTCCTTACGGGGAGGGGAATCCGCAGCCGACTTTTCTGAGCCGGGAGGTTGAGGTAATGGAATGTCATAACTTCGGCAGTCAGGGCGGTTGGCTGAGACTGAAACTCAGACAGGGAACCGCAACCTGGCAGGCTGTCGATTTCAAGTCGCAGAGGAAACAGGCAGAGATTCCGTCTCGGATAGATGTCGTCTATAACCTCGAGAAGAGGAACTGGAACGGAGAAGAGGCGTTAAATCTGAGACTGCGTGACTTCTGTGCTTCCAGCGTTAGCTAACGACTCCCCCGCCGAAACCTTCTTCCTGAAACGGCGCATCCCGATAAGAAGCCACGGCAGGCATACCGCTATCGCCGCCAGGTCGAGGACCTGGGCCTGGCGAAGCCCCCAGAGCACTGGCGTGTCAACACGCAGGATTCTAATGCCAAAATCGCCGATGGCAAAAATGCAGACGAATAGGAAGAACAGACTTCCTTCAGGCTTGAGTTTTCCCCGAAGCTGCCAGATTATGCCGAAGACTATCAGGGCCCATACCAGATGATAGACCGCTATCGGGTACAGGGGAGTATTTAGTGGGGCAAGGCTGTTCGGGTTTGTATAGGTCAACGCCAACGGGAAAAAATCGAACGGGCTGTTCTGGCCGTAGCAGCAGCCGTTTATGTTACAGCCAATCCTGGCTATGGCCAAACCCAATGGCGCTCCCACTGCAAGGATGTCCCCTAAGCTCAGGAGCGTGGAAAAACGCATTCTCGTAACGCCCATATAGATCAAGGCTGCTACAACTACACCGATGAGCATGCCGTTTTGCGCCATGCCCTGGAAGCCGAATATGTCCAGCGGATGCGCCACGAAATGCGGCAAATCGTATATGACATATGCCACCCGGCCTCCGATGATGCCACCGATAACGCAGGTAATGAAGATAGCGTAGATATCGTGAGGGAAGCGTCGCTTCTTCGCTTCCCACAGCATGACAACCAGTAGCGCGACAACCGCTATGGCTACCAAAATCCCATACCAGCGTACCTGCGTCGAGCCGATGGTAAAGGCAATCGGGTTTACGCTAATGGTGAGCATTTGTATTTTCCTTTCAGTTCAAGAGAAAATAGCATTAACAAAGACTTCGGGATCGAAGGGAGCCATGTCCTGAAGTTGTTCGCCGGTCCCGATGTAAGAGATTGGTATATTCAACTGGTCGCAAACGGCGAATACTATGCCGCCCCTGGCCGTTCCGTCCAGCTTGGCGAGAAAGATATCGGTGACATCCACTGCTTCCGTGAAGTGCTTGGCCTGGGCGAGGCCGTTCTGGCCTGTGGTGGCGTCCATTACCAACAGTATTTGATGAGGAGCCGAGGGGTCTTGCTTGGCCACTACTCTCTTTATCTTCTTGAGCTCTTCCATTAGATTAGACTTGGTATGAAGACGGCCCGCCGTATCGATGATTACTGCCTGAGCACACCGGCTATGTCCTGCCTGAACCGCATCGTAGGCAACTGCTCCCGGGTCGCCGCCGGGTTGATGAGCGATGATTTCGGCACCCGCTTTTTCTCCCCAGTGTTTGAGTTGTTCAATGGCCGCTGCCCGGAAAGTATCGCCTGCAGCCAGTATAACTCGTTTCCCCCGGGAGGTAAAATCGTACGCGAGCTTGGCAATGCTTGTCGTTTTACCCGAGCCATTGACACCGACTACGAGGATGACCTTGGGAAGTCCGTCCCGAGGACCGGCGTGGTAGAGAGGAGATGATTTTGAAACGGGAACACTGAGCAAACCTATCATCTCTTCTTTCAAAGCCGTACGTATCTGAGATACCCCTGAGAGCCTGTCTCTTTTCACCCTCTGTTTCACATTGCCCAGGAGCTTCTCCGTCGTCTCAACGCCGACATCGGCCGAAACAAGCAAGTCTTCCAGCTCCTCCCAGACTTCATCGCCGAGAGCATCCCGGTTGAAAATACCAGCTATCTTGCCGAACCAGGTCTGCTTGCTTCGCTTTACCGCTGACTCGGTTTTGTTATCAGAATCAGGCATGGCGTAACCTCTGAAGGGCAAAAAAGGAAATGAGGAACAAACCTCCCGCCACCAGAATGATAGTTGCTCCTGTAGGCCAGTCAAGCGGGTAGGAGAGCCATAGCCCGGCCTGAGTGAAAACAATGCCCAAGAAGATGGAAAGGAGCATTATCTTTTTGAAATCATGGGTGAATTGACGGGCCATGGCCGCGGGGATAGTCAGCAGAGCTATGACTAGGATTATGCCTACCACTCTTATCAAGACTACCACCGTCAGAGCTATCAGGCACAGTAAGGCAAGGTACAGACGCTCCGCAGGAAGACCGGCAGCGGTGCTGAATTCCTCGTCGAAGGAAATCGCCAGTAGTTCCTTATAGAGCGAGAAGATTACCAGGACAATAACGATGTCCAGAATGGCCATCAGAATCATCTGGTGAGAGGATACGAACAAAACATCGCCGAACAGGTAGCTCATCAGGTCGGGAGCGAAGCCCGGCGTGAGATAAACAAAGAGAATACCTATCGCCATGCCTATCGCCCAGAGGATTCCGATCGCGGTATCCTCAGCGAGCTTTGTTCTCCTTGTGATTACACCCATGGTTACGGCGGCGATGGGAGCGAACACCAGGGCTCCGAAAACTGGGTCTACGCCGAAGAAATATCCCAATCCAATGCCACCAAACGAGGCGTGTGAAATTCCCCCGCTAATGAACACGAGCCGTTTTACAACCACATAGGTGCCGACGATGCCGCAGGCGACACTGGCCAGTACACTGGCGATGATGGGATTTCTCATGATTTCAAGCAGATTCAGAGTCGTCATTTAGCTTCCGATAATTGATTCAGTGTTCAGTGCTTCCCCAGAACTCGATGAGGAACCCCGTGGGCAATTAGGTCAACGGGGCATTGATAGACCGCTTCGAGGACCTCGGGGCTTATCTCCTTGGAACCATGGTAAAACAGTTTGCGGTTGAGGCAGGCGATCGTGTCTACATGAGTCGACACGGCGCCGATATCGTGTGACACCAGGACTATCGCCATCCGTTGTTTTAGCCGCCCTAGGAGGTCATAGAACCCCGCTCGCATCTGCGTATCGACGCTGGCCGTCGGCTCGTCAAGCAGAAGTATCTTGGGCTGCGTCACCAGCGCTCTGGCCACGAAAACCCTTTGCTGTTCCCCGCCGGAAAGCTTGCCTATCTGCCTGTCTTTGAAGTTGAGCATCCCCACTTCTTTGAGAACACCTACGGCCAGGCTCTCATCTTCCTTCGTATACTGCCTAAACATCTTTCTCTGCCCCGAACGCCCCATCAATACCACTTCGTAGACGCTTATGGGAAAATCATGGTCGAACAGACTGTACTGGGGCACGTAGCCGGTGAACCGTCTCATCTTGTCCGGTGGATTGCCGAGAACGAGCACTTTTCCCCGTTTTGGCTTCAGGAGTCCCAGGATGACCTTCAGTAGAGTGGTCTTTCCGCCGCCGTTCGGTCCTATGATGCCCATGAAGTCGTCCTGGTTTATGGAGAGATTTACGGCCTCCAGTGCAGGCACTCCGTCGTAGTGTACCCAGACATCCTCCAATCTGACTATCTCATCGCTCATGCTGCCCCCGTGCCCCGCTGCGAATAAACCCGAATCCCCTTCAATTCCTCCACGCCGCGTGAGTCTGCCGTGGCTGATCCGGGCTTCCGTATCTTCCATTTACTCTACTTCATAGCTTTGGCCAGTTCATTCAAAACCTGGTACATATTGTTGACATAATCTCTAGACAATGGGTCTATGAATGCTACACTGGCACCGATCTGGTCGGCAACAGTCTGTGTGGTCTCGACACTAAACTCGGGAGAGGCGAATACCACTTTGATGTTGTGTGCCCGGGCCTCCTGTTCCGCATTGGTGAGGTCGTCCGGGCTTGGAGTCTTTCCCTCGACCCGTATGGCTAGCTGGGTCAGGTTATAGTCTCGGGCAAAATACGTCCACGCCGGGTGGTCGACCAAAAACCATCTATCTGCGACGCCTGAGAGCGTGGAGCTTATAGCTGCGTCCACTGCATCCAGCTCTGCCAAATACGTATTCTCATTCCGGACGTAATAGTCGCTATCCTGGGGGTCGACTTCGACTAGACCATCACAAATGTTTTTCACCATTATCTTGGCATTCCTTGGAGAGAGCCAGATATGGGGATCGTTTTGTATCAAGTCAACGCCCTGCGAGCAATTCACAGCCAGCATGTCCCGGTTCGCCTCGATGATGCTGCCCATGTAGGATAGCTCGAAGTCTATACCTGAGCCGATCTCGGCGTACAACGTGGCCTGGCTCACGGCGACGAGTTGGCTGAAGGTCGGGGCATAGGTGTGAGGATCATCCCCGGGTCCCACCATAACGGTCACGGTCACCCTATCTCCTCCGACCCTCTCCACAAATTCAGCTTGGGGCAGGATGGACACGACCACTTGAATCTTATCCGTAGCCTCAGCTTTTGGGCCGAGCGAGACGGCCAGAACTGCTAGCACTGCTATCAATATCGAAGCAACGGCGATTATCCTAGTGATCACGGCCGGATTATTCTCTCGACTCGGTGCAATTCGAACACAATCCCGAGAATTCGCACAGGTGATGTTGGGCATGAAACCCCAGATTTCTAGCGATCTCGTTTTCTTCTCGACACAATTCTTTGTCGGCGAACTCCCGGATGGCTCCGCACTGCTGGCAGACCATGAAGCGATGGCAGCCTTCCGCACTGCCCAGGCTGCATTTTACAAATCCGCCGCTGGACAACATTTTGTGAGCAAGGTTGAGGTGGCAGAGTAGACCGAGTATGCGGTAAATGGTGACGTGATTCAGGTGCTTGCCACGTTGAAGCAACAACCCTTGTATGTCGTAAGGCGAAACGGGCTTTTCCGCTTCCTCCAGTATCTCGAGCACCAGCTTCCGCGGCTTGGTTGCCTTGTGGCCCCGGGCCTGCAGAGTTCGAATTGAGTCTTCTACCATGCCGCTATTATACCCGCGGGAGTAAATAAATGCAACAATGTTGCAATTAACGTTTGGAATAATAGAGTCAACTCTAGTTTTCATCTGAGCGGAGTGTCCGCAGAAGAGATGAGACTCGGCAAACCAGCCCCGGCGAGTTGAGCATGGAAAGCGAAGAATAGAGTTGACCCTGTTATTTCACGAGGTCTTCAAGCAGCACTACCGCTGCTTCTTTGTCCAGGGGCTGGTTGTTGTTGCCGCACTTGGGTGACTGGATGCAGGCAGGACAGCCATCGGCGCAGGGACATTCTTGCACTGCTTTTAGCGTTGCTTTCCAAAGATCGGTTATGGTCTCGAATCCCTTCTCGGTGATGCCGATGCCTCCAGGGTGGGCATCGTAAATGAAGATCTGCGCCCTACCGGTGTCGGGATGGAACGGGGTGGAAACGCCGCCTATATCATTGCGGTCGCACAGGGCAAATAGGGGCAGTATGCCAATAGCGGCATGCTCGCAGGCGTGTAGACCCCCATGAAAATCAAGTCCGGCACTGGCTATCCTGCGAGTTGCCTCCTGGGGCAGGTCGAACCACAAGGCCTTCGTGGGAAAGTTCTGTGTCGGCAGGTCGAGAAGCTCCTCAGTCATGAGTTCATCGGTGAACTGTTTTCTTCTCTTGAAGCCAGCTACCGTGATGCTGACATCCACATCTCCGAAGTAGACCTTCACACACCGACACTCTTTTTCTTGTAACGTCTTCAAGATACGGATGTCGTGTATCTCAAACGTCTGGGTATAGTAATCTACGTGGCACTGTTCCGCCCACGCAATACGACGCACCAGGTCGAGCTGTTTTATGAGATAGGAGTCGCCCTGATGTAGATAAATGGCGCCGGGATATATCATGAAGAAGGCCACGCTGGCCTCCACTGTCTCCAGCAGCTGGCCTTGCCGCCTGTCAATCACGGCGTAAGTCTGCCCTGAAGTTGACCTTATGTTTATGTCCTGGGCGGGATAGGAAATCGAGGGAGTGGGGTGCCATTTGTCAAAACGTTTTCTTAGCCTTCCTTCCTGTTCCAACTCGATCAGCATAGTGGCAGTGCTCGGTCCGAAGAAATCTCCGTCGCTAGCCCCGACAGGTTTCTCCCAGGCCGCACTGAGGAGATGGGGCTTCAGGATATAGGGATTGTCTGGGTTGATTATGGCATTGTCGAAATTCCTGCTGAAAAAGAAGTCGGGATTGCGCATCAGGTATTGGTCGAGCGGATTCTGCAGAGCTACAAGAAAACTCAATGAGCTGTGGGTGCTTCGTCCGCTGCGTCCCGCCTGCTGCCAGGCGCTGGCAATGCTTCCCGGGTAGCCTGTGAGCACGGTTGCGTCCAAATCGCCGATGTTTATTCCCAGCTCCAGTGCCGTCGTGGCAACCAGACCAAGAAGCTCGCCATCGAAGAATTGACGTTCGATTCGGCGTCTGTCTTCGGGAAGGTATCCTGCCCGGTAAGGACTGATTTTGTCCTTCAGTGAATTAGGCAACTGTTCACGTGTATAAATGTAAATCAGCTCGGCGAGCCTACGTGTGCTGACGAAAACCAGACTCCGAATATCCTTCTGAATAAGCTGGCCCAGCAGGAAAGCCGACTCGCTGTTGGGACTGCGCCGTTTAGTCTTGGCCTTATCGGTGACGGGCGGATTCCAAAAAGTGAAATACTTCTCACCGTGCGGCGAACCATCGTCCGTGACGGCCTCGAATGGTAAGCCCACGATATTCTGAGCGTGTTCCCGGGGATTGGCGATAGTGGCGGAGCAGCAAATAAACTGCGGACTTGAGCCGTAGAAAGCACAGAGGCGCCGCAACCTCCTCATGACGTTGGCCACGTGAGAACCGAAAACACCTCGATAGATATGAGTCTCATCTATGACAACGTATTTGAGATTAGTAAGAAACCTGGACCACGATGGGTGGTTGGGGAGAATACCCAGATGCAGCATGTCGGGATTGGTGAGCAGCACTCTGGCCTGCCTTCTTATGTTCGCACGTTCATCTTGAGGCGTATCGCCATCGAACGTGGACACGGTAGCCCGATGTAGAAGGTAATCGAGGTCCTTTGCCGTGCCCACGATCTGTTTGAAGCTGCGCAGCTGGTCCTGGGCCAGAGCTTTGGTAGGGAAGAGATAGAGGGCACGGCTATTCTTATCCTGGAGGAAGGTATCGAGGGTAGCTAACTGGTAGCACAGGCTCTTGCCGCTGGCGCTGGCCGTCGATATGATGACGTTTTTCGCGGCCAGAATAGCATTCAGGGCCTCTGCCTGGTGGCGGTAGAGCGCGGAGATGCCCAAAGTTTCGAGGCATTCCTTGAGGGCCGGATGGAGCGGGTTATCCAGTTCTCCGAATACGGCGCCCTGGTGAGGGATGTGTTCTATGTGTACGATCTGCTCGCTATAGTCGGGCAAGCTGAGAAGGTGATGGAGGAATTCGGACGCATCCATTTACACTGACCTAAGAGAGTCTCACTCCTCCTGAGAAGCCCGCGGGACCACCGAGTCACAACCCAGTCGCCCACAGGACATCCTGAGCCAATCAGAGAAATGCCTCTATTTGCGAGTTCAACAACTCCACATCAGGGTAGGTCTGGACGATAAACTTCACGACGTTGTCCAGAGTCTCGTCGCAATGCCTTCTATGATTGCTGACGCAGGCCACACCCAGAACGGCCAGTTGCCACAAGTCCTGGTCATCCACTTCAGCCACGGAGACGTTGAACTTGTTCTGCAGCCGCGCGATCATGGACTTGATTACCTGTCTCTTACCTTTCAGAGAATGGTTCTCAGGCAAGCGCAGCTCAATCTGACACACACTGACGTGCATCGCCTTTAATCTCCTCTGAAAGAATCAAGAATCTCCCCCGACGGCGGTAGCTTGTGCGGCTGGAACCGCTAACCGTGGGGCAGTTTGCCCCCGAAGGGTGACATACGGCACAGCAACCCTATCTGTGCGCTCTGCGTAGGCGTTGCCCTGCTTGATCTTCAGTGTGCCAAAGGCTGGTGCGTAGAATGCTGCGGACTTACTATGGCTTTGTTATCTCCACAAAGTGTACCCAGTCCGGCAGTTGTTCTTCGGTGGGGACAAGCTCGGTGAGGTTACTGTCGGGGCCGTAAATATACTCACCCTCGGGAGCCGATTCTATCGTGGACCCATCGTCGACAAAGTGCGTATAGCTCGCGGGCATTGTGCCATATGGCGTTATGACGGCGTCAGGCCCCTCGTAGTCGCACCACACATATAACGCAGAATCTGTGCCCCCGTTGGCAGCGGCATCGTGTGCTTCTATCCCACCGCTAGACGCAACCAAGGCAAACACAAACGCCACTGCTGTCAAATACGCTAGAACCTTTATCACAGGCACCTGCCTTTTAGCTGCTCGGATTCTAGCATATTTACTTATGCGATGTCAATAGGTTGCCGTGCCGTCTGTGAGACATACTGCACGAAGCCTCTGCCGCTATAATGCAGGAGGGAGCGAAAGGTTGCACCAGCACTTTGGATTCGACTGCCGCAGCAAATTGGAATCTGTACTGCTCAGGGTGCGAACGTAACACGGGATCGTTGCGATGCAACACTCCCACTTTGTCAAATGGGTCAACAAAGCAGACCTGTGTGTGCAGAAAATAGGCTTTCCGGGCAGTTCGCTGCTGGCGTACACACTTGGCTTCAATATCGCCGTCATATCACCTGCGTCGGCTGGTGAAGTCATGCCCTATCTCATTGCCCCGGGCCGAGTGCAAATATTAGGATGTACTTCGAAGGCACCAAGTAGGTTGACTCGGGCTAGTTCCATGCATTCCAGCCCGAGTCAGTCTTATCCGATCCGTTGCGCGCCTAAGGCGTCGATGTCGCATAGGGGATGGGGCCAGGCGACTCTTGATCCAGCATGAAATTCATCGTAGTAAACTCTCCGTCTGACACTACCACTGTATAGGTCTTATCGGAAAACCCCATATGGCTCGCCGTAACATTGTACGCCCCACCGTGCAGGTTGACCGAGAAATGGCCATCGTAATTGGTCTCATGCATAGCAATCACTTGCAGCGATTGCTCTACTGTGACCGTAGAATACGGGAGAGGGTAGCCCGTCGCCGCGTTCCCGACAAGACCCTGGATGCCCCCGCTAGGAGTATCACCGTTGGAAGTGTGTAACCGTGCGTTCATCTGCCTCGCATAGAACGGCCCGGAGAAGAATACCTCGACATCCAAACCGGTTAGCACACCCCAGGGGTCCACAAAGCCGGACATAGTCGGCCACTTTATCTGGCTATGATTAGTTTTGAAGAATCTCACATTGTTGAATAGTGTGTTGTAGGGAACATGCTGATTGCCTTGGAAGTTGTACCCCTCCAAAGTAACGACACCGATACCTGAAGTCACAGGCGCTCCATAGAATGACAAAAGACTGGATTGACCCGTCGTGTCATCGGTAAACCAGACACTCTGAAACTGGTCGCCGCCACCGAGATTAGTGTACGTTACATCTCCATCAATAAGGTCGCCAACATTACAGGGTACCACGGACCCAAAATAAGACTGTCCGCTGTGCCAAGCAAAGGCGACACCGCTCCAATCGTTGGGGTCGGTGCCTGCGACACTTGGTCCCCACGCAAGAACGGGCTGCACTATCCACGCAAGGTCTGCGGTTTCAATTCCGACGAATAGAGCCATCGTCTGTCCGCCTTCCACTGGTGGTTCTGCGGGCACTTGCCAGTCTGCAGCACACGCAGCCAGACTGCTCTGGTAGTTGCTTTGTGCCCATTCTATCCAACCCCCGGCCTGAAAGCATGGAGCGCCCTCGGGCTCAACAACACTGAGGCCTTCGGATTCGGCTCCAGTCACATCCACGTGGTGTAGCCAAGTTGGCGTCTCCACTTCGTTCGCAACAAACTCAATGAAATTCAAGTGGGAGTCGTAGATGTAATCGCCTTCTGGTGCTGGTTCTATGATCGAGCCGTTGGGAAGAGAGTGCACATGGCTTGAGGGCACGGGGCCACATGGCGTCATGACGGCATCAGGGCCATCGTAGTCGCACCATACCCTGTGCGTTGAAGAATCTGCGCCGCTTCCGGCGGTCACATTTCGCGGAGCCCCGCCCAAGCCCAACACGGTTACACCCAATATGGCCACCACCACCGCAGCATATGTCAGAGTTCTTTTCATACTACACCTTCCTCTTTTCTCCCATTGTGTGTTCCCGAATTGTTTCTGGTACCCCTTTGCTCAGATAAGACGCTCTTCAAGGTGTTAATTCTCGCGAGCTGCATTAAGTCATGCTTCACCCCCTCGATTTCCTCGACCGTTCGTGAGTCTGGGAATCTCCACCCTGGGCCGATGAATTGACATTCGTCCACGAAAAGTCCATGGGTTACACCACAGGATAGCAGCAGTAACGCATTATATAATAGTGTGGTACAGTTGTCAAAGTTCTATCATGATCGATTCCTATCCGCTGGTGTTGGCCAGATTCAAACCAATGATCGCGAGGCCGCGTCTCGCGGCTCTGTGGCCTCTGAACTGATAACGTTCTGCGGAATGGCATAGAGATTGAGGCAACTGGGTATTTGGGGTAGGTTCATGGCGTATGCAACTGCTCGCTTTTCTCTGGGTAGCGCTGTGTGGGGGCGAGGCGGCGCCTAACAAGGGCCGTCCGCATCTGGTGTGAGTTGGGGGGACGGGCTGGTCACGGTGGGTTCATCACTTGTTGATTGCGACCGGGCGGGCTGGCCATGGATCGAGAGAGAAGGGACCGTGGGAGGAGGGGAAGGGCGAACGGAGGGGCCAGACCGGTAACGAGTAGAGAGAAGTCGGAAGGGGACTAACGGGGGTATGAAGGACGAGGGGAGGGCAGGAACGACCTTGAAAAGGGGCCAGTCTTATCACCCGAGACTGCGGCGGCCAATCGACGTGAGGGCGCGAGGCTGTCGCGAGGTACCCAAGTATCACCACGCGTCCAAGGGAAGGTAGACCTCGGAGGCCTGCCGCGGCTCTCCAGTGTTCGCATCCCTTTGGACCGCGAGAACATCCGCCGAAATGAGGGGGGAGTGCCCGGATTTATTATTCCGGTGCCGTGTCCCAAGGTATCACCACTAATGCATCGTGAGTGTTGCTGGCGTACCTCAGCTTTCGCGGCTGGATCGGGTTTGTGCCAAGAAACTGACCGGAGACTTGACGAGTTAATACAACGAGAGCCGAAGCGAGGCACCGGCCTGGTTCGTTCTCTACAGCCCTTCTCCGACGATGTAAGCAGTAAGGTCAGCCAGCCGGCAGCTATAGCCCCATTCGTTGTCATACCAGGCCAGCACCTTCGCCATGTTACCATCTATGACCATCGTGCTCAGGGCATCAAAGATGGCACTGGCCGGGTTCCCTTTGAAATCCGAGCTTACCAGCGGCTGGTCACAATATTCCAGAATTCCCTTAAGCTCACCGTCGGCTGCCTTCCGGTAGGCGCCGTTGACTTCTTCGGCGGATACTTTTTTCTTCAAATCGGCCACGAAATCAACGATGGACACTACGGGAGTGGGCACCCTGAGTGAAATGCCATTCAGCTTACCCTGCAGTTCGGGGATAACCACGCCCACGACGCGAGTCGCCCCGGTCGTAGTTGGGATGATGTTAGTACCGGCAGACCTGGCCCGGCGCAGGTCGTGGTGGAATACGTCCAGTATCTTCTGGTCGTTCGTGTAGGAATGGACGGTGGTCATCAGCCCGTGAACAACGCTGAAGCTCTGATGGAGGACTTTAATCACGGGGGCAATGCAATTGGTGGTGCAGGAGCCATTGGATATGATGCGGTGCTTGGCCGGATCATATTGCTCCTGATTAACGCCGAGCACGATAGATATATCCTCTCCTTTGGCAGGAGCCGAGATAATCACCTTCTTGGCGCCGCCCTGAAGGTGCGCCGCGGCCTTGCCCGCCTCGGTGAAAAGCCCGGTGGACTCAATCACAATATCCACACCGTAGTCTCGCCAGGGAATCTTCGCCGGGTCGCGCTCGGCTAGGACCTTTATCTTTTTCCCGTCAACCGCGATGCTGTCCTCGCTGGCTGCCACCTTGCCGGGGTAGATGCCGTAGTTGCTGTCGTATTTGAAAAGATGAGCATTGGTCTTTGCATCGGTAAGGTCATTTACCGCTGCCACCTCCACCTTGCCGGCGCAGCGCTGGATAATTGCCTTGAGCGCCAACCTGCCGATTCGACCGAACCCGTTGATGCCTGCTTTTGTTGCCATCTTTGTCTCCTCCTTTTCCTTTAGTTACCTCTTCAGTTTCGAGTCTTCCGCGGTTCCCTGATTCATCAGGCCCAGTTGCCCAGCGAATTGGGCAACCACATGAGTATAGATAACTCCACTAATCCTTAGCTATGTACAGGGAAGCCCCGTCCATGGCGACATTGCTTACCCTGTCCTCTGCGGTCAGGAGCTTCAGGTGAGCGATGGTTTCGGTAACGGCCATTCGTCTGTCCCAGACCGGGAGGTCCCGAAAAGAGACGCTTCCCCCGCGGACCATCCAGGGAATCTCCTGTGCTATGTCGTAGGCCGTCTTGGTGCCATCGCGGAGAGTCTTTACGATTGCCTTCTTCCTTTCCTCGTGGTGCTTCAGTATGCCCTCTACCCTCAGTCCCAGAGCGTTGAACGTCGGTCCGTGTCCCGGGAGAACAAAGCGGACTTTAAGGTCCTGCAGTTTCTTAAGCGAAGAAACGTAATCTCCCAGGGGATTATCGCCGGAGATGGGGTTGAAGCCGACGTGAGGCGTGGTCTCGAACAGGACATGGTCACCGGTGAGGATGAACTTCTTCTCCTGTTCATACAGGCAGATATGACCGGGCGAGTGCCCCGGGGTCCACAGGACCTTGAACTTGAAGCTGTCGTTGGAGACCGTGTCGCCGTCCTCCAGCATCACGTCCGGTGGATTCGGGGTAACGTACTTGTTCATCCATAGCGAGGCATCTCTCAACTCCGACAGCTCGCCCTGAGGCACACCGTTCTGCCCGAGCATCTGCTCGGTCTTCTCGACCAGCTCCGCGAAGTCTTTATATCTGGTAGAGATAAGACCCGCATCCGCCCTGTGAATAGCTACGTGGGCTCCGCAAATCTGCTTCACCTTGGCCGACAACCCGTAATGGTCGGGGTGTATGTGGGTGATGACCACCTGCTTGATGTCGCGAAGTTTGAGGCCTGATACTCTTACCCCCTCCTGGATCATCCAGAGCGACTCCTGGGTATCCCAGCCACAGTCAACCAGTATGTGCCCGTCGCCGCCTTCGATTGCGTATACATTGGTGGGCAATGATGAGTCCCTCGGACCCGGGCTTTTGATCTGGTAGACGCCATCTAGTACGCGCATTATTCCGTCCCCCTAAATTGCCTTAGATTATACAATGCTTTCTCCCCTGCGTATCGTGCGGTGCTTCCAAGCTCTTCCTCTGTCTTGAGAAGGCGATTGTACTTTGCAAGCCTCTCGCTGCGACAGGGGGCGCCCGACTTAATAAGGCCGGCGCCGGTGGCAACGGCAAGGTCGGCGATGGTGGTATCTTCGGTCTCGCCGGACCTGTGGCTGATGACCGCGGTCCAGCCAGCTTCCTGCGCTCTTTTGACGACGGCCAGCGTTTCGCTCAATGTGCCAATCTGATTGAGCTTGATCAGGATTGAGTTGGAAGCCTTTTCGGTGATGCCTCTCTCCAGACGTTTCATGTTCGTAGCATAGAGGTCGTCGCCGACAAACTGAATCCTTTTCCCCAGTCGTGCCGTGAGGGACGACCAGCCCGCCCAATCATCCTCAGCCAGCCCATCCTCAATGCTGATAATGGGGTAAGCCGAGATTAATTTGACATAATAGTCAATCATCTCTGGGGAACTCAGCGCGAGCCCCTCCCGGGGGAGTATGTATTTGCCATTCTCGTAAAAGCTGCTGGCAGCAGGGTCCAGGGCCAGAAACAGGTCCCGGCCGGCTTCATGGCCGGCAAGGTCGATAGCCATGAGTATTAGTTCGAGTGCGTCCCTATTGGATGAGAGCCGGGGAGCGAATCCGCCTTCGTCACCTACGTTGGTGTTCAGCCTCTTATCCGCAAGCACCTTGCGTAGCGAGTGATACACCTCACTGGCCATCTGCATGGCTTTGGCGAAACTAGCGGCGCCCACCGGCACTATCATGAATTCCTGGAAATCGGTGGAATCAGCCGCATGCTTACCGCCGTTGAGAATATTCAGCATAGGGACGGGCAGCAACGTAGCGTGGGCTCCTCCCAAATACCGGTAGAGCTCGAGACTCTTGAGGCTAGCTGCCGCCTTGGCCACGGCAAGAGATGTCCCCAGAATAGCGTTGGCCCCCAGCCGTCCCTTGTCAGTCGTGCCATCTAGTTCAATGAGTCGGCGGTCAATAGCTGCCTGCTCTATGGCTGACATACCTGCCACTGCGGAAGCGATCTCGGTATTAACGTGGTCCACTGCTTTGAGAACGCCGAGCCCCAGGTATCTGCCTTTGTCGCCGTCCCTGAGCTCCACGGCCTCGTGTTTCCCGGTACTGGCTCCCGAGGGCACGGCGGCAACGCCCTCGGCGCCGCCGGCCAGTAGCACCTGCACTTCTACGGTAGGGTTGCCGCGAGAATCAAGAATCTCCCTGGCCTTCACGCTTTTGACGGCGGCTGTTTCCTTTCCACTCATTGCGTGCACCTGTGCCCCTTCTCTCGTTTCGAGTGCCCGGATGGGTCGGGGGGCGAAGCAATCCCGCTGTTCCGGGGCCTCTTGGCCAAGGAAATCGCCTTGTCCACCGCTTCACTGGCAGTCTGAACTCTGATTATCGAATCATCTTCCTCCCCGTGGCGAGAGAGCGCCCAGGTGTGTAGCCCTATGACCGGGATTCCGCTCTTGAGAGCGTAAGCAATCTCGCTTAATGTCCCGTAGCTTCCGCCGATGGCAATGACTGCCTGTCCTGATTTCGCTACTGCCAGGTTCCTGGCCTCGCCTATGCTTGTGACCACGGGGACATCCACCCAGGGATTTGCTGTGGTCGAATCTTGCCCGGGCAGAATGCCCACGGTCAGACCGCCTTTGGATTTGGCTCCCCTACAGGCAGCTTCCATTACGCCACCCAGACCGCCGCAGACCAGGGTGATACCTTTCTCAGCCAGCAACCTCCCCACCGTCTCCGCCAGCTTAGCAACTTCAGAAGAACAGGAGGAATCTCCAATGACAGAGATAATCATTTCGTAGCTTGGTCACTATATTAGCACACCGCCTACTATTATTGAATCGTATTCTAGCATGGTTGCGGCCCACTGAGGAAAGCGCAAACCATGGTCGAGGTCATTCAACGAACTCCCAATTGTACTGCAAGAGCTGTGATTCATGTTCCCTCTGGGATTACCGTTCAACTGCGTACAATCACGCCCTCTCGATTGCCATTGGGGATTACCCGATTGCTGCTGAATGTTGTCGCTATTACGACTGACAGGATTTGGATATACCGCTGCTCTAGCTAGTACGCTTTTTCCCTTACCGGCTGGACTATGACTCCAAGCGTAATAAGTGCTAGACCGACAATCGTAACGACTACCACAGCCTGATCGGCAGCCGCCGTGTCCGCAAGCCGGTTCAAGAGTATTCCAAGTAGCGCCCAATCGACTACAAGAGAATAGTAAATATCTCGCCGCGTGAAGAGCATGGACAATGTAATAGCAATGCCCACGATGATCATGACTACTGCCCAGAACTGCTCGCCAAGGCCGAAGGTGTTCCAGTTTATGTCCACCAGCAAAGCGGTAACGTTGGCAATCGTAGCGATCGTAATCCAGCCGAGATACACACTGAACGGGAGGTGTACCAGGTATCTCTCAGCACTGGTCGCCTGCGATCTGCCGACATTGAGTCTCAAATAAACCGCTATGAGACAACCCAGCAGTATTAGCATGAGGGCCAGGGACAGCGGCACCATCTCATAATGCCAGGCGAATATCCAGCCGATGTTGGCGGCGGAGGCAAGGAAGAATAACGGCCCGATTCTCCGTACGAACTCAGTTCTCCGATCATCTCTTCTGACGGAAGGCAGTAACTGATATATGACGAATATCCCAAGCAGTACGTAGATTACACCCCAAACTGCGAAGGTCAGCCCCGCCGGCACAAAGAGATTCGGGTAAAGGGCAGATAATTCGCCGGTAGTTCTGTTGTTTATGGGCAGGATATTAGCCAGTGCATTGACGGCAACAGTGCCAAGGAAGCCAAGAAGGTTCAGAATTGATAAGAACAACGCGGCGCGGCTCATATTCATTGTCTCTGCACGTCCTGTACGGGAATAGTATATCTTGGCAATGTTCCGCTGTAAATGGTTCTCTATGAACCCGAGGAACAAGTCATACGGCGTCTTACGATAGCAGGCCTGCTATCACGGTGTCAGATTTGAGCTTGTGACTGGCGCCTCAGCAGCAGCCGCAGATAGTGAATTGCCACCACCTCCACCCAGACCAGCGCGTTGAGTATTACGAGGCGCTCGTACAGACCGAACCAGCCTCGCTGGTTACCGAAGATTGCTCCTATTATCAGGCCGAAACCGAGGACCCCGGTAATCAGCGTATAAACGAAAATGCCTTTCCAGTTCGGCGTCGTTCTGAGGCTCGGCGAGAGGAACAAAACGGCGATGGGGAATAACAGCCCCAGGGTGTAGGAGGATATAGTATGGATTGTTCCATCAATCTTCGGGGCGCCTGCGTGTCCCATGTGAAAGGCGGCAATCAACAACAAGACGAAACCACAGAGCGCAAAGAGCGTAACGCCGACGCGGAAGCCTCGCGCTCTATGAATATTGAAGTACAAGCCAGCTGCGAAGATCTCCCACAACACACCCATGGCAAGAAAACAGACCGTTTGCAGCCAGCCCAGAGATGTCAGTGCGAAGCTGCTGACTGAGTCGCGGATGAGGCTGTAGCCGGGAGTGTAGAGAGATGCTGTCAGATCGCCCGCAATGATCACAACGGGTCCTACAATGCCGACTACGGCCGGGACGCTGTTTGCACCAAGTCGTTTAGCCACAGACTTCAACCTCCACCTACGGCATGCCGCCCTGAGTATAGCACAGGCGGGATTGAGGTCAAATGTGAGAAGGACAGCCCGTGGCAAATAGGATTAGTGTGAAAGAAGAGGGATCCACACAGAAAACGTGCTTCCTACGCCTACTTGGCTTTCCACCTCTATTCTGCCGCCATGAGCTTCGGCAATATGCTTGGAGATTGCGAGGCCGAGGCCGGTGCCTCCCTCAGCGCGTGAACGCGCTTTATCAACCCGGTAGAACCGTTCGAAGATGAGGGGTATCTCCTCCGCCGGGATGCCGATGCCTGTGTCGGTGATAGCCACGACGGCCATTTGCCCTTCGCGGCGTAGGGAGACGGATATGGTTCCCGGACTGGATGTGTATCTGATAGCGTTGTTAAGTAGGTTCATGAACAGTTCTCTCAATCTGGTTTCATCGCCGTCCACTGCTAGATGCCGTGTCTGACCTAGTTCCAAGGTTAGCCCCTTTTCCTGGCAAAGCACTTCCATGTCTGCACTGAGATTGCCGAGGAGTTCGCCGAGGTCAACCGGAGCGAAGTTCCATTGTTCTTTTCCGGCATCGGCTCGAGCGAGGGTGAGCAACTGGTCGATAAGAGAGGACATGCGGTTCGATTCCTGGGAAATCGTTTCCAGGGACTGCTGGTAATCGCCGGCCGGCCTTTCCTTCTCCAGGGCCAGCGTGGCTTCGGCTTCGATAACTGACAAGGGAGCACGCAATTCATGCGAGGCGTCACTGGTGAACTGCTTCTGGCGTTGGAAGGCTCTTTCTAGTCGTGCAATCATTTCGTTCAGCGTGGCGGCCAGCCTGCCCAATTCATCTCTGGTGTTTACATTGATTCGGCGGCTTAAGTCACTTCCCTCAATTACCTGTGCCGTCTGAGAAATATCATCCACCGGCTTAAGCGCCCGGCGGGCCAGAAATATGCCGCCTCCTGCGGCTAATGCCAGCGTTAGCGGGCCGGCTATGCTGAGGGTACGCACCAACCCGTCCAGCGCCTGGTCTATCTGTTTTGTGGACTGAGCAATGATCAGTGCCGCCGGTTGAATACCCGCGGGCGGCCCCAGGATGCTGACGATTATGGGGACCGCCACGAGGCGTAGCCCTTCGTCCTGAGCAGTCTTGATCGTGGCAAACGAAGTCGTGCCCCCGATGGCGTCAGAAATCAACCCGGCGGGTACAGTGACATTTGTCCCCTGAGGAGATACCTGCACTAATTGACCACCGGAGTAGAAGTACAGTATGACGATCTCACCCAGCTCTTGCTCGAATTGGCCCTGATTGATGCTCTCCAGAATCTCGGGCAGACTGCGGAGCTGGGCGGAGCGTATTTCCAGCGAGTTGTCCAGATTACCGTAGAGGCTTCGCGAGAGATAGAAATAGACGCCGACGCTTAGGGCTGCCAGCAGAATTGCCAGCACCAGCAGGTACCAAACAGTGAACCGGAACTTGATGCTGTGAAGGAAGCTCATGGCGCCTTCAAGCGATATCCGGCACCTCTGATGGTCTGAATCAGGCTTGCCTCACCTTCGCCGTCGATTTTGCGTCGTAGCCGCCGGATATAGACGTCTACCAGATTGGACAGGCTATCGAAGTCGTAATCCCAGGCATGTTCTTCTATCATGGTCCGGGTAATCACCACGTTGGGATGGCGCATGAAGTACTCCAGAATAACGTATTCCTTGGTTGTCAGTTCGATAGGTCTCTCTCCGCGCCAGACCTGACGGGTGAGAGTATCGAGGGTCAAATCTGCGACTCGGAGCTCGGGCGATTTGGACATTCCTTCACGTCGCAATATAGCTCGCACCCGGGCTAGAAGCTCGTTGAAGGCAAAAGGTTTGACCAGATAATCATCGGCTCCTACATCCAGTCCTTTTACGCGGTCCTCCACGGTGTCTTTGGCCGTCAGCATCAGGACGGGGGTATTGACTTTCTTAGAACGAAGCTCGCGGCACACCTCGATGCCGTCTTTGCCGGGCAGCATAATGTCGAGAATGATGAGGTCGTATGGATTGACCTCGGCCATGTATTCGCCCTCTTCTCCGTCATAGGCCAGGTCAACTGCATAGGCCTCTTCCAGAAGCCCTCGCTTAATGACGGCCGACAATCGCCGGTCATCGTCAACCACTAGAATTCGCACGGCAGAACCCTCCAAAAATCATATTACGGCAGGATGAACGTCAGATGAACCAGCTCAATTATAGGTTCTTTTTCGGTTCACTTCCAGTTCATGAGAGGTTCATGTCGTTCTGATAGACTCGATTCTGAAGTTCCGAGAGCTAGATGAATATGGAGACAGAATATGGTTGCAGTACTCAGGAATGTGATTCAAGCGACAGGCCTTAAACCGAAACAAGGTACAGGAGTGGCAATCTGACGAACATGCAGACTCGAGAACCCGGTAGACTGAAAGATGCTGGCAGAAATGTGTATTACGCTCTAAAAATAGGAGGCTATGAAAAATGGATAGATTAAGGTACGTCATTATTGGTGCCTCTCTGGTTGTCGTAATCTGCCTGGTTGTGGTTGGTGCCCTGGGCGGTTCGCCGAGCTCGGCATCGGGGTACCTATCGGTGGACAACACAATCGGTCCGGACCTTACTACCCAGGATCTGGTGGCCCGGGTGGCCCCCGCTGTAGTCTCTATTGTTACGGAGAGTGTGAGCTACAACTGGTTTTGGCAGGCGGTCCCGCAGACAGGAGCGGGAAGCGGAATAATAATCAGCGCGGACGGCTACATCGTGACCAACAATCATGTGGTGGACGGGGCCACCAAGGTGACGGTGACCGTGAGCGATGGCGACACGTTTAGAGCGAGCATAGTGGGGACAGACGCGCAGACAGATCTGGCGGTCTTGAAAATTGAGGCCAACAATCTTACTTACTTGCATTTCTTGAACAACGCTCTGGAACAGCTCAGCGTTCTTGACCCGGTGGTAGCCGTGGGCAATGCCCTGGCTCTGCCTGGAGGCCCGACCTGGACCACGGGCGTGGTGAGCAATCTGGGACGCTCTATCGAAGAGAGCAACGGGGTTGTGCTCGCGGACATCATTCAGACAGACGCGGCTATTAATGCCGGGAATAGCGGTGGGCCACTGTTGGATTCGGCGGGGCAGGTAGTGGGCATCAATGTGGCCATCGCCAGCAACGCGGAGAATATCGGCTTTGCTATAAGCACCGATACGGCCATCCCCATAGTCGAAAGCCTGATAAGCGCAGGAAGAGTAGCCCGGCCCTGGATCGGCGTGGCCGTGACCACGGTCACTCCGACTATCCAGCGGTACTACAATCTGTCGGTTAGCTCGGGAGCTCTGATCACCGCTATAACCACCGATAGTCCTGCGGACAAGGCCGGACTAAAGCCCGGCGATGTTATCACCGAAGTCGGTGATGAGAGTATTGCCAGCTCTGATGACCTGGTTTCGGCCATAGATTCTCACAAGGTTGGTGACCAGCTGCAGGTTGTGTACTATCACGGAGACACACAAAACCTGGCCATCGTCACACTGGAGGCCTCACCATCTTAGGGTGGGGCAGCATGAATAGCGACAGCGAAATGGTCGTAGTCGTAGAGGGCCTGATCAAGCAGTTCGCCGGACCCGAGTCTCCAACGGTGACCGCAGTGAATGACGTTAGTTTCGAACTGCCCAGAGGAAAGATGATAGTCATCAAGGGGCCCAGCGGCTGCGGCAAGAGTACTCTACTGAACTTGATTGGGGCCCTGGAGAAGCCCACGGCCGGTAGCATCGTGGTGGACGGTATCAATGTCCCGGAAATCAGTGGCAGGGACGAGGTGATGTACCGGCTTCAGAAGGTGGGATTCGTTTCACAGTATTGCTACCTGGTGCCGAATCTGGCCGCCCTGGAAAATGTCATGTTGCCCATGGACCTTCTGGGCGTGGAACGCAAGAGCCAGAAAGAACGGGCGCGTCGGTTGCTGGAGAGAGTGGGAATTGATGTTCATCGTCAGGCCTCTCCTGTCGCGAGGCTTCCCGCCGGCGAACAGCAGCGCGTAGCTATCGCCCGGGCCCTTACCAGTGCTCCCGCTGTCATTCTTGCGGACGAACCTACCAGCAAATTGGATCTCGGGACGAGTAGGCCGATCGTCGAGCTCCTGCAGGGTCTCACCCGGGAGGGTGAGACTGTAATACTGGCAACACATGAGGTTGATATCGCAGCTAAGGCCGATATAGTGCTGGAAATGACCGATGGCAGGATAAGACAAGCCAGCCCCAGCGCAAACGAGCAAGGCGACGCGGACTTATCCTCCTGGAAACCGGCACCTACTAGCCGAGCCGAGCCACAGCCACTTCGCCGTTCTCGATAACAACTTTCATTGTACGCTGGCAATTAGGGCAGGTGAGCGGCCCGCTGTAGTTGGCCTTAGAAGGCTCCAGGGTGATGCTCTTGCCGCAGCCCAGG
>Ga0172362_10000726_pt1 | contig 27675 bp, 23 predicted proteins | sample LakKivs1_kivu2a2_FD_114534 | JGI IMG/M metagenome (GOLD analysis project Ga0172362, IMG submission 114534) | Sediment microbial communities from Lake Kivu, Rwanda - Sediment s1_kivu2a2 | ecosystem: Environmental > Aquatic > Freshwater > Lake > Sediment | place: Rwanda: Western Province, Lake... | reverse complement strand
TTGACAAACAACTTATGCCAAGGAGGGCGGCCTTTTTCAATCCACATGGTGAGAAATGCGGGCTAGTTGCTATTCGCCTGGCGTGTCATGAACCAGCCGTTGTCGGCCACATAGAACAGCGGACGATAAGGATTCGTCCAACTGTCGCGCCGTTTGTAGCCTGGATACCAGACGCAACTGATCGTGAGGTTCCAGCTTTCCTTGACGTTGTTGGGCACACCGTCGTCGTTGCGCGGCAGGAGGTAATTGTAGTTGGCCACCAGGCCGATCGTGTCGCTGACGCGCACCGTGGCATCCCCGCCGAAGATACCGTCGCCGTGGCTGCTCAGGCCGCCCCAGGTGCGGCAGATCGTGCCGTTGCAGGCCTCGTAGCGATAGAAAATGTTGTACTGGTTCGTGGCCTCGAAGCTGTACAGCGTCCAGGGATTATCCGGAATCTGACCCCAGTGCGTGCTGGTGTTACCCATGAACGCGCCCCAGAAGCCAACTTCGTGTCCGTGGTACACGTAGCCGATTTCGCCGCGCACCTGGGTCAGGTCCATCTGGATATAGAAGTCGTCGCGCAGATAATCCAGCACGGCCCCGTACTGCCAGCCTTCGCCGCATACGGCGCGTCGAAACGCTCCGGTCGTAACGAAGAACTGCGCCCGGCGGTGGCCGAGCGGACCGGTTCGACCTGCGAAGTCGCTGCCGATATAGTTCACGCCAATCTGATAGCCAAAGCCCTTGGCATCGATCAGCGGCATGCCCCAGTTGCCACCGCCGTGGTAGCCGAAGTTGCCGTTCACGCCTTGATCGACGGGACCTTTGAAACCCTGCTTACCGGTGAACAGGCTGAAGTTCTCCTTGTAAGCGCCGTTTCGCGCCAGGCAAGCCGTATTGCGCATCCAGTGACGAATCGGTCCGCCGCTCATGCAGTTCGTGCAACTGCCATCGTCGCAGCAAGGCATCCGAGCCATCGGTTCGCTAAGGAACTCTCCGCCGCTCATCGGTGTCGGCTCGAGCGTGGGGTCCATCGTCGGCGGACCGTCGTAGTAAACGTCACCCTGCACGGGTCCGCCGGGCGGAAGTTCTTCCGCAAATGGATCGAGCGGTTCGCCCGCCGGAATGGGTTCGACGGCTGCCGTCGGACGCAGAAAATGGTCGCGCCGGGTGACTTTGGCCGTTTGCCGCGCCTGAGCCTCTGCTCGCAGGCGGTCGGCCACACGCATCCGCGGGGCCGAGTGGTACGAAGGTTCGTTCGCGGGCTGCTGCGACGCACGAGCAGTCGGAGGGACCTGCCGGGGCACATGCTGAGCGGGAACTGACATCCGTGGGGCCGGGTCGTCTCCGGCATAATTGAAGCTGCCCTGGCCGGCCCGCGGTTCAGCTTCGTAGCGGAAGTGCTGGGCGCGCGCAAACTGGGTGGCAATCCCCAGCACGATCATGACACCCAGCAGGTGCCTGCGCAGCGCAGTATGCATCACGACTAACCCGGTTCGACATGGCTCCCCCCTTGGATCCATGAGCAGGCGCACGCTGCGCCCACAGAGTCAGGCCTAGTTATCGGAAGCGCCGGACCCGAACTTTTCTTAAAACCGGAAAAGTTTGCGCAGACGACTAACTCGAACCGCTAGCGTTGCCGTCATGCGATGCTGGCGGTCACCGCGCCACTGGCTATTTTAGTGAGCTTACCAAAGCCTGATCGAGGTCATCGCGCAGGTCCTCGAAAGCTTCCAGGCCTACGCTCACCCGGATCAGACCGTCGCTGATGCCAACGGCCAGCCGGTCCTCACGCTTGTAGCTGGCATGCGACATCGAGGCCGGCTGTTCGATGAGCGACTCGACCGCGCCCAGGCTCACCGCCAGGGCAAACAGTTTCGTACTCTCGACCAGCCGCTTCGCCGCTTCGTAATCTCCCTTGATTTCGAAGCTCAACATCGCGCCAAACGCACCGTCCATTTGCCTGGCAGCGGTCAAATGACCGGGGTGCCCGGCCCGGCCAGGATAGTTGACCCGCGCCACGCGCGGATTGTCGGACAACCAATGCGCAAGCTGTCCCGCCACGCGCGACTGCTCCCGCACGCGCAGCTCCAGCGTCTTCAGCCCTCGACTGCACAGGTACGCTTCGAGCGGGCCCATGACCGGGCCCGTCGCGTTCTGCACGAAATACAACTTGTCATAGAGTGCCTTGTCCTGCACGACGAGCGCGCCACCAAGCAAGTCGCTATGTCCGCCGATATACTTCGTCGCCGAATGCATCACGATGTCCGCGCCCAGTTCCAACGGCCGCGTCAGCACCGGCGTGGCAAACGTGTTGTCAACGGCCAGCAGCAGCTTGTGCTGCCTGGCAATCGCGGCGCACGCCTGAATATCGGTGATCGACATCAGCGGATTGCCGGGCGTCTCGATCCACAGCAGCTTCGTGCGAGGCGTAATCGCGGCCAGTACCTCGGACAGATCGCCATCCGTGCGGACCAGCGTCACGCCGATTCCCAGCCGGTTCATCACGTTGTGCAGCAGACGATAGGTGCCGCCATAGATGTCGCGTCCCGCCACGATATGATCGCCGCTCGAAAGCATCATCGTCACACAGGTCGTGGCCGCCATCCCTGTGGCAAACGCCAGCGAGTGTGTCCCACCTTCAAGATTCGCCAGCGTCGTCTCGAAGTTACTCCGAGTCGGGTTACCGCTCCGGGCATAGTCGTAAGCCTGGGGCACTCCGGCCTTGGCCTGCACGAAGGTCGATGCCAGGTGCAGCGGCGGCACGACAGCGCCCGTGGCCGGATCGCACTCGTTTCCGACGTGAATCGCGCGCGTTCGAAACTTCATTCGATGGTTCCTCGAGTTACCCTTCCAGGGCCTGTTTCAGATCGGCCACCAGGTCTTCCGTGTTTTCAATGCCGCACGAGAGCCGAATCATGTTGTCCGGAATACCGAACCGCTTGCGATCTTCCACTGGCATCTCGTAGTAGCTCATCACCAGCGGCTGTTCGATCAGCGATTCGACACCGCCCAGGCTCGGCGCAATTCGCGGAATCCGCATGCGGTCAACGACGTCGGCCGTAGCTCGCCAGTCGGCATCTTTAATCAGGAACGTAACCAGGCCGCCGAAGCCCCGCATCGTGCGCCGGGCGACTTCGTAGTAAGGATGCGACGGCAAACCGGGGTAATAAACCTTCTCAATCCGCGGATGCTCATGCAGAAACTCGGCCACCGCCTGGCCATTGGCGTTGTGCCGCTGCATGCGGAGTTCGAACGTCTTCAGTCCGCGCTCGAGTAGATAGAAGTTGTGCGGTGAGTTGACCGCGCCGGTGATGCCCCGCAGTTTACGCACGGGTTCCAGCTTTTCCTCGGAGCCAACGATCACGCCGGCCAACAGATCGTTATGCCCGCCGAGATACTTGGTGGCCGAGTGCAGCACGTAGTCCACGCCTGCCGCGATTGGCTGCACGTTATACGGAGTGCCGAGCGTGGCGTCGATCAGCGTTTCGACGTTGTGTTTGCGGCCGAGTCCGGCGAACCGTTCGAGATCGACCACGCTGAGGTGCGGATTCGTCGGCGACTCGCTTACGAGCAGCCGGGTGTTCTTGTTGATCGCGGCTTCCATCGCGTCGTAGTCGCCGGCCGGCACCTGGTGCGTAACGACGCCAAACCGCGCCATGTGCTTTGAACAGAACTCCCGGGTGCGGTGGTAACATTCATCGAAGAAGATCACTTCATCGCCGCTGTTGAGCTTGGCCAGCAGCAAGCCCGCCACGGCGGCCATGCCGCTGGAGTACAGCACGGCGGCCTCGGCTCCGTCGAGCGCCGCCAGCTTGCGTTCGACGACCTTCTCGCCGGGGTTGCCATACCGTCCGTATTCCTCGCGCGGCAGTTTCTTCTCGATGAACTCGATGACCGAGGCCGTGTCGGCGAACGTGTAGGTCGAAGCGCAGAAGATGGGGTCCGTAATGGAACTGGCTTCCTTCTGGCGTTCCTCTCCCGCGTGCACGCAGGTGGTCGAGATACCGCGGGCGGTTCCGTTCGCGGTGTCGTTGGTGTTCATGTTGCCCATGGGGGGACTTTCCGGTTGCAGGTTCGTCGTGACGGCCGTCGGTTTACGCCGCCTGGAATTTGCGGGCCAGGCAGGCATTGCGGCCGGAAACAAAAAAAGCCGCGACACTGCCCCAATGCAGTCGCGGCTCACCTGTTTCAAGATGAAATCGCCCCAGGCTCTTTGGAGCCCTGACTCGGTCAGGCTGGTTTCAGCCGTCCGGTCCTGGACGATGGCACTTTAGCAGTCAGGCTGCAAGCGGCCGCAAATCCCATCGCCGAATTCTAGCTTGCCCGCTGTCCGACTGCAAGCAAATGACCGAGCTTTACTCGCGCAAGGCGCCGGCGGTACAATAGATGCAATGCCAGTCGACATGGCTCCAGGCAGTAAAACTCCAGGCGAATTGGGCGGCCTTAGGAGAGCAATCGTGGCTCGACGATTCGTGCGGCTTTTGACGGGCGTCCTGACGCTTTGCTCGGTGACATTGCTGCCTGCGGCAACGCTGCTGGCCGCCAACGCTCCCATGGCGGATGTGCCCCGCGCGACTCCCCAGCAGATCGCCGTACTGGTCGATCAACTCGGTTCGGCCGAATTCGCCGAGCGTGAGCAAGCCTCTCGCGACCTGGTGGCCATTGGCATCAGCACGCGTGCCGCCCTCGAACAGGCTGTCCAGTCGCCTGACGCCGAAGTCCGCCTTCGGGCACGAGCCATCTTGGTCACCGTGTTGTCAAGCGACTTCGAGCAGCGTCTCGAGGCGTTCGCCCTGGGCGACGAAAAGTCGCACCTCACGCTGCCGGCCTGGGAAGAATTTGCCGCGGTCTATGGCGATCATCGGGCAGCACGACAATTGTTCGTCGAGATGCAGCGTTGCGAACCGGAACTCTTGGAAGCCGTGGCAGCCGGGCCCACGCAGGCCACCACGCTGCTCAACGACCGGATGCGCGAGATTATCGACGGCCGCCGCGATTCGCTCAACAATCTGGGCACGCTGGCCACGCTCCTGTTCGTGGGCGCGGCGGATGGTGTCGAAGCCGGCGAAGATGGCTGCCTGCATGTCTATCCCTATGTCGTGCAGGCGACTTATCGCGGCAACCTGAAGTCGCCGATGTGGCCAGGGCTGCTGAAGAAAATGGTCGGCCGCTGGATCGCTCGCGATACGACGCCCGCCATGACGAACCAGAACCTGCAACTGGCCGCGCAGCTCGAACTCAAGCCAGAAACCATGTCGATCGCCAGCCGAGTGCTGGAAACCAAGGACAGCCTGCCGGGCTCCAAGCAACTCTCGATCATGATGATCGCCCGGTTCGGCGATCAGGGCGAGCTCCCCCTGGTCGAAAAGTATCTGCAAGACACGACCGTGCTGGGACAGGTGCAAGTGGACGATCCGCCGCGGCAGGTCGATCTGCAAATGCGCGATGTCGCCTTGGCTGCCGCTTTGCACATGAGCGGGCAAAGTCTGCGCGAGTATGGATTCAACAACGTGCAGGAGTACGCACCCACCGTCTATCAGGTGGGAACACTGGGGCTCGAAGACGAAGAATCGCGAATCGCCGCCTTCAAAAAGTGGACCGAGTGGCGGGCCGAGCACTCGGATTGAGCCGTCGCCCGCGGCCACTCCCTTCGCTTTGACGACAGCGCGTGTCGTCAAATCTGCGATGCTGGCGGTCGCGCGACAGCATCCCTCGGGAATCAGTTCCGAGAATCGCGCAAATGCCTCCGGGTTCTCTTGACGCGGCGGACGTTTTCTTCGACGATCCCGCCCCCAACCCCACGTTGCCCTCTTGAAGCCGCGGTTTAAGGTTCGCGGCTCGAAAGGTCTCCCCCGATGCTTTCCTCCCTGCTGACTCGCCAAACCACCTTGCGCATTGCGATCGCCGTCGCCCTGACCGGCCTCGCGCATGGATGCAATTCTCCCTATCGCTCAGAGAAAGGCGCGCTGTACGGCGGACTTGGCGGCGCCGGCCTCGGTGCAATTGTCGGTAATGCCGTGGGCAACACGGGCGCGGGCGCTGCCATCGGAGCCGGTGTCGGTGCTCTCAGCGGCGCCGCGATCGGCGGCAGCCTCGACGATATCGAAGCGCAGAACCGGGCCGAGATCGAAGCCCGCATGGGACGTCCCGCCCCGGCCGGAGCAGTCACGATTGCGGACGTAATCTCGATGACCCGCGCAGGCGTGAGCGAAGACGTGATCGTTCCGTTCGTCCAGTCGCACGGCATGGCAGCGCCGATTCAGGCGCAGGATCTGATCGCCCTGCAACAGCAAGGCGTCAGCCCGCGCGTGATGCAGGCGATGCAAGCGCCGCCGCAGGCGGTAGCGGCCCCCATGGCTTATGGACAGCCTGTGATGGTCGGTCAGCCCGTGATGGTCCCAGCGCCGGTCTACTACCCTGCGCCGTGTTATTACCGGCCGTATCCGCGGCGCGGCGTTTCCTGGGGCGTAGGATTCGGCGGTCCACTGTGAGTTCGTCATTTCGCTGCCTTTCCTCGGTTGAGGTGGTCTCCGGGCGTGGCTAGCATGAAGTGATGCACCATGCCTCCCCCTGCCGCCCTGCCTTGCCGCTCGCATTCACGCTGACTCGCTCTATTGCGCTCCTGTGCGCGATGTGGCTCGGTATTTTTGTCACCTCCACTCACGGCGAAGACCTCGGCATCCGTGTGCCCGAGGGCTTCGAAGTCACGCGCTACGCCGACGACGCGCTCGCGCACGACATCTACTCGATGACCATCGATGCCAAGGGACGCGTGGTCGTGGCCGGCGCCGGCTATGTCAAGATCCTGCACGACGACGACCAGGACGGCCGGGCCGATCGCGCAACGCTCTTCTCCGAACTGCCCAAGAGCGGCGCGCATGGGATGGTCTTCGACGGGCCCGATTTGATCTGCACTGGCGACAACGGCGTGCATCGGCTGCGTGATCGTGATGGCGACGACCGGGCCGATGGCGATCTGGAAACCTGGACCAACCTCAAGCATCCCGAGCACGGCGCGAATGGCATCATCCGCGGTCCAGATGGTTGCTACTACCTGGTCTGCGGGAACGACGCCGGCATCTCGGCCGAACATGCCGTGCTCGCCACCTCGCCGGTCAAGCAGCCGCACTCGGGCGGTATCGTACGATTCTCGCCGGAGGGCAAACCGCTCGACATCTACGCCCACGGATTCCGCAATCCGTACGACATCGACTTCACGGCCGCTGGGCAATTGCTCACGGTCGACTCGGACGGCGAGCGCGACCATCATCTTCCGTGGTACGCGCCAACGCGGCTGTTCGATATCGCACAAGGTCGTGAGCACGGCTGGCTGCTCAAGGGCTGGACGCAGTCCTGGAACCGGCCAGAATCGTTCTTCGACAACGTCGAGCGTGCGGCCGAGTTCGGACGCGGTTCGCCGACGGGCCTCGTGGTCTATCGGCATCGCCAGTTTCCCGAGCGCTATCGGGGTGGCGTTTTCGCCGCCTGTTGGACGTTCGGAAGGATCTACTACGTGCCGCTGGCGCGCGATGGCGCGTCGGTTTCCGGCGAGCCCGAGACATTTCTCGAAACGACCGGCGATGTCGGTTTCGCGCCGTGTGATCTGGCGGTAGGGCCAGATGGAGATCTGTTTGTGGCCATTGGCGGACGACGGACACTAGGGAGCGTGTTTCGCATTCGCTACCTCGAGCCCGAACAGTCGATCGGGAGTGCGTCGACACTTTCCGGCGTGCTGGAAGCAACTCAGCCGCTGTCTAGTTGGTCGCGTGCCCGCTGGATACTTATGGCGAAGATTCTCGGCGCGAAACCATTCGCCGACTATGCCGCAAGCGAGCGTGCACGCAGCTCGGCTTCGCGCGTGCGGGCGATCGAGGTGCTGGTTGAAGTGTTTGGAGGTGTTCAAGGGGAAACCGCTCGCAAGATCATGGCTACTTCCAATCCGGCGGTGCGGGCACGCTTGGCTTGGGCGCTAGGCCGCGGCGAGCACAACACGGACGTGGTCTCAATGCTCGCCGAACTCACCAGCGACCCGGATTCGCAGGTCCGCCGGTTCGCTTGGGAGGCGCTGGCCACACGCGAAGCGATCTCCCCGGCTGCGAAGCTGCAACCCGATTGGGCCGGAGGATTGAGCGACACTTCGCGCCGCGTCCGAACGGCGGCGATCGACGTCGCCCGCGGAGCGGGGAGTGAAAGTTACCGGGCGTTTGCCGCGCAGGCCCGCATTCCGGCCGGCGCGGTGAGACTCCGGTTGGCGCAGATGCGGATCGAACTGCCCGAGCGCGGGGCTGACGTCCGCACGCGGCTCACCCCCGAACAGATGGAAACCTGTGCGGCGATCGTTGGCGCACCGTCGCAGGAACTCGCCGTGCGGCTCGAAGCGGTTCGGCTGCTGCAACTAGGGCTGGGTGACGTTCGCTTGCTGGATAACGCCGCCGAAGTTTATGCCGGTTACCAGGCTAAATCGCTCAATGCTGTACCGGATCGGGCACGAAGCCAACTGGAGCGCACCCTGTCGGCGAGCTTTCCCAGCGGAAACGATGAGCTGGATCGCGAATTGGCGCGGTTGCTGGGCATGCTCACGGCGTATCCCGACACTTTGCGGGCGGCCATTGCCGCCAAGTGGACCAAGGATAGTCCGGTCGAAGACGATCTGCACTTTCTGATCGTGGCGTCGCTCCTGGCAGGCGAGCGACGGCCCGAATTTACGACGGCCACGGCAGACGCCTTGCTGCGATTGCACGGCAAGTTGTCAGCGGCCGGTGAGTTTACCAGCCGCAACTGGCCGTATCGTGTGACGGAAGTCTTCGAAGAGCTGGTGCGCCGCGATCCAGCATTGCCACGAGCGATTGCCGAGAACGCGCTGCTGGGACATCCGGGGCACGCGCTGATCGTAGAGAAACTACCGGCAGAGATGCGCCCCGCAGTTGTGCGAAAGCTGTGGAGCGAGGTGCTGACGACCGGTCAGGAACCATCGCCGGAGATGGTGGCCCTGGCCGGCGCATTACCGGCTGCCGAGGCCGCAGCTCTATTGCGTCCGCAATGGGAGCAAGGTGCGCTGCGCGAAGCGGTGATCTTGCAACTGGCCAAGGATCCTCAGCCGGAAGACCGCGCGAAATTTATCGAGGCGCTGAGCTCGCCGCAGCCGGAAGTCGTCGAGCGCGTGGCCTATGCGTTGCCGGCGCTTGGCGTGCGACACACCACCGAAGAATTGGCCGCGGCCCTGCGTGCGCTCAAGCAGGCTTGTTCGCTCGGCAAGCAGGCCGAACCACGCACGGCCCTGATGCGGCTTTTGGAGTTCTGGACCGAGGACGGCGCGGACGTCGAGTGGGATCCCGATCCAGCGAAGCAGTGGATCGGCTGGTACGAAGTATTCAAAGGCTACTATCCCGCGGAGTACGCGCGGCTCGCGACCTCGACCACGACTGATCTGGCCGCGTGGCGTTCGCGACTGGAGTCCATCGATTGGGACGCCGGCGACGCCATTGCCGGCCGACAGGTCTTCGAACTGCGATCCTGCCACCGCTGCCACCAGCAAAGCGGGCATCTCGGTCCGGAGCTCAAAGGCGCCGTCACCCGGATGTCGCGCGACGACCTGTTCACCGCTATCCTCGATCCGAACCTGGAAGTCTCGCCCACGTACATGACGACGCTCATCGCCACCGAGAGCGGACAGGTGTATCATGGCCTGATCGTGTACGAGTCGCCCGAAAGCACGCTGCTGCAAACCGGCCCGGATACGACCGTCCGGATCACCAGCACCGAAACGACCGCGATGCGGCCGAGCAGTCAATCGCTGATGCCGACCGGCCTGCTCGATCCGCTGACCGATGAGCAGGTGGCCGACCTGTACGCTTTCTTAAAGACGTTAAGCGATCCGAACCAGAAATAGCCGCCTGAAGTAGCTGATTCGGGGCAACCAGGATGGAACCACAGATGCCAGAAGACGCACCTCAAACGAATCCGAACTCGACTCCTAACGAGTCCCTCCCACTCGGGGCACGCTGGCCGGGAGTCGCCCGCTGGTTTCCACTGGCGGTGATTGCCTTTGAAGCCCTGGGGCTTGGCGCCGCGCAGTATCTGGGAAGCAACGAGATCGTCCCACCGGCCGAGATCTTTCTAACGAAGATGTCCATCGTCGCGCTCGGCACGATCCTCATCTTCCTGTGGTTCGTGGTCCTGTCACCCGCCCCGTACTCGCTCCGTCGCCGCGTGGGCATCGTGGGCGGGGTGCTCGCCGTGCTGTTGTTCGCGCTGGTGCGAATCGAAAGCGTTTCGGGCGACATTGGCATGAAGCTCAACTGGCGGTGGGCGCCGCGCGCCGACGAAACCCTGCCTGATGCCGCCACTGCCGCGGCCGGCGGTGAAGTCGACTTGCGCACCACATCGGCCACCGATGCTCCACAATTCCTTGGCCCCAATCGCACGGCCGTGTATCCCGACGTCACGCTCGCACGCGACTGGAGCGCCGAGAAGCCGAAGCTGCTGTGGCGCGAACCAATCGGCGCCGGCTGGTCTAGTTTTGCCGTCGTGGGCAAGTACGGTGTCACGCAAGAGCAACGCGGCGGAGAGGAACTCGTCACCTGCTATGACCTCGATAACGGCAAACTCCTGTGGGCGCATGCCACCCCGGTTCGCTTTCACGAGACCCTGGCCGGCATCGGACCCCGCGCGACTCCGGCGATCGAAGATGGTCGTGTTTACGCCCTGGGAGCAACCGGATTTCTGCATTGTCTCGACGGCGCGACCGGCCAGCCGATCTGGCAGCACGACATTGTCGCCGAGACCGGCGCCACGCCGCCCCAGTGGGGCAAGAGCTGCTCGCCGCTCGTGCACGAGGGACTCGTGATCGTTAGCGCGGGCGCACCTGGCGGCAAGTCGCTCGTCGCTTACGACAAGACCGATGGCAAGCTGGTGTGGAGCGCCGGTGACGATGCGTCCAGCTATTCTTCGCCTGCGTTGATGACCCTGTGCGGCGTGCCGCAGATTGTGATCGTGAACGCCACGAAGACCAGCGGCCACGATCCCGCGACGGGAAAGACACTCTGGGAACATGCATGGCCTGAAGATGGCGCCGCTTCGCCAAACGTCGCCCAACCGGTGCTCGTCGAAGGCGACAAGCTGCTACTCACCAAGGGCTACGGAGTCGGCGCGACACTCTGGCAGTTCCAGCTCGATGGCGACAAGTGGACCATCGAGCCGCTGTGGAAGAACAATAACCTCAAAACCAAGATGACCAGCGCCGTCGTACACGATGGCCACGCCTACGGCCTCGACGAGGGAACGCTCTGCTGTCTGGAGTTGGCCACCGGTAAGCGGAAATGGAAGCGCACCCGTTACGGCCACGGCCAGGTGCTGCTCGCCGGCGATCTGCTCCTGGTGCAGTCCGAAAATGGCGAGATTGCCCTGGTCGAACTTTCGCCCGAGGAGTTCACGGAACTCTCGCGAAACTTCGTCGTGTCTGGGCAAAGCTGGAACTACCCGGTGCTCATTGGCAACCGGCTGCTGGTGCGGAGCGAGCAGGAAGTGGCCTGCTACGAACTACCCGTGGCGTCACCTTCGCCGGCCGCCGCGGTTTCGCCCTGAGCCCCCAGCGAACCGTTCATCTCCGGCACGACGATCTGCTTGGCCGTTGGGATTGGCTGCTCAAGCAGCCAGTCCTCAAGAATGATCTGCTCCACGGCGGGCGCACGCAGCAGGGCCGTTCGTGAAGGAAGCACCGCCGTCAGCCACGGCCGGCGCACGGCCCGGGCCATCGCTCGCAGGCCAAGCTTGTTCAGCGAGTTGCCGGTGAGCTGGGCCTGTACGTTATCGCGCAGACGATTGAACGTCGCCGGCACCAGATTCGGCCCCGGCCCGATATGGATCACGGCCTCCGCGCCGCAGGCCAGCGTTTCATAAACCGCGTCCCACAACCGTTGCGGGTGATCGACCCATTGCAGCAAGATGTCGCGTGCGTTGAAGTCGTTGTAGTTCGCCTTGCCGCTCACCAGCGAGAAGACCGGCGGATCGGGTTTGGTGAATCCGCCCGGCAGCGTATGGGCCATGACGCCGAGACGATTCGGAATGTTTCGCTGCCAGACGAGCGGCGTATGCACCGGCGGCCATTTGTCGTTGTTCTTCCGCAAGTAAACCCGCCTCGGAAACACGTCGTGCATCAACTCGCTGAAGCGATCGATCGTATTGTTCTGCCCTAGCAGCAGCACGGTGTTCGGCGCCAGAAACGATGAGATGCCGATCACCCCCGCGCCTTCGTTGCTGATCCGCAGGCATAGCCGTTTGACGTCATCGAAGTCGAGAATCGGCCCGCGCGAAAACAACACCCCCATGGTCACGTTCTCAGCCAGCGCGACGCAGTCGCGGGCAATCGTCAGCGGCAAGCGCAGCGCGTGCTGCATCTCGAACACGCCCGAGGCGATAAGCGCAGTCAGCTCGCCCAGGCTATAGCCGAACACCAGCCGGGCGCGGCGATACTGAACGTCGTAGAACTCTTCCAGGATCTCCAACTGGGCCAGGGAAGCCGCCACGATCAGGGCGATCGCCTCGTGATACGACTCCAGATCCGTTTCCAGGTTCGCTTTCACCCGCCCGATCAGATCAACGCGCTGGCCCATCGCGTCCGAGGCGATCTCGCCGGCCTCGACCAGGTATCGCTCGAGCGTCGGCCCGAAGCGGGGATGGGCCAATAGCTCGGTGCAGCGCCCCAGATTCGCGGTGTTATAGCCGCGAAATGCGACGGCGAACTGTCCGAAACGGTCGCGAGGGGTGCTGGCCATCGGGTGCAGCTCAGAGGTGATCTTGCGGCGCTGGAGAGTCGGCTGGAGGTCGACCGCCGCAATCCTGGTGGGCGATCCTCCTCTATAATACCCAGGGGTGGCAAGATGTCTTACCCCGATCCGGCACAAACCGAGGCTGAATTCGCGGCTTGTGGCCGTTACAAACGGACACTACAAACAAGCGGCCAAACCAGCAAATGGCCCTCTCCGTGTTTCTCGTGAAATTTGCATGAACGCAACAGCATCCGTGGCCGTGGTCACTGGCTCCTCGAGCGGCATCGGCCGTGCCGTGGCCCTTGCGCTGGCATCCTCCGCTAGCGCCGTCGTGGTGCATGCACGACGCAATCGGGCTGGTGCCGAAGAGACCGCGACGCTCATTCGCGACCTCGGCGCGGACGCGCACGTGCTCATTGCCGACCTGGCCGATTCGAACGTGCATGCACGCTTCGTCGAAGAAGCCTGGAGCTGGCGCGGGCACGTGGACAGTTGGGTCAACAATGCAGGTGTCGACGTGCTCACCGGGCCAGCAGCCACCTGGTCGTTCGAGCAGAAGCTTGCCGCACTCTGGCAAGTGGATGTCGCCGCCACGATGGCACTCTCGCGCGAGGTCGGAGCCCGCATGCGAGAACGGGGCCGTGGCACGATCATCAACGTCGGCTGGGACCAGGCCGAGCAAGGCATGGCCGGCGACAGCGGCGAGCTCTTCGCTGCCGTGAAAGGCGCCGTGATGGCATTCAGCCGGAGCCTCGCCACTTCGCTCGCGCCGCAGGTCCGCGTGAACTGCGTCGCGCCGGGCTGGATCAAAACCAAGTGGGGCGACGGTGCTTCCGACGCCTGGCAGGAGCGCGCCGTGGGCGAGTCGTTGCTTGCACGTTGGGGCACGCCCGAAGACGTCGCGGCCGTCGTTCGCTTTCTGGTGTCGCCAGAAGCCTCGTTCGTCAATGGACAGATCATTCCCGTCAACGGTGGATTTCGGCACGCATGACCGTCCAGCCGCAAACGCGCGAGCACATCCACTTCGTCACGGGGCGACTGGCCGAGCACTCGCTTCGCAGGCAACTGGCCGACCTCGCCCCACGCGTCGGCTTCGACTACTCGGTCGACGTGCTGGGGATCACGGTCGCGGCGCTGCTCACCACCGACTGGATCGCTCCGCGCCTGAACGTTCCGCCGACGACCAATCGCCTGGTACTCCCCGGCTACTGCCAGGGAGAGCTCGAGGTGGTCCAGCGTGCGGCAGGCGTTCCGGTCGAACGTGGCCCGCGCGATCTGCGTCGCCTGCCGGAGTACTTTGGCCAGCAGACGCGCGACGCCAGCTACGGCAAGTACGACATCGAGATCATCGCCGAGATCAACCACGCGCCGCGCCTGCCGCTGGCCGAGATTCTACAAACGGCCGCCAGCCTGCGGGCAGATGGCGCGAATATGATCGACGTCGGTTGCGATCCCGGCGAAGCCTGGTCCGGCGTGGCCGATTGCGTCCGGGCACTGGTGGCCGAGGGGCATCGGGTCTCGATCGACAGCATGAACGTTCGTGAGATCGCGGCGGCGGCAGCGGCCGGGGCGGAGCTGGTGCTGAGCGTGAACAGCGGCAACCGCGAAGCTGCGCGGGACTGGAACATCGAAGTCGTCGCCGTTCCTGACGAACCTTCGCAACTGCAAACACTCGATGAAACGATCGAATTCCTGGCGGCGGCCGAGGTACTTTTGCGAATTGACCCTATTCTCGAGCCGCTCAGCTTTGGGTTCGCTGCCAGCCTCGGTCGCTACCTCGAGGTCCGCCGGCGCTATCCCGACGCCGAAATGATGATGGGCATCGGTAATCTCACTGAACTGACGGATGCCGACTCCGCGCCAATCAACGTCATGTTGCTCGGCATCTGCCAGGAGCTTGAAATTCGCAGCGTGCTTACGACGCAGGTCATCAACTGGGCCCGCAGCTCGGTGCGCGAGTGCGATCTGGCGCGGCGACTTGTCTACTATGCCGAGTCCCAGCGCGTTCTGCCCAAGCGGTTGGAGCCGCGGCTCGTCATGCTCCGCGATCCGAGTGTGCTGGAAACGTCGCCTGCCGAACTCGCGGAGCTCGCCGGTTTGGTGAAGGACCACAACTACCGCCTGTTCGCGGCCGGCGAAGAAATTCACGCGATCACGGCCGGGCAACACCTACACGACGCCGATCCGTTTCGGCTCTTTGAGCAACTGCAACTGCAGGCCGCGCGGCCGATCGACGCCTCGCATGCGTTTTACCTGGGTTTCGAAATGGCCAAGGCGCTCACAGCCCTCACGCTCGGCAAGAACTACCGGCAAGACGAGGCGCTGGACTGGGGTTTCTTGACCCGTGCGGAGGAATTTCATCGTCTTGCCCGCCATTCTCACGCCGCCGGCGCCGCAGCGCCCGATGTTCAGGAAGGCCCTGCGAAGTGACCATCTCTGACGTGCTCGTCGAGCCTTACGATCCGAACGTCGATCTGGAGCGGGCCTTCGCGCGGCTTGCAGCGCGGCCGCATGTGCTGTTTCTGGACAGTGCACGCCGACATCCGACGCTGGGGCGTTACTCATTTCTTACCTGCGATCCGTTTGACTATTTCGAAGTTCCTGCCGATGGCAGCGACGCCCTGGCCCTGTTGGCCGCAAGAATTGCCCCCTTCGCAACTCCCACGCTGCCCGACCTGCCGCCGTTTCAAGGTGGCGCTGCAGGACTGCTCAGTTACGACCTGAACCGTTCGCTGGAACGAATCCCCGCGCCGGCGATCGACGAGTTCCAGATCCCGGCCTTGGCCATCGGTTTGTACGACGTGCTCTTGGCGATTGACCATGTCGACAAAAAAGCCTGGATCATCTCGCAGGGGTTTCCGGAATCCGAGCCCGCGGCTCGTCGTGCGCGCGCCGAGGCTCGGCTGCGGCAATTTCGCAGCTGGTTGGAAAGCGAGGAGCCAGTCGCCGCGCCGCTGACCCAACTCGCGAGACTCCCCGTCGGTGAACTGTCTCTGCAGTTTCCCGTGCCGGGCCCCGAGGGCCTTTCCAGCAACTTCTCGGCCGAAGGATACCTCGCGGCAATCCGGCAAGCGATCGAGTACATTCACGCCGGTGACATCTTCCAGGTGAACATCGCCCAGCGGCTGCTCTTTCCGGCCTTCGGCAGCGCTGTGGACTTATACCTGCGATTACGGCGCCGCAATGCCGCGACGTTTGCCGGTTACTTTGACCTGGGACGCACCCAGATCATCAGCGCGTCGCCCGAGCGGTTCCTGCAGTCAGTCGCCGGAGAGGTCGAGGCTCGCCCGATCAAGGGCACGCGCAGCCGCACCGCGCGTCCCGAGGCCGATCTGTTTTCCGGAGACGAGCTGCTGCAAAGCGAGAAGGACCGCGCCGAGAATGTGATGATCGTGGATCTGCTGCGAAACGACATCTCGCGAGTTTGCACGCCAGAGTCCGTCCGCGTGACGGAACTATGCCGGCTCGAGGTGTACGAGTTTGTGCAGCACCTGGTCTCCGCGGTTCGCGGCCGACTGGCGCCCGGCAAGTCCGCGCTCGATCTTCTGCGAGCTTCGTTCCCCGGAGGCTCGATCACCGGTGCCCCGAAAATTCGTGCAATGGAGATCATCGCCGAACTGGAGCCCACGGCCCGCGGAGCTTATTGTGGATCGCTGGGCTACCTGGGCTTCGACGGCACGTTGGACACCAGCATTCTGATCCGCACAATCACCGCCGCGCAGGGCTGGTGGCAGGCTCCCGTGGGCGGCGGTATTGTGGCCCAATCAACTCCCGAGCGAGAGTACGAAGAGACCTGGCACAAAGCAACGGGCCTGATTCGCGCGCTGCAGTAGTCATTCGAACCGGAAACCCATGATCGTCTTGATCGACAACTACGACAGCTTCGTATTCAACCTCGCTCGCTATTTCGAGCGGCTCGGCCAACACACGCTCGTGGTCCGGAACGATGCGATCACAACCAGCGAGATCGCCGCGATGCGCCCCCAGGCAGTCGTCATTTCGCCGGGCCCCTGCACGCCCAACGAGGCCGGCTGTTCCGTCCCCGTGATTCGCGAGCTGGCAGAGACGGTCCCTATCCTCGGCATTTGCCTGGGGCATCAGGCGATCGGCGCCGCACTGGGCGGGCGCGTCGTGCGCGCGGCCGAGCCGATGCACGGCCGAACCTCGCAGGTGTATCATCGCGGCCACAGTGTCTTTTCCGGGCTCCCTGCTCCGCTCGTGGCGTGCCGCTACCATTCCCTGATCGTCGACCCCGAATCGCTGCCGGCCGAGTTGGAGATTACCGCCTGGACCGACGACGGCACGATCATGGGACTCGCACATCGGCGACTCCCCATCGTTGGCTTGCAGTTTCATCCGGAGTCGATCCTGACCGACCACGGGTACGCCCTGCTCATCAACTTTCTGGAACTGGCCGGCATACCGCAAACTACCCGGCCGCCGTCGATCGCCGAGGAACGTGCCGCGCCGGAAGCGATCAAGCCGCTACCGACGACTCCGGTGACTTTCTAATCCGAACTAGCGACCAGAGACTGCCCCGTGACACTCGACGGACGACTCATCCTGGAAGGCCTTATGACCACGCTCTCGGCGGATGGCGCGGTCAACATCTCGCCGATGGGTCCGATCGTCAACGAGTCGCTGACGGAGTTACTGCTCAGGCCATACCAAACCTCGACCACGTACCAGAACCTCAAACGCATGCGCCAGGGCGTGTTCCATGTAACCGACGACGTCGAGCTCATCGCCCATGCCGCGTTGGGCCAGCCAGCGCCGCTGCCGCCGCTCATGCCGGCCCAGGCAATCGATGGCCAGATCATTACCTCGGCCTGCCGCTGGTACGCCTTGAAAGTTCGCACGCTCGACGATTCCCAAGAGCGTACCGAGATCGTCTGCGACGTGGTCGATCGCGGGACACTCCGCGAATTCTTTGGCTTTAACCGCGCAAAGCACGCGGTGCTCGAAGCGGCCATACTGGCGACCCGGGTGGTGTTTCTGCCAGCCCCTGAGATTCGGGCCGAGATGGCGCGGCTGAAGAGCCCTGTGATAAAAACCGGCGGACCGGCGGAATTGCGCGCGTTTGAGTATCTCGTCTCGGAGATCGAGCAGCGACTGGCAAATCAGGCCGGGCAATAGTCGCAAGCATCGAGCACGTTAGAATTGACGACATGGCACGCACGATTGAAATCACGACCCCCAGCCGCCTGCACTTCGGCATGTTCTCATTCGGTCGGACCGACGTGCGCCAGTTTGGCGGCGTGGGCGTGATGATCGATCAGCCGGGGGTTCACTTGCGGATCACGCCGGCCGTGAAGTTCGCCGCCATGGGATCCATGCAGCAGCGGACCGCTGCGGTCGTCGATCGGCTGAGCAACTGCTGGCAACTGGATACCCCGCCGGCGTGCCAGATCGAGATTCTCAACGCGCCACCGGAACATGCCGGGCTCGGAACGGGGACTCAGCTCGAACTGGCAGTGACTGCCGGCTTGAACGCCTTCCGCGGTGGCGATCCGCTCTCCGCAGAGCAGCTTGCAAAGTTTTCCGGGCGCGGCGCCCGTTCGGCCATCGGCACTTACGGCTTTCTGCTGGGCGGCCTGTTGGTAGAAAGTGGCAAGTTGCCGGGAGAAGTCCTTTCCCCCCTCGAACAGCGCATCGTACTGCCTGAAGATTGGCGGTTTGTCGTGATCGTGTTGCCGGGGGCCGGGCTGGCCGGCGAGGCGGAACGTCGTGCGTTCAGCGCCCTGCCAGCCGTGCCGCCTGAAGTGACCGTCGCATTGCGTGCGGAAGTTGCCACACAAATGATTCCGGCCACACTCGACCAGCAGTTCGGCCGGTTTAGCGAAAATCTCTACCAGTTTAATCGTGAAGCGGGCATGTGCTTCGCCGCGAGCCAAGGTGGTCCGTATGCGAGCAAGGTGATCGCCGATCTGATCGAACGGCTTCGCCGGCGAGGCATCCGGGGAGTGGGGCAGACCTCCTGGGGCCCCTCGGTTTTCGCGCTCGTTGAGCAAGAGTCCGCGGCCCACGAGGTCCTGCGTGGTTTGGCGGGTGACTTGCCTTCTGCGACCACGTGTCTGGTCGCGCGACCGGCCAATGCAGGCGCCGCCATCAACATTACCGAAATGTAATGAAGCAATCCGCCGGCACATTGCTCTATCGGCGCGGCGAGCAAGGATTGGAAGTCCTGCTGGTTCATCCATCGGGGAACTACAATCGTCGCGCCCCTTGGAGCATCCCCAAGGGTGTGCCGGATGCTGGCGAATCCCTCGAGGCCGCGGCTCGTCGGGAAACGCGCGAGGAAACGGGAATCTTCGCAGACGAACAAGAATCCCTCGGTTTCATCGACTATTCCCGCACCAGGAAGCGGGTCCATGCATTCTACGGCCCCAGTCTTGAGTCGGTACCCGCGTGCCACTCGTGGGAAGTCGATCAGGCGCGATTCGTACCGCTCCAGGAAGCCCGCGAATTGATCCACCCTGACCAGCGTGCTTTGCTCGATCGACTGGCGGACATTCTTGGAACAGAGTGACGACTTTGGCTGGCGTTAAATACCGGCGGCGTGGACCATCGCAATTCGTGCAATCGTATGCTAATATCGCGCCAGCCCCCATTTCGCGCCGGAGTTTGTTCCCCCCATGTTGACGCTTGAAGACCAGATCGTGATCTCGCTACGCCGGATCAGCCAAGCTATCGACACCTGGTCGCGGCATATGCTGCAGACCTACGGCCTTACCTCCCCACAGGTTGCCACGTTGCGAGAGATCATGGCCGGCAAGAACATCTCGACCGGAACCCTGGCCGCGGCATTGCACCTTAGCCAGCCGACCGTCACGGGCATTCTGACGCGACTCGAACAGCGCGGGTTGATCGAGCGGGAACGTTCCGAAGATGATCGACGAAGCGTCCTGGCCGCGGTCACCCAGGAAGGACGTGAGCTGGCATCCAAAGCACCGCAGTTGCTGCGAGATAGCTTCTGTCAGGAGCTTCGCAAGCTTCCCCTCGATGAGCAGGAGCGCATTCTGCATACGCTCGAGCGCGTGGCCGAAATGATGCTTGCTCCGGAAGTCGGCGACGTCCCGTACCTGTATAACGAATAATCGCTACGACGATTAATATCGAACCGGGCAATTGGCGTTAATCCGTTTAGAGCCGCCGCTTGGCCTCACGCAATGTACCGCGTCTGAACTTTTCGCCCCTTGTTGGCTCCACGAATGCTAGATATAGCTAGGTGCCTGCGCGGGCATATTTCAAACCATTCGTTCGGACAAACGCCCTATGCGACGGCACTGGCACTCGCTGAAGCGGCTGATCAAAAACGAAGACGGTCCCACGGCGGTCGAATACGCCGTCATGCTCGCGCTCATTCTGCTGGTGTGCCTGGTGGCGATTCGTACCTTCGGCACAACCACTAGCGAATCGATTCGCAACTCGGCCAATTCAATCGCCAGTTAAACGCGATCTTCGCACGAGCTACTTCGATTCGAGCCGCTTGACCTTGATGTCGCGCAGCGCCGCCGTCGTTGAGAACGACGAAATCCCCAGCGGACGAGAAAGCTCGACTTCCGGCCGAATCGAAATCCGTCGCCCCTCGGTTTCCACGTCGGCCATCTGCTTGTCGTCGAGCCAGGCTTCAATCTTGTCCTTGGTCACGCGCACACGGATCTTGTGCCACTTGCCATTCTCAAACTCCTGGTAACGGGTGGTTTCGTTCTCCGAGGCATCGAATCCGTCAAGGCTCGAAAGGCCGATCACACCGCCTCCCCAACCGCCCACGACAAACGTGCACGGTTTGTCTCCGACCGGAAAGGTAAGACCGCAGAAAAAATCGCTGCCGTTGACCCGCTTGGCTTCGAGCGAGATCTCGTAATCCATCGTCGGGGGCTCACCCGTCCAGGTGATGCCGGTCAGTGGATTGCCGGCCCGGAGGATAATCTGGCCGTCTTCGACCTCGACCTCGCCCTCGCCGCCAAACTTGGTCGCCTTCCAGCCCTCGAGCGACTTGCCGTCAAAGAGCTTCGTTGTCCCGGCCTCGGCGGCAAAGTTACGAGGGACCTGCACGACAAACGTCCCGAGGACCAACGCCACGCAAATTCCAGCAAAAATCCGCATCGAAGCTTCCTGACGGAAAGGGGGCCACTCAACCACGGCCAATCACACACGTGGGCCGCACGATAACCATACTGCGTGTCCCCGGGCGAGGCAAGAAACCGCTGGCGCCACCCCATTCGCCCCTTGGTCCACGCTCGCCAGGAACTAAAATAAGGGCTCACTCCGGCTCCAATCATGCGGAGCTGATCCGCCAACCCACGAGTCAGCAGATCAGGAAAGCCAACCATGCCTAGCACCCTCCGTAAACTTACCGTGGCGCTGTCGGTCGCCACTTGCCTGCTCGCTTCCACCACCGCGTTTGCCGTGCAGTTTGCTGACAAGAATCTCGAAGCCGCGTTGCGGACGATGGTCTTTGAGAAACGCAACAATGCCGACGAGTTGACCGAGGACGACCTGCGGAAGATCTCGACCTTGGAAGCCAGGGGCCGAGCGATTCAGAACCTGGCCGGCATCGAGCACTGCACGAACCTGCTCCTGCTCGACCTCTCGAACAACGAGGTCGCGGACATCACGCCGATCAAATCGCTCAAGAGTCTTCAGTCGCTCACGCTGGCCGCCAATAAGCTCACGGACATTATTCCCCTGATGGCGCTCGAAAAGCTCCAGTACCTCAACCTGCAGGGCAACCAGATCCGACTCGTCCAACCGCTGAGCGGCATGACGAAGCTCTCGGCCCTGTACCTGGCCGAGAACCAGATCGAGAACGTCGCCCCGCTGGCCGGGCTGACGCGTCTGTCGTCACTCGATCTGGCCAAGAACAACATCAGCGACATCGCACCGCTGGCGAACATTCCGCGGCTTAACGTCCTGAAGCTCAGCGATAATGCCGTGGAGGACATTCGCCCCGCGACACAGAATCCGCCGCAAAGCATGTTGATTATTGAGCGGAACAAAGTCGCCGATCTGAAGGCCCTGGTCGAAGCTGCCAAAGCCGACGCCGAGGGCAAGAAAACCTTCGCGCCGTTTCTCAGGCTCTATCTGGAAGGCAACCCGCTTACCGAAGCAGCCAAGAGCGAACAGCTCGCCGAGCTGAAAAAGAGCGGCGTGCGTATTGAGAACTAGCGTTTCACGGCGTGCGGCGGTTCGACTACGATCGCTCCCAGGGCGAACGCGGTTCGTTCTTGGCCTCGCGCGGCTGCGCTGATTGACGGCCCCGCGCGGACGGTGGCACCGCCTGTTGGCCCGGGGGAGAGTTCGGCTGCGGCGAGTTGAAGCGTTGCGGTTGCCGGCGGCTGGTCTGGGGGGTGGTGACTGGCGGCACGGCGCGGGCTTCAACGCCCGGGGTGGCCGGAGTACTAAAGGCACGCTGCTGCGGCTGGGCACCTTGCATCCGCGTCCGAGGATCCCCTGCTCCCTGCGAAGGCACCGCCTTGCGCTGCTGGAGCTGCCGCTGTTCGAACTGCCACCTTTGCATCTCACGCTGCTGCATCTCACGCTGCTGGAGCTGTCTTTGTTGTAGTTCCCGCTGTTGGCGTTGCATTTGCTCAAGTTCGCGCTGGCGGATCGACTGCCAATGCCGAGCCGCGTCCTGCTCGGTAGCCGACTCCTTCTTGGATTTCGGCTGCCCGATATCGCGCAGGGCGTCAGTCGATCGCTGCCACAGGTTCCGCTTCTGCGATTCCCCCTCCAAGCGTTCCTCGGCGCTCTTGCCCGCAGGCGTCTCCCCGTCAAGCGAGAGTGACGGACCACCTGGAGAATTGAGCGGTGCTGGAACTCGAGACCGCAGCGGCGGAGGGGCCGGCAGCCGCAATCTCCCCTTCGTCACCGCACCGTCCGATTCCGGCCCACTCATCGGCTGTCCGTTTTCGTCCAGCGGCGTGATCGTGTTGTCGATCGGAAGCGACGACTCTGCGACCGGCAGCGGCGCTTCAACGGGCGACGGGACGACTTCGGCGTCTTCGATCGGCAGCGGCGCTGGCGCCGGATCGCTTGGTTCCAGGCCCGGCAGCAGTGGACCATCCTGCCCCAGGCACGGTTGGGCAAAAATCAGCAAGGTAGCCAACACCAAGGCCGGCACCCCACGGAGGGCTGGCTTCATCACGCGGGCGTTCTCCTGACGGACGAGTGGTTGCCGACCTGACCGCCTGGCGGCAATTCCAGCAGAGTTGTCTTCGACGGTTCCCCCCCGGGCAAATTCGGATTCATGGCACGCCCGTCAGAACCGGCTTTTTCGCGCCGCGCTGCCACCCGAGAAACCCCGGGCACGCTGCTTGCATTGCTAGCACTGACAGCGCGACTTACGTTACTGTTAGGGAAGCGAATCATCCGCACTACTCACGGCCAAGTGGGGCCGAGGAATCCGCCATGGCGATGCGTTCGAGCTGAAAGGGGTATCTTAAGCTGAGCCTCGTCTCGGTGCCGGTTCAGGCCTTCAATGCCACGGCCTCCAGCGGCGGCGAGATCCACTTCAACCAACTCCACTCGGTCTGCAACAGCCGGATCAAGTACCAGAAGGTCTGCCCCATTCACGGTGAGGTCAGCAAGGACGAGATCGTCCTGGGCTATGAGTACGCCAAGGGGCAATACACGATCATCGATCCGGACGAAATTGACAAGCTGCGCACCGAGAACGACAAAGCCATCGAGATCGAGGAGTTCATCGCCCCCGACGCGCTCGATCCGATGTACCTCGACGGGCGAAACTACTACCTGGTGCCCGATACGGCTGTCGGACAAAAGCCCTATGCCGTGCTCCAGGCGGCGATGGCCAAACGCGACCGCTGCGGTATCGCGCGCGTGATCTTTTCGGGCAAGGAACAGGTCGTGATGGTCCGCCCGCTGGATGGCCTCCTCGTGATGTCGATGCTCACCTACGACGCCGAACTGCGCAAGCCCGAGGCCTTCGCCGACGAAGTCCACAAGCCAGAGCTGTCGGCCCAGGAAGTCAAGCTGGCCGAGATGCTGATCGATGCTTCGACGGCCAAGAAGTTCGACATCGCCAAGTATCGCGATCTTTATACCGAGCGGCTCACCGAGCTGATCAACGCCAAGGTCGAGGGCAAGGACGTCGTCGCTCCGCCCGCCGACGAGGAGGTGCCCGTCATCAACCTGATGGATGCCCTCAAGCAAAGCCTGAACCGCTCGGGCAAGCAAACTGCCACGGCTGCGAAAAAACCCAAGCCGGCCAAAAAAATGGCAACCAGCAGGCGACAAACGGTCGCCAAGAAGCGAAAATCATCCTGAGCTTTTCGGGCTATCCGTGTGTAATCGCGGCGATCGTATCACCGCGAAGGCAATGGAGTGTGTGCGTGGTCCAACCTCTCGCGAGCACCGGCATCTTGCAAGGCCAACAAGTGGCCTTGGCTGGCAGACTCGCCTCGATGACCGCCCGCGAAGCTGAGCGGCTCGTCCAGTCGCACGGGGGCCGCTATACGCGGCGCATCTCGCGCGAGACAACGCTCGTCATCGTCGGCCGCGATGGTTGGCCGCTTGCTCGCGATGGCCGCCCCACGCCCAAGCTCCGCCGAGCCTTGGCGCTGGTCAAGCAGGGCGTTCCGATGGAAGTCATTCCGGAAGAAGAACTGCTTACGCGGCTGCATTGTTCGCACGGCCGGCTGCAGCGGCACTTCACCCTGCGCGAACTCGCGCAGATGCTCAGCGTTCCGCTCGCGCGGCTGGAAGTCTGGCTTCGCTCGGGCCTGATCAGTCCGACTTCGCAGTCCGATGGCATCCGCTATTTCGACTTTCAGCATGTGGCTGGCGTGAAGAGCCTGTGCGAGCTCGTGCGCAGCGGAATTACCACCGCGCGGCTGAGGCAAAGCCTGTCGCGGCTGCGCGTCTGGCTGGGCGATCTCGACGATCCGCTCTCGCAGCTCGTGTTGCTGGAGAACTCGCGTCAACTCGTCGTGCGGCTGGAAAGCGGCCAGATGGCCGAACCGCACGGACAAATGCTGCTGGCCTTCGACGCGGAGCCAGCCCCATCGGCACCGGTCGTCGTGCCCTGGACGGCCAACCAGCGTTCGGCCACCGAGTGGTTCGAGATCGGCTGCCAGGCCGAACAGCGCGAACATTTCCAGCAAGCCGTCGACGCCTATCGGCAGGCTCTGCTGATGGGTGGACCCTCGGCCGAGGTGTGCTTCAATCTCGCCAATGTCCTCTGCTCGCTCGGGGACTATGCCCGGGCCAGCGAACGCTACCGCCAGGTGCTCGAGCTCGATCCCAACTTCTGGGAAGCCTGGAACAACCTGGGCACGGTGCTCACCTACGACGGCGAAAACGAGGAGGCGATCGCCGCCTATCGCCGCGCGCTAAAGCTGCACCCGCAATACGCCGACGCCCATTACAACCTGGCCGATACGCTGGAAGATATTGGCCGCCCCGCAGAGGCGATCGAGCACTGGCGGGCCTATCTCGATCTCGAGCCGCGTGGCGCCGGCGCGCAATACGCAGTCGAGCGGCTGCACGAACTGCTCTGAACGCCCTCTAACCTGTGGAAGCTCCAGTCGCCGCGGCTAGGGCCGACTGCCCGACGGCTGGCGATTCAGTCGGCTTTTTGAGCAGATCGGCGCCCCCTTCCGGCGGGCGGGCCTTCTCGGCCTGCTCCTTGAGCTTTTCAGTCTCGCTGCACAGCCCGCCCTCCGCCGTCGTCGAGATGGCCGAATCTTTCCGCTCCGACCGGCGGCCCGTCGCAGCAGGCTCCCGCTTCGAACGCCGAGACTCTTCTCCGTCGGTCACCTGAATTGGCACGCCGCGGGGGAAGACGACCTCGCGCGCCGCATCCGGCATGGTGATCCCGTCGGTTTCAAATCGCTGCTTCACCAGACGCAACACCGAGGAACGAACTTTCTCCCAACTGTGCTCACGCAAGTCCACCCAGTAGTACACGCGGAGCGTGACGCTCGACGAGTCGAGAGATACCGCGAGCACCATTGGCTCGGGGTCCGCGAGCACGGCCGGATGCGAGTTCAGAACCTCGATGGCAGCTTCCTGGGCCTTCGCGACATCTACGTCGTAACCAATGCCAATCGTAAACTCTTCCCGGCGATTGGGGTTGCTTGTAAAGTTCGTGATCGTGCTCTTGTAGATCACCGAGTTGGGAATCTGCACGTGATTCCCCTGAAAGGTCATCAGCACTGTGGAGCGAATCGTCATTCGTTGAACAATTCCCATCGTCCCATTGACCTCGACGACGTCATTGTTTCGAAACGGCGTTTGCACGCTCAGAAAAATACTCGCCAGAAAGTTTTCGGTGATGTCGCGAAAACCGATACCCAACACCAAGCCGATGAGTCCCGTGCCGCCCAGCACCGTGAGTGCGATGCCGGTCAGACCCGAAACGTATAGCACGACGTACAAGCCACCGAGAAAAACGACCACGCCGCCAATCCAGGCCGTGATGTTGCGCAGCAACTGGCTGCCGAACCGATCGCGCAGCGCAAACTGCAGGCAGATCCGCGTAAGCCGCGCCACGATGAACGTCAGCACGATGATTCCCAGCGAGAACACGATCCACGGAAGCTGACGCACGCTTTCTCGCCAGAGTTTTGCAATCCCCGCCCAGGCCGGACGGAAATCCCAGGCGCTGCCAGGCATGACGTCGATCAGGTTCACCACGGCCACGACGCCCTGCGTGCCGCGGGCAAGTTCGCCAGCCCAGGCCCGACGCTCGTCACTCGTGGTCTGGCCGCGAAGAAACGCCACGCCCTCCTGCACCGACACGTTTGGCTCATAGAACCAGTTCGGCGTCGCCCGCAGGATTCGCTCCAGCCTGCGGGCGATCTGTTCGTCGCGAACCGTCGGTTCCACCTCGACCTGCGCAGCAGGCGCTTCGGGCGCCGCTTCCTTGCCGGGGGGCTGCGATTTGGCCTCCGATTCGCCTCTGGCGGCTCCTGGTAAGGGAAGCTGGGCCCTCGCTGCTGCGCCAATTGCGAGAAGTGCCATGACGACAAGCAGCGATCGGCAAAGTCGCTGTGCAATTCTGATCCAGGACATCATTCTTTCGGCCTCGGGATTCTGCGAAATCGCCGCAAGCTGCGACATTCCGGCCATCATTGCCGGCTGGCGCATCTGCGAGTGCACATCGCGCGCCGAAGGACCGCGTCGGTCCACGGGCCGGTTGTTGCTCCGCGGGGGGCCGGATAAATTATGGCTTGATCGACGCCAGCGTTAAGCACCCAGGCTGCTATCGCAAAACGTCGCAGATTGCTCCTCTGGTTCTTCGAGGTCTTCATGGCATTGCGCTACGGCATCGTGGGTGGCGGGTTCATCTCCGCGTTTCAGGTCAAGTCGCTCCGCCAGGTCCGCGGAGTCGAAGTGGCGGGGCTCGTCTCGCGCAATCCGCCCGAATCGCTGGCCGCCTACGTCCGCGAAAACGACCTCGGCGAAGGTAAGATCTACAGCAGCATCAAGGAGATGGCTCCGCATGTCGACGTGATCGCCATCTTCGCGCCGAACTTTCTCCGCGTGGCCATGGTCGAAGAGCTCGTCGAAGCCGTCAAAGCCGGTGCGAAACTGAAGGGCGTGATCTGCGAAAAACCGCTGGGCCGCAACCTGGCCGAGGCGCGTAAGCTCGTCGACCTGGTCGAAAGCGTGAAGCTGCCGCACGCCTACTTCGAAAACCAGTTACACATGAAATCGATCCAGGCGCATCGCGCCCAGCTCGCGCCCATCATGAATGCGATGGGGGCGCCCGTGCTGGCGCGTTCCAGCGAAGAACACGCCGGCCCGCACAATCCCTGGTTCTGGGATCCGGTCAGGCAAGGGGGCGGTGTGATGAGCGACATGGGTTGCCACTGTCTGGCCGTGGGTTGGTACGCCCTCACGCCCCCGGGCAAAAGCCCCATGTTCCTCCAGCCGCAAAGCGTGATGGCCGACC
>Ga0172362_10000723_pt1 | contig 27753 bp, 1 predicted proteins | sample LakKivs1_kivu2a2_FD_114534 | JGI IMG/M metagenome (GOLD analysis project Ga0172362, IMG submission 114534) | Sediment microbial communities from Lake Kivu, Rwanda - Sediment s1_kivu2a2 | ecosystem: Environmental > Aquatic > Freshwater > Lake > Sediment | place: Rwanda: Western Province, Lake... | reverse complement strand
TATGGTAGCGCTATTGGCAGCAGCGAGCATGTTATCGGGGAGGAACCTGACCTGGGCAGAGATATTCAGGGAAGCAGTGAGATTGGAGAATCAAGAGTTTAGGGGACTGACCGGAGGGCAGGGACATCTGGCAAGTATATTAGGAGGTATTTTCAGACATATATGGCAGTCAGGAAAGAAGGATGCAGAAGGGAATCTGATAAATCCATATGGGGCATTTTCGATACCGGTGGATGTAAATAAAGAAGGAATAGAGTCACATATGGCATTAGTGCAGGCGGGGAAGAAATACAGAGATGGGAAGCCAGAGATAGCGAGGACAGCAGAGTTAATCAATACGATGTGGACAGATTTATTGAGGGATAGAGATGAGATAGGTTATCCACTACACAAGGAAAAGATAGGTTTAACAGCGCGGTATAACAAGGCGCTGATGGAAGGTGACTGGGAAGAAGTAGTCAGGGTAGTGAACAGGTATGTAGAGATACGAGATGAGATTTGTAAGAGGTGGTTAGATTTAGCGATAAGAGCGACAAAGGGAGAAGAGGTACCAGAGTATGCGCATAAGTATGCCAGGAGGTTCAAAGAAGATGAGGTATTACAGCAGTTTTATAGGAAACACGGAGACAAGTTATCAGAGATAAGTCTATACACTTATGAGCCGATATCCAATTTAGTAGAGGCAGCGAGGAGAGATGGGCACATAGCGATAATGCCACTGGGAGCAGGAGGGCCAGGAGCGAATCTGATAGCTATTTCATCAAAAGGTAAGGAGCATTTGAGGGGGTTCTTAGAGGGTAATAGATTGTCAGAGTTTACAGACGAATCAGAGATACGCCAAGTAATGACAGGTCCGGGAGAGAACATATTAAGAGGCTGGATACCATTTAAGATAGGGACAGAACCCATTACCCTAAAGGGGTTTGAAGGATTAGAAGAGCCAGCACAACCTACTCAAGTAAATTATAATCAAAGAAAAAGTAAATTCCAAGAGAAAAACCCCAGAAAGAGGGCCGCGTCCGTTTTACGCAGGATGGAAAAAGGAGGGTTCGGCGAAAGGCCCTTGAATACCTATCTAAGAACAATTCCTCCTGCCTCAGAATCTCCTGTAAAATTAGTGATTTTTGACTGGGGCCAAGTGCTTGAGCGCTTTGATTATATGAGAGCTGCAAGAAAGTTGGCAAAGCGTTTTGGAATAGACGAGAATGTTGCTTATGGTTTCTATGAAGGCAGAAACAGTGACCCTGAAAATCCCCTTTATCAGTATGAACACGGTAAGAAAGGAGTTGGTGAGAAAAAACTGCGACAAGAGATGAGCAAGTGGCTTACGAAGGTCCGTGGTGAAGAGACTGAATTAACCGAGAAAGACCTTCACGAGATATTTGCCAGTTGGGTACGGATAGGTGATATTCCTGAAGCTCTTTCTCTATTACGGAATCTAAGGGAAAAGGGGTATAAAGTTCGTATATTGACAACTACAAGTAAGCTCTATCATCAATTTAGGTTAAAACACACAAAGGTCGTTCAATTATTAGAGCACGGAGAAATGGATATTTATGCCTCTTACCTGACAGGATTATTTAAACCAGATGAACGTAGTTTTCTGAAGGTGACAACTGATAACTGGCTATATCCAAGACAAACTTTATTTATAGATGACAAACAGGACTGTGTAGATGGAGCAAGGAAGGCTGGATTAAAAACTCTTCAATTCAATCCACAAGATGTCCTGGGAAGTATTAAAGATATAGCCTCCAGTTTGTCATCCGCCAAAGGGACGGCTGGCAGCTCTTCCGGTATTAAGGGTTCTGCAAAAGAGATACTGAAGCCGTCGGATAGTCCTATAATTTTTAGTGTGACTTCCATTCCTATTCGGGAAGTAAAATTATCCGATGATATTAGACTTCAAAATTTGCTCAAAGAACACGGTTTCAACTATTCATCTTTCATACCACATAGAGGTTCTGGGCTTACGATATGGAAAGACCGACACAATCAAGAGTTTATCTTAAAACCAGATACGAGTAAAGATGCATTAGCATATTATCTCGCTCAGGTGGTGGGATTTACTGATATAGGCAAGGTTTTGCTTTTCATAGTGCCCGATGCGGTGTTTGCATCTGGCTTAAGATCATATGGGCTTATAGAGTATTATGATGGCACTGTGTTTTCTGCAAGAGAACCCTCTGCGAGAATACAGGTAGATTCTGAACTTTATGCTCAGCATCCAGAGTTGAGGGACCTTACACCGGAAAATATTAATTTTGACGCCTGGTTTAAGGTGCTTGCAGATCCTGGTCAGATTGTAAGGTCAGACCTTTTTAGAATCCTTACCAATAATGTTGATCCGATATTTCCCTCCAATGTTTTATACAAAGATTTAGGTAAGGGTAAGGCGGACATAAGATTTGTAGACTATAGCATCGCCTTTGATGCGTATCTTGGTCCTGATAAGAAGCAAGTCATAAGTCATTTGAAAAAATATGCTCCATATTATCTCAAGTATTGCCCGGAGCTTTTGATGAATATAGTCAATCTCTCAAATGAGGACATTGAACATATTGTCAGGTGGGTTTATCGGCGAGAACTTCTCAATGTCAGGGTGGGAGTGGATAATCCTGAAGAACTTATCAGGAGTATAATTAGCTCGAGAGACTTAATAAAAGAAGCACTTAGTGATGAAATAACAGCATTTGAAACCAGAAGTAAAACTAGATTAGCCAGAGCAGTTGCCACAACTCCTATGGGAGAAGTCGCCAGAATAGTGGAAGAGCATAGCATACAGGACTTGGCGTCTTTTGGTGTATCTATAGCTGTGAGTTTAGGTGGCACAAAGATAGGATGTGCGGCTGTAAATCCTGCAGGAGATATTTTTGCCAGAGTTTCTGATATGAAGACTCCCGTAGAGTCCGAGGATAAATTGTTTAAAGCAATATGGTCTCAGATAGAAGCTGTAGTGGAAAAGGTTGGATTTGAGAAGGTAGTAGGAATAGGTGTTTCTTCACCTGGACCATTAAATCCTGAAACAGGAGTAATAATATTTACCGAAAATATACCTTTCAAAAATTTTCCTTTAAAAGCCAGGTTGGAAAGTCTCTTTGTAGAGAGATTTGGCCGACCTGTATATGCAAAAGTTTTTCATGATGCAGACGCCAGAGCTAAGGGAGAGGCGAGCCCCAAAGGCACGCTTCCGGGATGTAAGAATATGATGTTCCTTAATTGGGGAACAGGGATTGGAGACGGTGTCATTCGTGATGGTGAGGTTTATTGGAATGACCCCGTTGTAGGAACTATGATTGGAGAAATAGGTTGGACAGTAACTAGAACAAAAGATGGGAAATATCGCCATTATCATTCTATGAAGGACCGATACCCTGCCCCGCGTGAGTTGGAAAAGGGAGAGGTGTATTTTGAACATTATTTAGGAGGACCGGCTCTCATACAAAGAATGCGTCAGCAGATTTCGCAAAGCGGTGCTAATGGTAAGGCCCTTCTAAAAATTGTAAACAAGCGTACAGTGGAAGACTTGGAGTTGAAAGATATTAATGAAGCTGCGAGAGCAAGTGATGAGTTAGCCATAGAATTGATTGAACAGGCTGGAATAGAATTAGGGAGAGGCTTGGCGGCATTCATAAGATATTGGAAACTGGAAAGAGGAGAAGAGTTTACAGATAATGTCGTCATTGGCGCTGGTGTAGCCAAAATCGGAAATGGTGTAGTAAAAACAGATGCAACAGGAAAAGAAATCCCAGTTCTCCCAGGGGCCATCAAGGAAGGATTGAGGAGAGAGATGGGGGGCAAACTCAGCGATTCTATGAATGTGGTTATCTCCAAGATGGTTATGTCTGAGTTTGATTATGACGGAGAGTTGTTAGCTTTTGCGCCCAAGATAGAAGATTTTGTCAGCAACCTGCCTGATGAAGGCGCAACAACGCCATTGCCAATAACAGATTTTGGCAAGGCTCGTGAGATTCTTGAGCAAATACTGAATAAAAATGGAATTGAGTTACCTGAAGGTGTATCCTCTGGGGAATTGCTTTCGATGCTCTACTTTGCCGACCAGAAAGGTCATGTGCCAATTATTGCTTTGGACCAAGGCACATTGGTGGTATGGGCGAACCCAGATGCAAATAAAGAGAACCCATCACAGGAAGACATAAATGCTGGTACTCTATTGAGATTTACCATAGTTTACCATCTCGGAAAAAGACTGCGTGAGAAAGGCAGGAATGTTGGTTTCTTACTTGACCGTCCGGCGCTTGAGTCGTTAAATGACAAGGGCTCAGAGGAAGGGCGGGTTAGCTACTTGATAGAGATGGGTACGTTGCCGAAAGACTTCAGAGAGGTTGTAAAGGATGTGCCGCTCGTTGCCCAGATGGAAGAGACTCGTGGCAAACGCGGTCTAATTCCAAGGGAAGGCAAACTGAATGTATATGATATGTATCCCGCTGGAAGAAGAGATGGGTTTACAGTAAAGGAGGCTATGGAACTTGGTGCCACGATGATAAAATCGAATGTCTTTTTCTATTGCGGACCCAAGCTGACCGTATATGAGGAAGAATTTAATGAGAGACAGTGGCAATTCATAGAAGAACTGGCTAAGGAATGTAGAGAAAACAATATAGGATATGTGAGTGAGCTACTCTTTATGGTCCCGGTTAGTAAGAAGGCTGAAGAGAAAGAATATACGACAACCAAAGAATATATGGAGGCTCATGCAAAGGCAACCATAGAAGCAGCCAAGCGTATGAAGAAAATAGAAGGTATTACTTTACAAAAGCTCGCGCATCCTTATCCTGGCGAAGCCGCAATGACTGCTATTTCTGAACCGGAAAGAGAGGCTAAACTCAAAGAGTTGAGCGAAATAGTTCCTGGTCGCTGGCTCATCTTGAGCGCTGCTGAAGGATGGGATACTTTCCACAAGAAGGTCTTAGAAGCGACAAAATATGGTCAGGTAACAGGGATGTTAGTTGGCCGTTCACCGATTAAAGGAATTACGCAAAAAGTTACAGATTCAAAGGGCAAACAAGCTGACGTAATTAAATCATATGGTGAAGTCGTAAAAGTATTACAAGTAGAAGCAATTGAGAAAGAACTTACATTACTGGGATATATAGATAATGCCCCTGCTTCAGTATGGCAAGGCTTAGGATTTTCCAAGGATGGGGCAAAGGAGATGCGGGAGGTTCGCGAAGAACTTCGCACGGCATTGGAAAAGACCCCACCGAGCTTACGTCGCAGATTATGGCTATCGGTGAGGAATCAGCTTTACAGAAAAGAGGGAGGATTTGCACGTATTCTACCCGGAGGGGAGACTGAAGGAGAAAAAGGGGAAACTCCAAGCATGGCTGCAGGACAAACAAAGCAAAAAGCAACAGCGTCGTTGCTGGTAGATAAGGCGAGAGAAAATTTGAGTGGGAAGAATAATGTTTTAATGAGGGTATATTTAGACAGGCAGAAGCTAGGAAGGGCGGAAGCAGGAGAAGTAGCGAGAGAAATCAGGCGACTTATCAAGGAAAAAGGCAAGGCGGTGGTGGTTTTAGCAGCTGCTCCTTCTCAGAATGAATTTCTGGACGAACTGGCTAACCAAAAAGGTATAGACTGGTCTAAGGTTGTCTTTTTCCACTTAGATGATTATGTAGATTTGCCACGGGGACACAAGAATAGTTTTGAATATTATCTTAATGAGCAATTCTTTGACAAGCTCAAAGCCAAACCAAAGGTATACTTTATAAAAGAATTGGCCGGTAAAGACGAGGAGGTCTCTGAAAAATATTCTCAACTGATTTTAGATGAAGGTGGGATAGATATAGCTTGCATCGGTGTCGGAGAAAACGGTCATATAGCGTTCAACGACCCGGGTTCGCTCTTCTTTATTAATAATTTGGTGGATGTGGTGACCATGGACGAGAGATGCAGAAGGCAGCAACTGAGGGATTATGCTAACCATCCTGACCCGGAAAGAAGATATAAGAGTCTGAATGAAGTTCCGCGCAGAGCGTTTACTCTAACCATACCTGCCATTCTTTCGGCAAATAAAATATTCTGTTCTGTTCCAGCCGATTCCAAGAAATACGCCGTAAGAAGCACTATACTGGGCCCGGTTACTCATGCTACCCCGGCGAGTTTATTGAAGAGGCATAAATCGGCAAGGTTCTATTTTGATAGGGATTCTGCGAGCCTTCTGGGAGTAGATTTTAAAGGAGATAGGACTTATACCCTTCGTATTCCTGCCCAACCACGATTAGGCGATATAGATTTTACCGAAAGTGTAAGAACTGTCCTTCTACCCAGGAACGAAAGAGTAGCGGTCATAGACTATAATGGCGAGGCCGATGCTTCCTCGTATGGTTTAATGAGAAGATTAGAAGGCCAGGGTAATGAAATCAGGGTATATCATGTAGATAGTTCTTTGAAAGACCTGAAGCATGTTTTAAGACGATTGTGGGCGTTTAATCCAGAATATGTGTTGGTTCCGCATGAGGCGGACGGGCGTAGAAATGTGAAGATATTATATGGACAAGTCGTACCCATAGTCCAGCTTCTCACAGACAATAATAATTCACTAAAGACGCTATTCGCATACGAGACAAAGGGTTCAGCATTAAACTACAATTTAATCCATATACTAAAAGAAAAGACTTACGAGAAAAAGGCTCTTGCGGCAAACGCACCCCAATCTCAGCTTAAAAGGTCAAGATTTGACATTACTATGGAGGCGGGTATGTCAGCCAATATGGCGAGACTAAACTCGCTCGGTCTAATACCCGAGGTAGATGAATTGGTGTCAATTGGTGTCCTCCCCAGGGGAGAAGAGCCAGAATTCGCTGAACTCTTTAATATTACATATTTCGTTAATGGTGAGGAAAGAAGACCAAAGGGAAGATTCTTATTTGGCGCGGAAAAATCGACTGATAAGTTATATCCCTTAGATATAAGGGATGCTCGAGTGGAAGCTTTATTCGCACACTGTGACGATGAAACGTCATCTGCAGGGCTGTTGACCGAATTGGCCGCCCGAGGTTGTGACATTGACCCGATATATTTGACGACGGGCCATCGGGCAGTGATATTGGATAAGAAAGGTAGAGTAATTAAAGATAAGGATCGAAAGATAGCAATCAGGCAGAACGAGGCGAGCGAGGCGATTAGAAGAGTTGGAATTGAGTACGAACCTACTTTCTTAGCGCTCAGTTTTTATGATAATGTAGATGAAAATGGCGAATGCATAATCAGCGATGGAGATAGAGTACAACTATATGAAGAAGTAAAAATAGGATACAATTGGCAAAGGAAAAGGGGCAAAAATGGTCCATTTGTAATAATGGTCAATGAGGAGAAAGACCATCACCGCGACCATAGAGCTGCTTATGAAATCGCCACATGGGTAGCAAGAAAGCTGTCACAAGAGGAGAATGCTGAAATAGCAGTCATCTACAGTCCAGGTGTTTGGTTTGATGAATCAAATCTGTTTAATTATCTGGCCGACGATATCGTTGATGAGAAATTGGCGTCTTTAGGCGATGCCCACTTAAAGAGAGTGAGTCTGTTCTCAGGGCCGTCAAATGCTATAGTTGCACCGGAGATGGCCTCAAAAGAAGGTTTCGGCGCCGTGCCTGTAAAGCCAGAGCACTTGGGAGGAGGCTCTGCCGAGCGATTTGATATGATAGAAATAATACCCAACGCAGAACCATTCAGGCAAAAAGATGTAGCTATTCTTACCGAAACGCCAGCAAGACCCATCCAAGCAAAAAGGCCCCCTCATGAGGAGCGTGGCAGGTTTGGTCCGAAGCTGGGGAAGAGTCCGAGATCGGAAGAACCCAAAGAGCAAATAGATTCTGGCGCCACTTTTGGTGAAAACGTGAAGTTCTTAAAAGAGACTTTGGGTGGCGATAATGTTGTAGTTTTGTCCGATAAGTCTGAAAAAGCGCAGTTAGTGGTTGTGCCTGCTTATCAAGGGCGAGTTATGACCAGTTCCGCTGACGGTCAGAAAGGATTGAGTTTTGGATGGATTAATCGAAAACAGATTGAGCGGATGGTCTCAGGTGAAATTGACCGACAGATCAATGTCGCTGGCGGAGAAGACAGGTTCTGGATGGGACCCGAGGGCGGTCAATTCAGTATTTTCTTCCCGAAGGGAACATCACCTGAGTTTAAATTCCAGGATTGGCAGACTCCAGCAGTCATAGACACGGAGCCATTTGACGTTGTAGATAAGAGCCAGGATAGTGTTAGTTTCCGAAAGCAAACACACCTAACCAACTTCTCGGGAACTGCGTTTGACGTTCAGATTGACCGAACAGTTAGACTATTAAGTAGAGATGATGCCAGGAATAAATTAGGTCTTAATCAGCTTCCGGGAGACCTGAAAGTAGTTGCCTATGAGTCTGAAAATAAGATAACAAATATTGGAAAGAAAGCGTGGTCTAAAGCTACCGGATTACTCTCAGTCTGGATTCTTGGTATGTACAATCCTTCACCCAGTACAACAGTTGTCATACCCTTTAAACGGGGCCCGGAAAAGGAAATGGGACCGACGGTTAACGATGCTTACTTTGGTAAAGTTCCGGCCGACCGTTTAGTTGTCAAAGAGGATACGCTCTTCTTCAGTGGAGATGGTCAACATCGGAGCAAGATTGGCCTCTCGCCTGAGCGGGCTAAACCGATTCTTGGTAGTTATGATGCGGCTAACAATGTTCTAACACTTGTCCAATACACCAAGCCCAGAGGTGCAAGAGATTATGTCAACTCTATGTGGGAGATTCAAGAAAGCCCGTATAGAGGTGATGTGGTAAATTCTTATAACGACGGCCCTGTTGCTCCAGGCGGGAAGCCGCTCGGACCCTTCTATGAGCTTGAGACATCTTCTCCTGGTAAAGAGCTAAGGCCAAATCAGTCAGTATCTCATATCCACCGTACTATTCACCTACAAGGTCCAGAAGAGTTGCTGGACAAGATTGCCCGGCAAACTCTGGGCGTGGGGCTTGAAGAAGTAAAGAATGCGTTGAAATCTCCTCGGGGCAGAACAGCTCAGCCTCGGGACGAGAAATCTGGCAGGTTTAAGGAAAGACCGGGGAAGAGTCCGGAAGATGCGAAAAAGATTATTGCCTTATCGCCCCATATACAGGGAATCTTGAGCGAACAGGGCTGGTTCACCTTACTAGACTACCGCACAGGCTACAAAGAAGTGGCTGGAGAACTTGGATTTGAACCGCTTGCAGAAAATTGGGAAGCAACAGTGAGAATAGATCTCGAAAGATTGGATCTGGACTTTTTGACGATTGATAGGACAGAAAGGCTATGCAAATATCGAGTGACAGACCAAGGTAAGGCCGAAATTGCAAAGATACAGAAAAGTTATGAAACGAGGAAACTTTCTGAGGCACTAATAGAAAGATATAGATTGCTGGTTAACAAGGTATGCGACAGGTCGGTCGACGCTAACGGAGTTTATAATAGAGCATATTTGATTGTGTTGACAGTTCTTGCGGCGTACTTGGCTGAACAGAGGGGAGAGTTAACTGAAAAATTAATAGAGCAGTTCAGGAAATCTCTTATTGAAGATCTTGAGAAGGCACAGAAGGACGAGCCGGAACAGATTCGTAAAGCTCTTGAAACTTTACATACAATTGGTCTCCACAGGGATAATCCAGAAAAATCTATCGCTAATGGGCTTTGCAAAATGGTCGAACTTGCAGCGCAAATGGCTGACAGAGAAAACTATGCTATGGTTGAACTAACTACCTCTGGTCCTTCCAAAGAGTCCTTGTTAAACAAGTATCATAGACTTGCTGTATCTTTATTAAGCGACAAAGTGAACGAAAGACAATTTTCTACAAGAGCTATACAGCTTGCAGATTTTGTTATGGAAGCATATTATTGGAACGAAAAATTGGAATTGGTGAGCGAAGCACAAAAAGCACGCTCGGTGCAAGACCTGCTAATAGCTCTGAAAAATACAAGTAAACAAAGAGACGCCGGTAAACGAGACATTAGCGGAGCTAAAAAGATTCTAATAGAAGAAATTTGTCTGAAGACAGGAATTAAAGAAGGAGACTCAATCATCAACCAACTCTGGGGAATGCTGGATCTGGCATTAGATGGTCAGGATCCAGCTCAGGTACTTTTACATTCTAAAGATTTCGAGAAATGGGTGCGAGTGCAAAGAAAGGTCAGGAGAATAGTTGCTCTTCACATCATATTTGAGGAATTTACGGCTGCTGACCTGGCGTATTTAATTAAGGAGATGGAAGCCCCTTCATTTAAGGGTCGGGTGGAAGAAGCGAACAAGCCCTTGCTCTATCTCTTATTGAGACGGCTTAAATGCATACTTGATAAGATAGGTGTAAGGAATAGGCTTCCTGGGAAGTTCCCGAGCAATTATGCAATTGGTGGTTCCGAGATGCTGAAACAAGCACTGGCATTGAGAGAACTAGCGGAAGAAATGTCTCTATCCAAGAAACCTGTGGAGCGAGAGCCAACAACCCAGCGTCACGATGAGAAGGGTTGGTTTACTCCGAAGCCGGGGAAGAGTCCTGAAGATGCGAAAAAACTTATTGCGTCATCAGAGTATCTACAGGAAGTCTTGAGAAACCAGGGATGGTTTAACCTCGAGCATTACGGCGTAGCCTATGAGTGGGAAGCCGACAAGCTTGGGTTTGACCCGCTGGCGAAAAATTGGGAGCGAACAGCAAGGCGAGACCTTGAAGCATTAGCTCAGGAGGGATTTTTGACAATCGATGAAAGCGGAAAGGTGTGGCTAACAACAGAAGGTCACCGCGAGATTATAGCGATAAGGGAGCTGGTGGCATTGGCAGAATCGATTGCAAGAGCAAAAGTAGTTCTTGACTTGGAAGAAGAAGAAGATTCGAAACACACTCATGAACTTGAATTGGAAAGAGACCTACAACCTTCATTCGATAATTTGTTAAATGGAATCAATAATGTTGGAACACTTCAGGTTAGTTTGGAGATATTGGAAGTGAAACGCAGAGGAACCGAAGAACGTATGTCAAGTTACCTTGGAGACATTATTGAAAGAATACGCCAACGAATACAACTACTGCCGGCGGAAAACTGTAACTCGCCTTCGGAGGACAGCAAGGCACCATTGACTGAAGGAAGAGTTGCAAGAATAGAAGCCGTTACCACAGTACAAGTTTATGAAGCACTTAAGGCCCTTATTGAAACTGTTAAGCCCCGTGGGCCGGTCACGGTTACAGAGATGGCTGAGATGTTAAGAATCAGTGAAGGTATAACTTCTCTATCCGTAGATGGTAAGCATATAGAACTTATGTCGTGGAAAGCAAGAAATGCTGTCAGGTTGATTCTGGAGGAAATGGGGCTGGCTAAAAGTCCACCTGGGAATCTAACCAGAAATCAAGTAAAAGTAAATAGCCTACCGGATAACCAGAAGCCTTTTGAAATCTGCTTAGAAACAGGCCGAGACGGAAGCCCGGAAGTATTCCATCTACCTCAGGGAGACTACTATACTCTTAAATTAACAGCTGACATAGTAGCTATACTAATTAGCTTTTCTTTCTTGTTTGATTACGGCTTCTTTGCCAGTGTTGTATCTGAAAATGAGGTTAGACTAAATTACAAAGACCGAGAAACGATTCTCGCCACACCTCCAACTTTAGGTGGTCTTACGAAAGCTTTTGATGAACTTCTCGGTGAACCAGAGTCAAAACCTACACCTGGCATGCCCGGGCAGAAAGGCCAGGGAAATGGCCACACTTTTCGCTCTTTTCTTCCAGCTATTCTTGCGGTTATTTTAGGTTTGGCTTCAACTGGATGGACAAAAGAGATAGGAAGAAATATGAGCAAAGAAATTCCGGGAGTTTTTGCTCAGTTGGGTAAGGAAGCTACGCCAGAGGCTATTTATGCGACACTGATGTCTCTTGTCATAGGCATTCTTGTTGGCGTAGGCGTCGGTTTCATATTAGCGATGTATGCGAGAAGGGACCGGAAGGTAAGTCCGGCACGAAATGGTCTATTTGCAGTTGGGATTTTGAGTGGGGGCTTTGTGTTATTAGTAGCTCTGGGACAGTTCAAGTTGATGGCCTTTGCAGGGCTATTATCTGGATACATTTTGACTGGTTCGATTATGTTTTTTAGACAAAGATACCAAATCAAGGAAAAGCAGGCGCTTGAACTTATTAAGGAGAAGTTCTCGCCTGATGAATTGGAGCACTTGGTTGAACAGATGCAAAGACCTACGTTCACAGGAAGAGTAACTTCAGAAAAAGCGCCTGAGACCTATAGGTTGTTAGTGTGGCTTAAAAATGTTCTTGAGAAGATAGGTGTAAGAAACAGGCTACCTGGTAGATTGCAACGGAGAAAGCAAATAGGTGGACTTCGTATGTTACAACAAGCACTGATAGAAAGCGGCGAAGTAGCTGAAAGGAAAAGTATGCCAGAACAAGAGAAACCGGAGAGGCCGTATCGCCAGACCAGATTGGGAAAGGGCGGGCTTCCTTTGATATTTGGGCTAATTGCTTTATTGGGGATGAATACGGCGTCAGGAATGCATGCTTTGTCTAATTGGGTTGGGAGAATTACCGTAAATTTGCAGCAAGCAGGGTTTGGATTGGGATTTTTGGGGATACTGGCGTTTACTGTTACTGGTATTGGCGCTTGGGCGCTATACCGGCAGGTTGGTGTGGGAAGAAGTAGTCTGATGGGAGCGGAGCGAGTGGGATTGTCTGAGGCTTTAGGTCTCAGGACACTGGAGCAGGCGATGGAATCTTTGATTGGGCAGGTACGGAGGGTTGTTGCGCCCGGTGTCAGTCAGTCTTCAAAGAGTGAACAGCTCAGGACGAGCTGGGCTAATCTTCTTATTCAGCCGGAATTGTCTAGAGAAGAGATTTCAAGGATAAGGGCACTTGCAGAGAAGTTAAAGAAAGGAGATATAGCGCGGTTCTGGACAACAAGAGGGCCTTTCTTTGCCAATCCTGAGATCAATTCCTGGCTGGGATGGTCATATCCGGGTCAGGAGCCGGCAGGAAAGGTAGGAAAAATTGAAGAGTTTGCCGAGAGTGTGAGGAAAGATTATGAATATGTGGTGGTGATTGGAAAGGGAGTGCCATACGCAAAAGTGACAGCGGCAATAGGAGAAAGTAGAGGATATCCTAAAGTTATTGCTGTTGAAGCTACGCATCCAGAAGCAGTGAGGGAGATTGAAAGTAAGATAAATCTAGAGAAGACACTATTTGTTGTTTCCTCCCCAGTAATGGGAGAGGGATATGAGGCATATAACTATTTCTATGGTGAGTTAGCTCAATTCTATAAAGCACAGGGAGTCTCGGCTGAGGAGATTTTATCTGAGGTGGGTAAGCATTTTGTAGGAATAGGGGAAGCTAACCGGCAATTTGTTAAGGAAGCCAGAGAGAGGGAGTTCTTGAGGGTATTTAGTGAAGAGGCGGGTGTTTCCCGTTCAGTATTCAGTTATGAAGGGTTAGTGCCATTGGCGCTGGCAGGAGTGAATATAGAGAAGTTCGTAGAGAGTGGTAAGAGGGGTAGAGAGATTTGTAGAGAAGAGAATCTAGAGGAGAATCCGGGTATGCAACTGGCATTGTTCCAGGAAAAGATGAGAGAGTCAGGAAGAGAAATATTCATCGTATTGCCTGAAGGACTGGAAGGGTTTGGTGAGGCGATGGAAGAACTGGCTGAGAGTTTATGGGGAGAAGAGGGAAAAATTATTCCGATAGCAGAAGGGAAGCTTTCCCATCCTGAAAGCTATGGAGAGAAGGCAGCGTTTATTACAATCAGGATGGCTGGCACTCTAAAGAGTGCCCGACCAGTGGTTGGTGGGTCGCCCTTCGGGGTGACGGCTGAATCAAAAGAGGCAGGATATCCTGTATTTGAGTTACCTCTGCGGGGCAAGGAAGAAATAGGTGGACTATTCTATGCAGGAGAGTTTGCTACTGCCCTCAGTTATCTTATGAGAATTGATAGATTAAGAAGGTCGGTTGGTGTAGAAGAGTTATTGTCAGCTAAGGCGGCGAGCTATGAATTAGAGATGGTATCGGCTGCTGGAGCCATCGGCTTAGAGATGGAGAAGGGTGAGCAATTGCCATGTGATGTCAGCCCAGAGGACCTCAAGTATGAGGAGACGAAGGCATTGGTTGTTGACTTCGATAGTCTCTTTGATATAGAGCGGGTTGAAGAAGCAAATCCCTGGGGGATGAGAATAGAGTTTAGGGTTAAGCCGAGGAGCAGGGCAGCGTTTAGTGTTATGGGAAATATAGTAAAGGCGGCACAAGAAGCGGGTAATCCTCATGGAGTGAAGTTTGCCTTTGTCTCCAGTAGAAGGAATCTTAGTGCAGAGGTTATGGAAGAGATGGTAAGAGACTATATGAGCGGATACGGTCTGGGGACAGATGTTATATTCAGGGTGATAGATAGTAATTTGATAATTGATAGAGAGCAACTGGAAGCTAACCGAGGGATAGTAGGGATAACGGAGAGCGCGAAGATAAGCACTAAGGCAGTATTCAGCATCATCAATGAGAGGTTATTGCTTTCAGGGAGTTCGGATGGTAACGGTACTCAGATAAGTATCATAACCGATAGTGCATCCAGGTGGAAGATGGATGGGACGAGGAAGATGATGGAGAGGATACTCTTGGTGCTTCTTGAGCCGGCGAAGAAGGGAGAGATGTTATCCACAGCAGCAGGACTTGTGGTAGCTATAGAGGGTAAGGTCTCTGATTGGTTGATAAAGTTCATAAGGTCCAGATATCCTGAGGCAGAGGCAGAAAGGGTACTCTCGGAAATAGTCAGGGATGGTAAGATTATTCTTCCAGCAATGCGAGTAGATGAGAAGTATCTTGAGGGAATTGAGAGTGAAGCGAGGATATACGAGATTCAGGCATAGTTTGAAATATTTCAATATTCCGAAAGGGCAAACTCCGAGCAATCGGAGGGCGCAAAGCTTCGGGGTTGCATAGATAGACAACATTACAGTTGAACTGGCCGGGCTGCCGATAACGAGCAGGGGAACCCGTTACGGGTGGTCCGGCCTTTTTTTATTATCCCCCTCACCCCTCCCTCTCCCCTCTGGGGAGAGGGTCGGAGCGAGGGGAAACAAAGCTTCGCGATTATATCGCGGAGCTGGCGCTCCGCTACTCCTTGGTGGAGATGGAGTAGCGAAGCAAAGCTTCGCAACGGTGCCGTAGAGCGATCGCTCTGCTACTCTTAACTTTTGAAGGAAGATTATTATGAAGTTCCGTAAGGTATTAATCATTGACGACGATTTTCATGTGGGATATTTGATTAAGATTAATTTAGAAGCAGAAGGATACGAAACAGTTCTTGCCTTAAGTGGGGAAGAGGGCTTAGAAAAGGTCAGGGCAAATCGTCCTGACCTTATTACTTTAGATGTACTTATGCCCGAGATAGACGGCTTTGAAGTGCTACTAGCTCTCAAGATCGACAAAGCGCTGAAGTCAATTCCAGTTATGATGATATCAGTAGTTAATGAAATTCGAAAGAAGAGAGGGTTGAAGATGGGAGCGGCAGATTACCTATTGAAACCGATAGATTTCGACAATCTTTTAGATAGAATGAGACGCCTGGAAATAGGGGAGAGTTCACAGGGTCAGGATAAGAGAAGATGGTAGCTTGGTGGTATAGCAAGACAAATAAGATATTACTTAGAATCCTGGCGCTGGTTGTATGCAGTGTATTTTTCTTCACCCAGGTAGTGGGAGCATCCGTACCAGACAGGAGTTTCTGGGCAGAGAGGCGTAAAGCCAGGCAGAAACTCCTTGCTTCCCGGGAAAAGCCTCACCAGTCAGATGGTTGGAGTAGCGAAGCAGGGCTTCGCGTCAAGAAGCTTGAAGAGAAAGATGTAGCCAGTGAAGTATCCTCACTAATCACTCCTCATAATCTATTCTCGATTCCATCCCAATATGGCACAGCAAAAGAAATCCGCACGCAAGCGTCAGGCGACAAAGGGCAGGGGATGGGGAATAGAATTGTTATTCACATCCAGGATGCCCATTCCAGTCCCCAGGCCCAGCTAAACAGCGCAAATATCCTGAAATATATAGGTGAGAATTTAATCCAAACTGGTCGGTCGCCCTTTAGGGTGACGGAATACGGCACTCTAAAGAGTGCCCGACCAGGTGATGGTCGCAAATCTCTTCTTATCTGTGTTGAAGGTTCCTCTGGCCCTGTTGACACAACACTTTTCTCCAGCTTCCCTGAGAAGGAGATAAAAGAGGAAGTCGCCAGTGAATTTCTTAAGGAAGGGAAAATCACTGGAGAGGAATACTTTGCCATAATTAAAGATGAGAAGACGCCGGCTATAGCTATCTATGGCGTAGAAGACAAGCGCGCATATGAGCAAAATCTGAAAGCCTTTGACGAAGGTGTTTCTTCAGGGGAGGAAGTCAGAAAATACTTCCAGAAAGTTCAAAAAGAGATTATCCCACTGAAAGCCCGCCTGTACAACAATAGACTTAAGGATTTAGAGTCTAAGATAGAAGCCTACCAGAAAAAGAAAATCTCACTCACTCAACATTCCCAATATCTTTATCGTCTCCTGGATAGTTCTCCTCTCCCCTCGGGGGAGAGGGTTAGGGTGAGGGGGAAATATCCTAATTTTGAACTTTTCGTCCAGGCATCTAAATTGGAAGAGCAGATAGACTTCTCCAGGGTAGATTCTGAGAGGTCAAAATACATAAAGGAACTGAGCGAGAAATTAACTAATGAGGAACTATCAGACCTTTTGATTGTGAGTCTTGACTATAGATTAGGGAAGGTGACATCAGGCCAATACTACAGTTATCTTCAATCTCTCTCTTCCAGGATGGGAAAGGGGATAAGGTCACAAGACCCGAGAATACTGACCGAGCTTGTGACTTCGAAAGAAGGCAGGGATGAGTATCCCAACCTTAACTTATATATCAAGTACAACAAACTCTACGATAGTATAGACCAGAGTAAGCTATTCTCAGAGATTAGCGAACTGGAGCAAGAACTGAGAGAAACACTATGTGAGACAGAAGAAGAGAAGAAATTAGTAAAGCTTTCCAGGATGCTTGGTATTTTGGAAGACCTGGCTAATCTCAGGATTTCCAACGAGGACCTCGCATATTACTACAAGCATCGCGATGAGATAACTCCAGAGATGTTCTCCAATTTCATTGCCGCCCACAAAGAAAGGAGTAGCGGAGCACAAGCTCCGCGTCTTGAGTGCGAAGCTTCGCTTCGCTACTCCAAACTTTCTGCTAAATCGGTAGTCCCAGGCTTCAGCCTGCGTCCAGCAGAACTCTCAAAATTTGAGGAGTTCTATAAGATTGCTCTCAAGAGAAACCAGGCCTTAGTGGATAACACTATCTCCCGGATGGAAAAAGGAGGAGCAAGAGTTGGAGTTCTCATTGCTGGAGGTTTCCACACGCCAGGCATTACAGAACTTCTGCGTGAGAAAAATATATCTTACGTAGTGGTTACTCCCCGGCTGGGAGAGAGCGATACTTTTGATTCGGGAGTCTCTCCACGGAAGACGAAGACAGAGCTGGAGAAGGCGATAGCCGGGATTATAGGCGCATTAAGGCCAGCGACCCTATTTAGAGACGCATCATTTAGGCTATCGTTTTGGATGAATCTTGAGGCCAGGCGTCTATTGCACGACTTTCAGCGTGGACGCCTTGAACCAAGAGATATATGGCAAAACGTGATAGAGAATGTTAACCTTGAATTTTTGCCTGTAGTGTTAACAAGAGGACAAGAACAATTTGTCTTAGGAGTTGTCAGGGGGACAGACAACCGGATCTTGCCTTTCGTCTTTCGCTACGACGCAACCCAGAAAAAAGTATCCAAAGTTATCTTCGGCAAAGATAATTGCCGGGAATTTTTCCTTTCAGGTCCTTTTGATAATGCTCGAGAAGTTGAGGTTGTTGAAGTTGCTTATGTTCAAGACAAACTGAAGGAACTCTGGCCCTTCCTGTCCGAAACAGAAATTATGACGGCAATATTCGGCGAAGCGCGGCCTGGAGCGCTAGGGAGAAAATCTGAAAGCAGAGCCAGTGAAGAAGGCGAAACCTCGTTGTCCAGGAATCCTGCTGAGAAAGAATTTCCTGATGGAATATTCCAGAGAGCCAAAGGCAATTGGCGACCTGCCATTACAGGAAGATTACAGAAGGCTCTTGCTGCATTTGGGAAAACACCTTGGAATAAATGGATGGTGATGTTACTGGTATTTCTATACGGCGAGTTCTCAAAAGCTCAAGGAGCGACGGAAATATTTATACAGGTAGTTGAGAAGCGTAAAGAACGACCGGAAATTCTCACAATTATTATGCTTGCGCTTTTCGCTTTACCGTTTGTATTTCTGATAGTGAGGAAATTAAACAGAAGAACGATTGAAAAACCGAACCAAGCAAGAGAAAAGCTCAAGCCATATTCACTTCGTCGAAGGGGCTCGAGGAAACCTTGGAAGCCATCTGCTGAGGAGAAAGAGCGAGCCCTAAAGATATATATGGATGCCTATAATAAAGCCAAGAATATGTTGATTTCTATCAATCCGGATATAGAAGAAGCTGGTATTACATTTGCGTGTGAGATTATAAAAGCGATACAGGAATGGATGAAGAAGCTTCCTGAAGAGGAGAAGATTGTCATACACTTCTGCACAGGTGATACACCATGGATTGGGTATACAAAAATGGCTTACTATCTGGAAAATTGGGAAGATAAGAAAGTTCAGACGATACTTAAGGCTCATGGTGTAGATTTAAACTTAAAACCTGATATGAGTCGTGTAGAGGCATACCCATTAGATGCTATATTCCCTCAGAAAAGGACAGCTTACCACTCGTTTGCAAATATCTTAAATAATATGTTTGATAGTTTACACATCCCTGAGAACCAGAGGCACTTCTTCTATGGCGATATAGATGAAAATGGGAAACAGATGTCGGATAGGGATTTTGATAAACTTATGAAAGATATAGAGAAGAATGGACTCCTGATAGATAATCCCACTGAGATTCAGAAACCATTTATAGATGCTATGATGCGTCAGCCAGAGTGGATGAGTGGAGAAATTGAGGAGAAAGGAGGAGCACATATATTCCTGGCAGGTTTTGGACCATCCTATTTTGAAGAGGCTCATATTAGTTTTATGGAATATGTAAAACTTCTGAAATCAATTTTGAAGGGAGAGACTCCGCTTAAGTTGAAGGCATTTATAGAGGCTGCTCATCACTATATTAACAGGGCACATGCAAAGGAGAATGGCGGTCTGGGTAATTTCTATGTAAAAGGCATTCCGAAATATGGAGCTATCTCCTTTGGTTTCTATGAGTTGCTCTTAAGACAACTAAAAAATAAAGATATGAGAAATAAGACAAAGGTAATCGCTATTGCAACGGGTAATGCAAAGAATACCTCCGTACGTCGCATGATAGAAGGTGAATATGACCCCGCTTACCCGGTCTGTGGCTTGCGGGATTCACGAGGAGTAGTGGTATTGGATAAAACCTCGGCAATCAGTTTAAGGATTAAGACTCATCCCTGGGAATTCTATCGCATAGATGAATGGAATGACCAGCTAATCAAGGAATTTTTTGTTCAACTATCATTGGATACAGCCGAACAGGATGTAAAGCATAAGAAAGGTAAGAATATCATGGAGTTAACTCCACAAGACTTCTTAGACCAGCCAACCAATGGTAATGATGAGATTCAGCAGAATAAGGAATATAACCTTTCTATGCTTATGAGGCATGGAATCTGGGATGACCTGAAGGCTCAGGTATCTCAAGAAATTGAAGAAGCAATTACAAATCCAGAAGATGTGGATGAAAAACTCGGTCTTCCACCACAATGTAGAGTTGTTTTTAACAATGCCCATCTTGACGATGATTATCTTGCTATGAAAGATACTATAGAAGCATATGTCAAGAAGGGCCATGAGGTATGCGTCTATTATCTTGCCAAAGGAACTACAGCTGTAGATGACCGATATGTAAAGAAAATATTGAATTACATTAAGAGATGGAATGGAGATAAGCTTGCGAAGTACGCTGCACTTGATGAGAAAGAGCTGACTGGTCAGCTTCGTGATTGGCTTAAAGATAAAAATCAGCATCAAAGTGCAACGAATTATGATGTATGGGAGGAGATGGAACCTAAGGAGAAATTGCTCCGCGCCCAGCTTTTATTCCTCAATCTTAATAAGAGGATGAACGGTTGGTTTATCAATAAAACTAAATGTAATGCCCTGATTGGTCTCCTCATAGCTACCCTTGAAAATAAAGAAGCCTGGGGAGGCATAGATATAGAGCTTATGTCCGATGTTAAGACATTTATCCGCACTGCCGAGGCGAAGAGCGCTTTGATGAGCCTGGGATTAAAATTCGAAAATATCCATGCACCGCTCGATGTCTCCTGGTATAGACAAGAAGGACGGGGACCTACCGCCAGCCGCAAGGATATAAAGAAGATTAAAGATATTCTAAGATGGGAGAATAGAGACGGAAAACTCGGTATGGTTATATCTAATGGGGAAGGATTCCCGGATTATGGAGCACATTCTACAACTGAAGCATCAGTCATTACTGCTCTGTTGGAACTTATTCAGGAAGGGTGGATAAAAAGAATTATAAGACGGTTATTCTCGAGATTTGTTCCTATGAAAGACTTCAGTAAAGTAAAATATGTTCAATATTTAGGAGTCTGGGAAAGACTTATGACAGGTCTAACACAGTTAAGCGTAACATCTACAGAAGACAGGTTACACGCTTACGATAGAGGGTTTAGACAGCACTATCCATCACAATCTCCCCCTCCAATCCCTGATTCAGGATATGACATGTTTATTCACTTCTCTGAGCAGGTTGCTATTAATGCCTTGAAAACGAGAAAAGAGATTGCAACCCTGCTGGGTATAGAAGGAGATTGGGGTGCAATTTTGAAAAATTCTGAAGTAGGTATTCTCAATTATAAAGTATTTGATTTTAGTGATGAAGTAACAAGAGAAGAATCGATTGAGATACTCAGCGAAAAGAGAAAAGAGCTTAACAAAGTAAGGCCTGCCGTAGATGCAGCCAGTAATGTGTCGCTCAACGGTCCTGGTCCGCTCCCAAATATTAGCAATATGAGAGATAAGATTAATGCTCTTAAAGAAGCGGGCATACATCCCAAAAAGGTCTTAAAACTTGAACAGTTCGCGAATCAAAAGAATAATGCAATACAAGAAAAGCATAAGATAGCAACAGAAAAAGCGATTCAACTTATAAAAGCACCCCTTAAAAAGGTAGCAATCCCGAGATTCAAGAACCTATTGGGAACTCTTACGCAAAAACTACGCTCAGCTCCTGGTGGGGGACAGAAGAAAGAGAAGTTGGCGCATCTACCTTTATATCTGTGGCATCAATTCAAAGAGAAGTTTGAGGTTGCAAAGCAAATGAGAATGATATCTGAACAGCTATATGACCGCATAGTGACTAAAGGCTGGGGAATCTCAAGAACAGATGAAGATGGAAATGTTATCATTGAATATGAAGCAATTCCATATCTTGTGGAGGTTTTTAATGAAAACGGTATTCGTGGCTCACCTGATGATGTTGAAAGATACTGGAGATTCCATGAAAATCAGCACAACCTCATCGAAAATAATCCAAAAATCCAACAGCAAATATTCCACCTCAAAGAAGAACTCAAAAATCCACAACTCTATAGAGACCTCCCTATAAAAGACTATGAACAGCTAAAAGAATGGTTTGTAGACAACTATGGCGAAGAATATCGCGACGATAGTAAATTTGTTGAAGAATTAGTTGTCACTTATCTTGTAGAGAATGCGTTCTTTAATCAGCCGGTGAGACTCGTTACTGATAAGGAGGCAAACAAGAGAGACCGGAAACAAGGACGCATAGACCTGCCACAAGAGATAATAGATAAGATAGAAGAGATGGAGTCAATACAAGAGTTCACGCTTCCTGACGGACGGAAGATAACAAGATTGGTGCCTGATGTGTATCTTGAATTAAAAAATAATTTGGAAAATCTAAGGACAAAACTTGGTCAAGAAAAGGGAGAAGATGTCTTAGGGATTGACTTTGAAATGGTTGGGGAAGCTCGGGGTAGAGTTATTACCGATCCCAAAGAAAAACTACTACTTTTGCAGGAGACAATTGGAAGCATTTGTATTATCGGGGGTATGGCAAGAAATATCTTCAACGGAACAGATACTACAGATATTGATTTTTACTTCCCGGATGAACTTAGCGATTTAGCGTCTCATATTTGCAACGGAGCAGCGCGTCCGATGAATGTAGAGGGCAGTTTCGTAAGGGATAGCACTACTAGAACAACTAACGAGTTTTCCATAAATAAAGTTATTATTAATGTGCATACTAATGAGGTCAGAGAATTAACAGAAGGAGCTATTGATGACTTACTTAATATGCGCCTTAGAGTAGTTGGAGAGATCACTGATAAGAATCGTAAGGAACTCAGAGACCGCGCTATTCGGTTTATTAAAGAAGGCTACAAACCCGTCCCTGGTTTCCCATGGAAGAAATTAGGGTTAGTCCCAGAGGATTTCGAAGTTACAGAAAGTCCAGAGGGTAAAGATATTGTAGATATATCAAAAATTGAGCCACACTTCAAAGATATTTTTGAGTCTGCTGTTAATATTGCTCGGAAGATAGGCGATGCAAAACCAGATGCTATTATGCTTTCAGGTGGGAGTGCACCTTTAGCCTATGCCTTCATTAAAGTAGCCTGGCAAAGACTTTATGGAAAACGTGAGTTGCCTGAAGTAATCTGGCTTAGCCCTGGGACTAACGACCTTCTATATAAAAATGTTTTAAGGGCATTTGTCCAATCTGACAAAGGCCTTACCCTCGATACAATAGAAAAAGCAAAGGAAGTAATAAGGCAAAATATACGCCTTAATCCTGACTTATTTGATAATTCCATTAAATCCGATATTAATAATAAAACAGGCACTGCTTTGGGGAGCCTGAAGAAGTCAAAGATATTCTTCATTGACGATAATGTATCATTAGATGCAGCTAAATACCAGTTGTTATCTGAAGCATTGCGCCTATTGGGATTTGAGCACATTGATTTTGGATTCTTAGCAGCTGAACCCGAATTCAGCAAATATGAGACCCCTTCAGTTATAGTAGGGGCTTATAATAATTCAGTGTTTTCTTCCATTCGCGGTTTAGCGGATAAAGTATCTATATGGGTATCAAATAGAACCAATTTTTTTGACCCATCTAAAGTTAAGCTTGCATTAGAATCCTTAGTGCCTTCTGTTGAAAAAATGGCTGAGCGGTATTATCCAGAATCCAAACCACCACAGTTGGTAGCGAACTTCTGGAGCGAAGAGTACTACAAGAGGCATCCAATAAGGGTACCCTTTGTATATGCGCCCCTGGTTGAAAACGCCATCCTTGTCCTGCCTGCTTCACTAATTATGTCTATCTGTCCTTTTTTAGTGGGTAAACAAATTTCTCTTGCTTTGGCAGGAGGTTGGCTTGGAATTATCTCAGGCATGTTTGCTTATATATGGCACAATACGGTTTATAGAGGAACAAGTACTGAGCCAAGACCAGCCACATTAGCAGAGGAAGTCTTTATCAATATACAATTCTATTTCTTAGGAGTCGGTTCCTTGATATTCGCTGATAAGTTTCTTAACTGGATGCATTATTCTGAAATCTTACCCTCGTCGCTGGAGGGTTCTTTTGCTGGCCTCGTTATTTTAGCAATATTGGCTATCTCATTCGGTTATATTGTAGGCGTACTTGGGCACAGTATAATCAATATGATTAATATGCTGACTGGCAAGCCGCTCCTGGTAGCAAATGGAAAAGGCCAGGAGGAACGGGCATCTGCTGAACTGAAACAATTATTTATAATGGCTGGAATTGGAAGACTGGCTGTGGAAAAAATGGTCTACCAGCAGGCAAAGTGCATATTAGAGCTTATAGAAGCCCCTTGGCAAAGCAATAATGAAAAAGCAAAAAGTTTGCAGGAGTTATTACCGCCTCCTAAGATAAGTTTTAGGCAAGCGCGGTCAATAGTAGTCAAGTTGCAGACATTGTATAAACAATTTACTGCAGAACCACAAAGGCCGGCAGAAATGAAGATAGCACCCGACATAGATTTACCGTCGGTCTTAATGGAGAAGATAAGGCGAGTAATTACGACGGATTTTAGAAATTTGATAGAAAAGGTTGATTATGATTATAGAGAAGGTAGGAATGTATATATAAGGATAGAGAGAATTCTTCCTTCCCCTCTTATGATAGGCGGAAGAACTATAAAATTGATAAAACTTAAGGGAGTTTGTTTCAACTCTAATGAAGAATTGAGACCTTTTGAAGGTCTATTTCCTCTCGTAATCTCATTTGGGCCTAAGGGGGAAATTATTAGTCAGGAGCTAATGCCTAAAAAACCGACTGGTGCTATGACAATGGATACGGTCGATAACGAATTCAATCTTACAGAAACAGGGTGGCGGAACAACGGGAGGGTAGCAGTAGCCATTGGGAAGGCACGGTTTAATGAATTGAAATATCAAGATAAGCAATTAGGCGTGTTAATTTTAGGTATTGAGAGTGAAGATGAGAAGGATTTAAGAGCTGTTTTAGCTGATATGATGGGCTGGGGCGAGGTTGGACAAAAGGAGGATGTTTTCAAATTTTGGATAAATCGTGAAAAATTAAAAGGTAATCGTCAGAGGATAATATCTTTAATAAGGAGTGTGGGCCAAACATATAGAGATTTACATAATTTAGGAATTATACATCATATGGCGCATATGGGTAATATATTAGCGGTTCCCTATGGCGATGTAAGGATAGGAGATTTAGAATATAGCCAAAGGTTACAAAACTCAACTCTACCGCAGGAAATTGCCTATCGGACGAATGACATAAGAAATTTCTTTATGGGCATAGAATATGGTTTAAGTCCAACATTAAGAGAAGATTTAGCCCAGAAATTCAACATTGATATACCAAAAGAATTTCTTATGGGCTATTTAGGAAAAGATGCAGAAAGCGGAGCCTTTGACTACCTTAATGAGGGAAGCTTACACGATATCATTGTTTCATTGCATAAAGAAGCATTGTCAAATCAACATGATAGTTTCATTGACCAAGACCCATTATTATCGAGTATAAAACGAATCATAATAGCAAATAAAATGCAAGGGTCTGACATCCAACAGGGCGATGAAAAGAGACCTCCCAAAGCACTCATACCGGCCTTACAGAAGCTGTTTGGTCCACTTGGCGAGAAGGGGGTATATAAATGGTTTCTGGGGCCCTTTTTAGAAACGGGACTATTCAGAATTATCCCGTTAATTGCAGGTCAAGTGCTGAGTTCGCATTCGCCATGGTTGGGATTGATTGGTTTCACAGCTGCAAGTGCAATATCAGGTTTGATATTTTTCTACCTCCATCCAAAGGGGAAACGAAAGGCAGCTATTTTTGTGGCAATCTCCACGCCCGTAACACTTATTCCTTTCCTCTTAGGGGGACCTCCATGGTTCTTAGCCTTGCCTTTTGTAATCCAGTCCATAGTAGATATTATCCAGACAATTGGAGAAGAAAAAGAGGAACCTGAACAGTTACGGCAGGTTGACACTGAACAGATAGAGCATTTGTTAAGTCTGATTACGAATACAAAGAAAAAGTTATCACATAGGGAGTATTTTCAGACGGCGAAGAGACTCGGCGAACTGATTTTACCTACCGGCACCTTACCAGAATCTTATTATATTGATGGCGGAGAGTCAGAGAAAAATACTAAAGCTTTGCTATTAGCCCTTCTCAATGGAGCAAATAACACTGACATAATTAAGGCTGTTGTTCGGGCATTTTGTGACTTTTCTAAATCAGAGACTGCAATTGAAAGAAAAAATATAGGTCTTAGACGGCTGAGGCGTTTAGTTATACAAAGAGGGAAAGCTAAAGATAAATTTGATTTTTTACCTATATGGCAATTATTACCTGAAAAGCCTACATTTAGCCTTATAAGATGCTACAGCAAAACAGGTGAACTTATGGCATTTGCAGTTACCTATCCTAACATTCAAGGTGAATTATGCTTGCTATGTTCTGACCCAGAATACAGAAAAGAGTATTGGCCTAAAGAATTTCTTGTGGAATTGGAAATTCTAAAGGAACAATGCGGGAATAGGGTTTATGAGCATAAGAAATTTGACTCACGCAGTTTCAGCGAAGCTCCTATTAAATGGGCAGGAGCGATATTTCAAGAAGAACTACAAAACAATAATTGCAATTTTATTACCTCTTTTGTCGCCACGCAAGAAAGATTAAGCGTATATGGAAAAGTAAAGGAATCAACCCTTTATTACTATCTAAATGAATTCGGTTACCCGGTTTATCGTATAGGCACTTGTGTTAAGCTTTACAAACATTACCTGGAAAAAGGCCTTAATCTTATTGATTGCTACATTGAACTCTTGAGTAGTGCGAGAACTAATCAAGAAGCCTTGAAGAAGCTTCTTGATGAGGCAAAGAGAATTGACAGCGGTTTTAAATTACTCAAAATTTCAAATCTTCAAAAGCTCCTGGTCTTTGCACATCCCCGTATTCGCGTTGAAGGCCACGAAAATGAGGATGTATGGGTTACAACCAGGTGGCCAAAACCTGACAAGAGAATAATTTCAGGAAGAGTGCTACGCACAAGGCGCGGCCTCATCGTATTTGGTATTACATTAATTATAATATCAGCGCTCATATCTCATTTTGGTTCTCAAATCAGTCCTCATATTAGAGAAGTTCTGCAACATTGTGTTGAACCCAGTGGTCTAAGTGGATTGTCTCAAGGTGGGCAATATGCCTCATTCGTTCCGATTTTTTATCCGGTAAGTGGGTTAATAGCACTTGGTTTGTACCTCTTCTCAAAATATATACTCCATAAAAACATCGCAATAAGAACCAATGAATTACAAAATTGGTTGCTGGGATTGTTCTTTCCTCAGATAAAGCAACTTGCCTCAGGCAAAATAAGCCCGGTTCTTGCGACAATTACGACTTACTCAGGAATGTCTCCCAGGATAAGTATTGAACAGATTTTACGTGGAGGCTTTTTGGCTATCAACGGAGGAGAAGGCACTGAAGAACCAGTGGAAGTAGGTCCAGAGAAAGATTGGCAACAAGAGCAGCTTGATGCACAGAATGCATTTATTGACCTGAAATTATATTTAATGAGTAAGTTTAATCTCAACGAGGCTAGTGTTAGAACACTGGATGATGTAATTGATAGAGCTTTGGAGATGGTGAAAAATTTGGTTGCCACACTAAAGGAAGCAGCAAAGAGATTAGATTCAAAGAGTAGTATAGAAGAGATAGAAGCAATGCTTTCAGATTTAGATAAGTCTTTTAAAGAATTAAGGCGGATTAATGAAAAATTAGGGAAGTTCACATCAAGAAACGATATAAAGCCGACTTTTGATAGCACTTTGAATTTTCTTGAACAGTTAAGTAAAAGCTTCGGATATTTTATTTTAAAAAGAGCTAAGGCTATATTCAAGAATTTTGTAATGTCAGCTAAGAAAGTTAAATCAAAATTGGAAAGTCCTTTGGATGAATTAAAGGATTCCTTAGATGAATTCAACAATAATTATTCTGAACTTATGAAGATAAGAAATATGCTGGGTAGTTTACCGGTAGAAGCCCAAGCAACGGACGCGCAAGCAAAATTCGATGAAGCTTATGCTAAAAACATTGAGAAATTGAAGAATTT